>FWPU01000350.1_pt1 | contig 148332 bp, 106 predicted proteins | sample 2228361 | NCBI WGS metagenome assembly FWPU01 (sample SAMEA103939777, study PRJEB20133) | metagenome | reverse complement strand
CGTGGCAGGACGTGCCCGGGGCCACCAGCCCCTACACGTTCACGCCCTCCGAGGCCATGCTCTTCGGCCGCATCCGCCGCTAGGCGGACGGTCTGAGACCGATTCACGGGGCCGGGCTTCCGCCCGGCCCCCTTTTTTTCGAATTGGGCGACCCAATGCTGGTAGGGCGGCTGTCCCGGCCCGCCGGTGGGGTAACGGCAGGCTTCCCAGCCTGCCGTAGAGCCGGGCTTCCAGCCCGGCGGATGGCAGCCCACAGACCCACGCAGAAGGACGGGTAGGGCGGGCTGTCCCAGCCCGACGTGGAACCGGGGCCTCCGGATGTGCCGACAAACGCACATGGGCGGGTTCCCCGGAGTCAGCTAAAAGTTATTGAGTTTTGAGCAGAGCCGGGGCTTGCGTCCGGTGCAGGTCCGGCTCATGCTGTCCAACAGCAATCCATCACCGACCATGAAATCACCCATCCACACGGGGCGGGAACCTCGGCGAGGGTTTACGCTCATTGAATTGCTCGTTGTCATTGCCATCATCGCCATCCTCGCGGGCATGCTGTTGCCGGCCCTGGCCCGGGCCAAGGCCAAGGCCACCGGCATCGCCTGCCTCAGCAACAACAAGCAACTGGTTCTCGCCGTCCATTTGTACACGGGCGATTACCAGGATCGGTATCCAAACAACTTCACCATCCCCGGGACCCAGGAAGCCATTACTTCCCGCAAATTCAACAACTGGGTGAACAACGTGATGACCTGGGCGGCGGACAACTCGATAGACGCCCAGAGCGTCACCAACGTCGAGTGGGTTTTCAACGGGGTGCTGGCCCGCTACACCGCCAATGCCCTGGGCATCTACAAGTGCCCGGCAGACAAATTTGTCAGCCCCCAGCAAAAGGCCAAGGGCTGGACCCAGCGCCTGCGCAGCAACTCCATGAACGCCCTGTTCGGCCGCTCGAACAATGATCCCAATGACTACACGGCCCGGGGGCAAAGCTGGTACGCCAACGGCGCTTACCGGCAGTTCATCCGCACCTCGGATGTCCCCCAGCCCACCATGACCTGGCTGACGCTGGACGAACATCCCGACTCGATCAACGACGGGTTCTTCATCGTGGACATCAACGCCACCCAGTGGGGCGACCTGCCGGCCTCGTACCACAACGGGGCCTGCGGGTTTTCCTTTGCGGACGGCCATGCTGAAATCAAGAAATGGCAAAGCGCCACCTCGATCTATCCGGTGAAATTCTCCTTCAGTACGCGGCCTTTTGACGCCAAGGGCCGGCTGGACTTTGCCTGGTACCGAGAGCGAACCCAGTACATTCCCTGGGGACGATGAAATCGGGCTGTGGACGAGTTAATTCCCCCTGAATACAACAGGGCAGGCGCGGTCCCACCGGGCGCTTTGCTTTTCCGCCCCGCGACCGCGCTTGCGGGACGCGGCGGCCTCAATGGCCTTCCGCAGTTTTCGCGGGCGGGCCAAGCGCGTGCCAGCAGTTGATCGGCGGATGCTCCAGCACGGTCTGCCGCCCATCGGGCCAGCGGACTTCCACCCGGTCCACCGCGGAGGCCCCGTCCAGCCCGAAGTGAACGCGTCCGCTGTGTTGGGAGCGGTATGAATCTCCGTTGACCACCTGCCGGATGCGCGACACCCCGCCGGCAAAGACCCGTACCCGCGTGCCAACCGGCAAATCAGTTCCGCCCGACCCCGAGGCCCTCAGCCCGATCCAGTGGCCTGGCAAGGCGAGCCGGTTGCGGTAGATCTGCAGCGTATGACGCTCGCGTGGCCAGATTTCGAGGGTGGTGACCACCAGGTCCACAGCGCCGTCCCCATCCAGGTCTTCCGCGACCACGTTGCGCGAGTCGGCTTCGAGGGCCACGCCAAACAAATGTCCCACTTCCACGGCGCCCCCATCCGAGCCGCCGAGGTAAAGCCGGTTTTTTTCGTAGCCGCCGTACGACCAGCCCTGGCCGCGGGTGCGGTCGAACTTTCGGAACAGGTATGCGCCAGCGATGGAAGCCTCGATGGTGTCGTCCACGTACAGGTCGTGCAGCCAGAATTCCGGCTCATACTCGCGCACGGAGCGGGAGCTCTGATGGCCGTTGGCGACGTACACGTCCGGCCGGCCGTTGTTGTCGAAGTCCGCAGCACTGGCGCCCCAGGACCAGCCGCTGCGGCCCAGCGGATTGTTGTCCAGCGGCGGCTGGAAAAAGCCGCCTTCCGGCCGGGCCAGAAAGAGCCGGTTGCCGCTGGCCATGCGGCGACGCATCTGCGGGTCCTCCGCCTCGCCCGGCCGACTCAGGCCGAGGTGTTCCAGACGGTCCACCGTGGGCGAGGGCATGCCGATCATCAGGAAGTCCGGCCGTCCGTCGGCGTTGAAGTCCGCGAATGTATGCGCCATGCCGAAGCCCTTGGCGTCGCCCAGCCACTCGGCCGTGACATCCGTGAAGTGCCCACGGCCGTCGTTGCGATACGCCTCGGCGCCGGCAAAATCGCTCACCACCAGCAAATCGAGGTGAGAGTCCCCATCCAGATCGGCGAAGGACGCACTGTACGTGCGCCGCCAGCGTTTGGGCGCCAGGCCGGAGGCTTCGGTGACGTCGCGAAACCACCCCGTACCGTCGTTCAACAGCAGATAGGCCGGGTCGCCGTCGTTGGCATCGTGGTAAGACGGCTTGAGCACCGTGCCCAGCGTCGGCACGCGGTACTGAGCGAAGAAAATGTCCAGGGCGCCGTCGCTGTCCACGTCGCCGCAGGTCAGGGCCATGGGGTTTTTGAGCGGTTGGTCGGCGATCCACACTGGTTGCGGGGAGGCGGAGAAGGGCGCCGTCGGTTCGTCGCCGGTGGCGGCCGGCTTCCCGGCCTGTCGTGGAGCCGGGCTTGCCAGTCCGGCGGCGGCCGGTTGGCCGGCGGACCGGGAGGCGTCCGTAGGGGGAGCTCCGGGCGGCAGGGCGTGGCCTTCCGCCTCGAGCGAGCCGCCGGGCGCCGCGGCCCTTCCCGAATACAACATCAGCCCCGTGGCGTTCACGATCAGCAGGTCGGCAGCACCATCGCCGTTGAAGTCCTCGATGATCGCGGTGAACAACGGACCGGGCGGCTCCGCGCACAACGGGCCGGGCTCGTAACGTCCCGACGCGACGCGGCGGTAAACGAGGTTCACGGTCGGCAGGGCGATTTCCGGGAAGCCGTCGCCGTCCAGGTCCCGCAGCAGCACGGGGTCAATGGGCGTGCGGCGCTCCGGCGGCTCGATTTCCTCAAGAAAGACGCGCTCGAAAGGCGGCTCGCCGGCGCGGGTTTTCACCGTCAGCCGGCTGGCATCCACGCGGGATACGCGGGCGGGTGGCGACTTCCCCGGCAGAGGCGCCCACTCGATGAGCAGGTCGCCCACTGCCTCGGCGCGGTGAGGCCGGTGGGCATTGGTAAGGTGGGCGGAGAAGTAAAACACGCTGCGCCAGGGCTGACCCACGGTGTTGGTCTCGAAGCGCAGGTGCCGAAACTCGACCTGCATCAACCGCCAGCCCGCGTGCCTCTGCCCGCGCAGCCAGCGCCGCCACGCCGCGCGGTTCAACGTCCGGCCCGGGCCGGCGGAGGTGGTGAATTCGATCCCGTGGGGCAGGCGTTGGAGCTGGTCCCAATGGCCGAGTCGGATTTCGTCCAGCGCCAACGCCTCCGGCACGGCGAATTTGTCGGGCGCGGCATTCAGGGCATCCCAGAGATCCTCCACCACGTGGCCGCAGGCCTGGGCGAGCTTTTCCGCCGCCCAGTAGGTCGTGGCGGCGTAGGCCTCGCGGGCTTCCAACCAGGCGGCGCGCGCATCGAACCGGAGACGGGCCTGCTCGCTGGGGCTTTGGCGTTCGGCCTCGCGCTCCGCGCGCCGCTGACGTTCGAGCCACCCAGCGCCCGCCAGCAACACCCCCGCCAGGATCAGCATCCCGATCCGGACCTTGCGGGTGAGGTAACAGCGGCTCGCCACCGACATGCGGATAAATGAACCCCGCCGGTCGGCGTTGGCAATGGCAAGGCGCCTCTCGATTGGCGGATCAGAACGGGGCATCGCGCAATTGGCCGTTCTCTTCCCGAATCCCTCAGTCCCAGGCGCATCAACAGGGTGTCGAAACCGCCCGGTGGCGCGCGCGTGAATGCCGCACGGACGAAAAGCGCTCTCCGCGATTCTTTATCCGCCAATGTTGGACGCCGGCTGGGATTGCGCCGCGTCCCGGGTCGGCGCAAACTCCCCGCCGACCGCTTTCATTCCCATGATCCTGAACCGCCGGACCCTTTCGTGCTGGCTGGCGCTGGCGCTGGGCTGCTTGACGGCCCCGGGCGCGGCCCCCGCCCGGCCCAACATTTTGTGGATCACGTGCGAGGACATCGGGCCGCACCTGGGATGCTACGGAGACGCCTACGCCACGACGCCTCACCTGGATCGGCTGGCCGCACGCGGCATGATTTACACCCGGGTCTGGTCCGGCGCGCCGGTGTGCGCGCCGGCTCGCACGGCAATCATCTCCGGGCTGCATCCCACCGCCACCGGCGCCGAGCACATGCGCAGCCTGGTGCCCCTGCCGCCGGAATTTGCAATGTATCCCCAACTCCTGCGCCGGGCCGGTTACTACTGCACGAACAATGAAAAAGAGGATTACAACCTGATCCAACCCGGCCCGATCTGGGACGAATCCTCGCGGCGCGCTCACTGGACCAACCGCCCGCCGGGCGCGCCGTTTTTTGCCATCTTCAACCACACCGTCACCCACGAAAGCCAGGTGCGGCGGCGTCCGCACACGGCCCTCCATGACCCGGCGCGGGCGCGCGTGCCCGCCTATCATCCGGACACGCCGGAGGTTCGGCAGGATTGGGCGCAATACCATGACCAGATTACCCGGATGGACACCCAGGCCGGGGGGAATCTTCGCGAGCTGGAGGCGGCGGGTCTGGCCGAGGATACCATCGTGTTTTTCTACGGCGATCACGGCCCGGGTCTGCCCCGGAACAAGCGGTTTGTGTACCACTCCGGTCTGCACGTGCCGCTGATCGTGTACGTGCCCGAAAAGTGGCGGCATCTCGCGCCGCCCGATTATCAGCCCGGCGGCCGCTCGGACCGGCTGGTGCACTTCGTGGACCTCGCGCCCACCCTGCTCAGTTTGGCCGGGGTGAAACCGCCGGACTGGATGCACGGCGTCGCTTTCCTGGGGCCCCATGCCGGACCCGCGCCGCGGTTCAACTACGGCTACCGCGGCCGCATGGATGAGCGCTACGATCTGGTGCGCAGCGTCACCGATGGCCGGTACGTGTACCTGCGGAACTATCTACCCCACCTGCCGCACGGCCAGCACGTCGCCTACATGTTCGAGACGCCCACCACCCGGGTGTGGAAACGTTTGTTCGATGAGGGGCAACTCACACCGGCTCAAGCCCGGTTCTGGCAGCCGCGTCCGCCAGAGGAACTTTACGATCTGGAAACCGATCCCGAGGAGGTGGTCAACCTGGCCGACTCGCCCGCTTATCAGAAAACGCTGGCGCGGCTTCGGGCGGCGCTCGCGGAACACGTTCTGGCCGTGCGCGACCTGGGTTTCCTGCCCGAGGCGGAGCGGGAACGACGGCGCGGCAGTCTGGCGCCCTACACCTTCGGCCAGGACCCCGCGCGCTACCCTCTGGAACGCATCCGCGCCGCCGCCGAAGCCGCGTCCCGGCCCGGGCATGCCGGGCACGCCGGGGACGTCCGGTTGGCGGCCGGGTTGAACGACCCGGAACCGGGCGTGCGCTACTGGGCGGTGATGGGATTCCGAATTCGCGGGGAAGCCGCGGTGCGCGCCGCGCGCGCGGCCCTGCTGAACCGGCTGGAAGACGAGTCGCCCTCGGTGGCCATCGCCGCCGCCGAGGCGCTCGGGCAGTTTGGAGAGCCGGCGGACGTTTCCCGGGCGCTGGACACGCTGCTGCGCCACGCGCGACTCGACCCGCGCAATCAGTACGTCGCCGTGGAAGCGTTGAACGCCCTCGACCACCTGGGCACCCGGGCGCGCACGGCGCTGCCCGCGGTGCGCCAACTGCCCACCACCGATCCGGCGCTGCCCGCGCGTACCCGGGAATACATCCCCAGGCTGGTGGAGAAAATCTTGGGCGCCCCGAGCGAGCCGTAATCAGGCGGCCCCCGAGATTCCCCGAGCTCGATCCTTGCTGGCGGCGGAACCACGTACTTGGTGATCTCGGGACCTGAAACCGTTCCCCGTTGCGGTTCTGTGCCGGGCAACCACTCACTTTGACGGCGTTGGGAAGACGACCGCCTCGCATGAGCCGGCACCGATCAGGGAAGCCAGCTCAGGGCGGGACTGTTGGTGCGGCCCCGCCCGGTGGCGTCATCCCAGTAGGCGACGCGCGGCAGACGAACGGCCCGCCCGTCCAGAAAGAGAAAGTGTGCGCCGCCGGCGTGCAGATTGGTGTGGGTGAAATTCCAGTAGCCCACGGCCGGAAGGTTCTTGCTGTCAAAGAGCCAGACCAGCCGCGCCGGCTCGCGCAGGGAGCCGAGCCGGACGGGGCGGTCGTTCGCGCCGGTGTCATTGACGTGCTCGTTGAGACAGTAGTGGAAGAGGTTGCGGCCGTTGCTGCGGCGCGGGTTCATCGGGCAGAGCCACACGGTGCGGCCCGGATTCACAGCGGGGTTGGTTCGCCAGGGCATGTCGTGGTAGCGCGGCAGACCGAGTACGTGGGGCAATTGGATGTACCAACCCGAGTTGGTGGACCGGTCATCGGGATTGGGCGTGCCGTCCGGCGGCAGGTAGTCATCGTGATCCAACACGTAAAGCTGAGTGGCCAGTCCCCACTGCCGGAGGTGATTCAGGCAAGCCATGTCGCGCGCCCGCGCTTTGGCGCGGTTCAGCGCAGGCAACAGCAGGGCGGCCAGCAGGCCGATCGCCGCCACCACCGTCAACAACTCCAGGAGCGTGAACGCCGCCCGACGTCCTATCCCGCCCTCCGCCATGAATCAGTGGATAAGATTGCCGCCGGTCTTTGGCAATCGCAAAGGGATCGGATTCAAGCCGGGCGCGTGTCAGCGGCGCGCTCGGAGAGCGCGCCCTACCTGAGGTTTGACGAATCCCTCGCCGGTAGGGCGGGCTGTTCCTGCCGGTCGCAGCAGCCCTTGGATGCGCCGCCCGCTCAGAGATACGGCGTGAGCAGTCGCGCCATGCCGTCCCGCAGTCGGATGAGGAACGGTCGGGCATCCACCTCCGCCAGGGTCACGGGGCGGGCCGCCCGGCGGCGTTCCTCGAACCAGGCGCTCAAGCGCCACGCCAGCGCGGGGTCGTAACACTCCACGTTGAACTCGAAGTTCAGGCGCAGGCTGCGCGGGTCCCAATTGGTGGACCCCACCAGCGCCCAGCAATCGTCCACCAGAAACAGTTTCGAGTGATCAAACGGCGGGGGCGTCAACCACAGGCGACAGCCGCGCTCCAGCACCTGCCACCAGTGTGCCTGCGAGGCCCAGTGCACAAACGGAAGGTTGTTGTGGGCGGGCAACAGCAGGTCCACCGTCACTCCCCGCAGGGCCGCCAGGTTCAGCGCGGAAATCAGCGCCGCGTCCGGCAGGAAATACGGTGTCATCACCCGCACCGACCGCTGTGCGGTGGCCAGGGCCCCCAGCAGCGTCCAGCGCAGGGCCTCGAAATCCTCGTCCGGCCCGTCCGGTATGCCGCGCGCAAACACCGGTCCCTCGCACTCCAGCGGGGGAAACCAGTCTTCGCCCGCCAGGGTTTCGCCGGTGGTGAACTGCCAGTCCTCTGCAAACACCTGCTGGAGCTGCGACACCACCGGGCCGCGCAGCCGGAAATGCAGGTCTTGCACCGGATGCCGCGGCCGTCGGGCCAGCCAGTGTCCCGCCCGGATGTTCAATCCGCCGGTAAACCCCACCCGACCGTCCACCACCAGCAGTTTCCGGTGATTGCGCAGATTCACCGTCAGCAGCCGTCCGAAGGGGAACGCCGGCAAAAACCGCGCGTGCGGCACTCCCTCCCGCCGCAACCGGCTCAGAATCGTCGGCCACGAGTACCGCAGACCCGTGGCGTCCACCAGCACCCGCACCTGCACGCCGCGCCTCGCCGCCGCTCCCAGCGCCCGCGCAAACTCCCGCCCCACCACGTCGCCGTCGAAGATGTAGGTGGACAGCGCAATGCTGCGCCCCGCGCCGGCGATGGCTTCAAGCATGGCGGGGTAGGCGGCGTCGCCATTGACCAGGGGTTCGACCGCGTTGCCGCCCAGTAGCGGACGCCCCACCACCTTGTCCACCAGCCCGGCCAGGGTGGTCAGGTGCCGCGCCTTTTCGGGCAGGCGCCCGGCGAGCGCGGCAGGGGAACACGCGGCGTCGGAATCCGGACGAGCGGGGCGCTCGCCGGGGGTGCGGAGTTGCAAGGCCCGCCGGCGAATCCGGTTCACCCCCAGCACGAAGTACAGCACCGCGCCGCCCAGCGGCAGCAGCCAGGCCAGGCCGGCCCAGAGCACGGCCGAGCGGGGATCGCGCTTGTACAGAACGGCGTGTGTGGAGGCCAGGATCGAAAGCAGCACGCTCAGCCCACCCACTGCGTACGGCCAGACCTGACCGAAGACTTCCGTCCAACTCATGGCCGTTCCGTCCGCGCTAAACCCCCAGGCGGAGAGGCTCCGTTCACCTTGGGGACGCTCCCCGCCCCCGGGAACATCCGGGGCTTCCGCCGACGGAAGCGCCGCTGGTGCTCGCGGGCGTGACGACGAAAGTACCCGAGCACGTGCGGTCGGGTCTGCGCATACAGCAACCGCAGGAGCAGGTACACCGTACCGCCGACCATCAGGCTGTTGAGCACCGCGCCCACGGTAAAGGTTCGTCCCCACACTAGCGCGCGCAGGGTGCGCTCCGTGACGTCGGCCAGTTGCTCCACCGGCACCGCGGGCGGGTAAAACAGGCTGCCGGTCCAGATGTTCAGCAGAAACAACAGCGGCCAGGTGAAGGTCAGCGTGGTGCCCCCCACCAGGCCGGCAACCAGGTGGCCGCCCAGCGCCCGGGCGATGAATCCGGACACCAGCACGCCAAAGCCGAAGGTGGGAAAAAAGTTGACCACCAACCCCACGGCGAAACCGCGCGCGACTTTTTCGTTTTCCCCCCGAATGCGGGTCAGGCGGATGACCTGGTACAGGATCGCCCGCTCCATTTTCAACGCGCATCCGCGCCACATGACGCGCGCAATGTGGCCAGAGCCCGCGTGGACGCGCAACCGGAGACCCGTCCGGACCGCCGGCCTTGGCGTTCCCGAGCCCGGTTAGGTATGCTCGTCCGACAATGACCCAGCGCCCGGCAGAACTGCTGGCCCGGATTTACTCCGCGTCCCGCCTCCCCGCGGTCCTCGCCCCGCTCGACGCGCTGCTCGAACGCTGGCGCCCGCACATTCCCCCTGCCGCCCGGCATCCCGCTCCGCTCTCCCAGCGGGATGCGCTGATGATCACCTACGCCGATCAGGTGCGGGAACCGGACCGGCCGCCGCTGCAAACCCTGGCGGACTTCGCCGAACGGCATCTCGCGGACGTAGTGAGCGGCCTGCACCTGCTGCCCTTTTACCCATGGTCCTCAGACGACGGATTCGCCGTCCGGGACTACTTCGCCGTGAACCCGGCTTATGGCGCCTGGGAGGACATCGCGCGGCTGGGCGCGCGGTTCGACCTGATGTTCGACGGCGTGTTCAACCACCTCTCGGCGCAGAGCGACTGGTTCCGGCGTTTCCTGGCCGGTGACCCGGACTACGCGGACTTCTTTGTGACCGTGGAGGGCGACCCGGACCTCTCGCCGGTGGTGCGCCCGCGCGCCCTGCCGCTACTCACCGAATTTGCCTCGGCGACCGGTCCGCGGAAGGTGTGGACCACCTTCAGCGCCGACCAGGTGGACCTGAACTTCAAGCAGCCCGCGGTGTTGCTGCGGGTCACCGAGGCGCTGCTCTTTTACGTCGCGCGCGGGGCGCGGTTCATCCGGCTGGATGCCATCGCCTATCTCTGGAAGGAACCGGGAACGCCTTGCATCCACCTGCCGCAGACCCATGCGATTATTCAGTTTTGGCGGGCCGTGCTCGAGGAGGTGGCGCCGGGCGTCCGCCTGATCACCGAGACCAACGTGCCCCACGCCGAGAACGTGGCGTACTTCGGCGACGGCGCCAACGAGGCGCATCTGGTGTACAACTTCGCCCTGCCCCCGCTGGTGCTTCACAGCCTGACCACCGGCCGTGCCGAAACACTGGCCGACTGGGCGCGCGGCCTCCGCCTGCCCTCGGAGCGCGTGGCGTTCTTCAACTTCCTGGCCTCGCACGACGGCATCGGGCTGAATCCCGCCCGCGGCCTCCTGAGCGAGGCGGAAATCGCGGCCCTGCTGGAGCGCACCCGGGCACTGGGCGGCTTCATTTCCGACAAGCACCTGCCTGACGGTTCCCGGGCGCCCTATGAGATGAACATCAATTACCTGGACGCGTTGTCCGATCCGGGCGCGGGCGAGCCGGTCGAACGCGTCGCACAGCGGTTCCTGACCGCGCATGCCATTCTCCTGAGCCTGCCCGGCGTGCCCGGACTGTACTTCCACTCGCTGTTCGGCTCGCGGGGCGACCAGGCCGGCGCGGAGGCCAGCGGCATCCCGCGTCGCATCAACCGCCAGAAGCTGGAGCGTGCCCGTCTCGAGGCCGAGCTGGCCGACCCGAACTCCTTGCGCGCCCGGGTGTTCAACGGCCTGCGCAGTCTGCTGCGGCGCCGGGCGGCGCATCCGGCGTTTGCCCCGCAGGCCCCGGCGGAAATCTGGACGCCGGACCCGCGCGTGCTGGCCATCCGCCGGTGGGCGTCCGGGGGCGAAAGCGTGCTCTGCCTGCACAACGTCAGCGCGTCCCCGGTCACCCTCCGTTCCCTGCCGGGGCGGGCGGAAGCAGTGCAGTTGGCCGGACACGCCCACCGCTGGTTGGAAGGCGCCTGAAACGGGAGCGCGGTCCGCCGGGCCGGTGCGGGCCGGAGCAAAACTCGTGTCCTCGCGGGAGGCTTTTCCCCTGGTGATAAGCCCGGGCTAAACGGTTGTCGGATGCGCTCCCGATCCCGAGACCGACCGACCGGATCGAGGGGTCCCTGTGCTTTTGGCCGCCCGGTCTTGACAGGGGGAACGAGTTTCGCGACTGTGCGGTAAGCCCTGTGCATGCCATGAAGACGCCCACCCCAAACCGGCGAAGCGGGTTCACGCTCATCGAGCTGCTGGTGGTCATCGCCATCATTGCGATTCTGGCCGGGATGCTCCTGCCGGCGCTGGCCCGCGCCAAGGAAAAGGCCCATCAGTCAGTCTGCCGCAGCAACCTCAAGCAACTGTCCCTGGCCATGCAGATGTACGTGGATGACAACCGGGACACCTACCCCGGCACGGCCTCCAAGGGCGCCTTCGTGGCCATGAAGGAGGACTGGGTGTTTTGGAACCTCACGCTCCGGCCCTCGAATGATCCCTCGTTGCCGCCCTCCTTCTACACGAACGTCCAGAACAGCGCGATTGCCAAGTACATTGGCAACTTCACCACCAACCTCTTCCGCTGCCCCTCCGACCGGGATGCGCCCGAGCGGGAAGCCGCGTGGCGGCGCGCCCCCTCGGGCAACAACCCCTACCTGTACAGCTACTCGTTGACCAGTTACGTCCACTCCGACGGCCAAAACCACGGAGTCGCCTCCCTCTACGGGGTGGGAGTACCTCCGTTGCACTTCAAAAGCGCCTCGGTGAAAAACCCCGCCCAAAAGATCATGCTCGTGGACGAAAACAGCGACAGCAATCACCACAGCTCGACCATTGACGACGGGCGCTGGGTCCCGCCGGGCAACGTCATTACCGCCCGGCACAAATTCGGACGCAAGGTGCGGTTGACCCAGAACGAGTTCTTCCAAAAAGGGCGCGGCACGGTGGCCTTTGTGGATGGCCATGTGGACATGGTCGCTCCGGTGATTGGCACCCAGCGGGAATACTACGATCCCCTGTACTAGGCCGAAGCGGCACCGCGGCTAACCTCGCCCCCCCGCCCGGGGTTCGCGCCCTGGCATTTGCCGCGTCCGGACCGGAAGGTTAAGCTGCCCCGGTGAACGAGCTCCTACTCAGCCTGTTGTCTGCCCTTCTGAGCACCAACCAGGTGTTGGCCGCCAGCAACGCCGTCGCCCGCGCGACCGGCATCGCCATCCCCGTGGTCAACCCCGCTGACCCGGTGGAACGCGAGTACCAGCGCCTGCTGGAGATGGACGATGAGGCCCAGACCGAGGTGGACGAATGGATTCGCGCCGCGGAGGAAAGCCCCGACCCGGGCGCGCGACTCACCCTGGTGGCGCGCATCAAACAGCGTTTCGAGCCGGTCGAAACCGCCTACACCGATTTCCTCCGGCGTTATCCCGGCCACACCCGGGCGCGGCTGGCGTTTGCCAGTTTGCTGGGAGACCTCGGACGGCATGACGAGGCCGTGGCCCAGATGGAGCGCGCCCGCGAGCTGGACCCGAACAATCCGGTGGTTTGGAACAACCTGGCCGACCACTTCAGCCACTTCGGCCCGGCGCGCAAGTGCATCGAGTACTTCGCCCGGGCAGTGGAGCTGGCCCCGGCCGAACCCCTTTACCGCGCCAACCTCGCCACCGCCGTGGCCGTGTTCCGCGCCGACGCGCGCGACCTGTACCAACTGCCCGACGATCAGGCCGTGCTTCGTAAGGCCATCGAATTGTACCGTGAGGCCCGCCGGCTCAACCCGAACGACTTCAAACTCGCGACCGACCTGGCCCAGATGTACTACCTGCTGGAGGCGCCGGCGGAAACCCGGACAAATCCCGCCGCCGCCAACCCTGTCCTCGAAGAGGGCCTGCGGGCGTGGCGCGACGCTGAACAACTGTCCCGCGACGACCTCGACCGCCAGGGTGTGGCCATCCACAAGGCGCGGCTGGCGGGCATGCACCTGCGCTTCAATCAGGCGCGCGAGTTCCTCGCCAGCGTTTCCCATCCCGGCCTGGCCGAACTCAAGGACCGGGTCGCCCGCGGCATCGAGTTGAAGGAAAAAGCCCTCGCGGAGGCGCCCTCGCGGTAAACCCCCGGTTGCTCTCATTCCTCGCCGCCACGCGAAGAGCCTCCCCTTGGGACGCCCGGCGGAACTTTCCGCGCTGCGGACGGTCGGGCGGAAGGGCCACCCGCGCCAAGAGCCCCGACCGACCCGGGGCTTTTGCTCTTGCCGGATCGCGGCCCGGTCGCTACGTTTTGCGCATCCTATGAAAGCCAGCGGCCTTTTTGCTCAGCGGGGAGGATTTACCCTCATCGAATTGCTGGTGGTGATTGCGATCATCGCCATTCTGGCGGGCATGCTGTTGCCGGCGTTGCAGCGGGCCAAGGCCTCCGGGCAGCAAGCCGGGTGCCTGAACAACCTGCGTCAGTTTGCCATCGCCAACCACATTTACGCGGGCGATCACGGCGACCAGTGTGTTCCCCTCATCGAGCTGCGTCCCAACGGCGAGACCCAACTCTGGATGGCCAACCCCACCTTCCGGGACCTGATCGGCTACGGCAAAAGCGGCAACTCCGTTGTCCAAACGCCCACCCAGTACCGTTGCCCCGCGGACACCGCCATCTGGAAGCCCTCCAAATACGCCTACGCCAACAATCCCAACGCCCCGGACAGCGCCAACACCGGCACACTCACCAGTTACAGCTACAATTTCGAGGATTGGTATCCGTCCGACGGGCGCAGTTGGGCGCTGGCCAGCCGGAGCCACGCCGGCCACAAGTTCAGCGATGTGCAGGAGCCCTCGGCCAAACTCATCTTCCACGACGGCCATGACTGGTGGTCGCAGTGGAAGGGCGCCGATTACACCAAGGGTTGGGACAAACTGCGCATGAAAGGCAGCGTGCAACAATACAAGGACGCGGGCGTGGGCGGACCCACCCTGTACCGCCACGCGGAAGGGGCAAACCTCGGTTTCTACGACGGCCACGCCGGACGCCTGCCCAAGCAAAAGGTCTGGGTGGCCGCCGACTATCAAGCCGTGCCCAAACGCCCCGGCATGTGGGTGGCCAATCTCGCCGTCTGGAACAGCTACCGTTAGCCGGCCGATTTCCCGCAGCATCCGGTCCCAACCGCTGCGCACCGCCGTGTGAACCGACGCTGCGGGTCAGTTTCTCCTCCGACCGGTCGTGTAATCTGTTGCCCCCCGGCCGCAGCCCCGGGTCGCGGCTTGACGTCCGAGGTTGCCCGGCGTCAGATGCGCCGCATGAACATGCGGCAGGTTCTGTGCGGTGCGGGACTGGCGTGCGCACTGTGCGGCGGCCCCGGACCGTGGGGGGCGGCGTTGGCTCAAGTGACGCAGGTCCGGCTCTTCAAGGCGGCCTGGTACATCCAGGACAGCGAGGAAGACCCCGCCCTCCTGCCCCAGGCCGAAGAGCCGTTTGATTTCGCGGCCACGGCCCGGCTGAGCGACGAGCTATTGGCCGATCCAGACGCCCTGCTGTTCATCAGCGGCATGACTCTGTGCACGCCCGCCGGCCGCACCGAGGTCATGGACTTCGCTCCGGGCAGCGGCGGGTTCCTGTTCTACGAGGGCGCGGTCACGGCCCAGGCGTTGAACCTGCGCTTCGGCCCGGGCGATTACCGGTTGACCCTGCGCAGCCTCATAACGGGCGACACCGCCTACACCGTGCCGCTGGCGCCGGATGATTACCCGCCCGCACCCAAGATTCTCAACTTTGCCGCCGCGCAGGCCATTGACCCGGGTGCCGACTTCACCCTGCGCTGGGCAGAATTCACCGGCGGAGGAATCCGGCGCATCACGCTGGAAATCGCTGATGGCGAAAATTTCGAGGTGGTTTTCGCTCCGCCGCCGTTGGAGGGCGAGGCCACCACCGTGGTGATCCCGGCCGGCACGCTCCAGCCCAACCATGCCTACGTGGTCACGTTACTCTTCACCCGCCTTACCCACGCGGTGCTGGAGGCCGTGCCGCAGATCGTGTCCGGCTTCGAGGCTCATTCCCACGCGCCGCTGCGCACGACCGGCGGCAGCCGGCCGCCCCCGCGGTTTGCACGCTGGCGGTTGTTGACCGGAGGCGAGTTGGAATTGCGCGTCCTGTCTCCAGCCGGCGGGCGGATTACCTTGGAAAGCGCCGCCGGTCCGGTAGGTTCCTGGCAGACGTTGGAGGCCGTGGATCCGGTGAACGGCGAGGCCGTTTTTATCGTTCCCCGCGCCGTGCTGGGCGAACGACGCTTCTTCCGCGCGCGGGAGGATTGATCCGCCCCGGCAGCGGGGTAAGGCCAACGGAACCCCGCAACCTCAGATGCAGATTGAACGCCCCCGTAGATTCTGGCTCCCCGCGAGACGACCAAACCGATCCAGGGTCACCAAAAAGTCGAACGGGTGCTCCCAACAGCCCGACGGGTTTGATCGTGCCTCTCATGCGCGCGTCGCACGCCGCCTGCCGCCCCACGCCCAACTGCCTACTGCGGTGGGCCGGGACAGCCCGCCCTACCGGCGATGAACTCCCCCTGGCTCTGGTAGGGCGCGCTCTCCGAGCGCGCCGCCACATGCCCCCGCCTAACCCGACTGCGGGCTGGGACAGTCCTCCTCCCGGTGATGGATTGCCCGTATCCGGGGCTTCTACTCCTTCTTCCCAACCCGCCATCAAGCCGCCCGAAACCGAGGTGTGCCCGTCCCGCCTCGAGCCTTTGCTGCAAGTGGGACTTCGGGGAGCGCCGGACGCGGCTCGATTCATAGGTCCGCACCGGACGAAAAAAGCGGCACGGGAACGCCGGTTGACGCCGCCGCTCACGCTCCCTAATCTTCCATCAGTGCCTTTACTGATTTCAGCAAGCTGGGGCCTCGGCCGGACGGTTTCTACCGGAACGGGTTTGCCCTGTGGTCTTCCTGATGCGGATTGGACCTGTCGGGAAAAAGCAGCACGCCCGCCCAACCTCGGCCAGCGGTTGCCGGGTAACTTCCCCCTTGATTGATCCGATGCGCACCTCCTTCCATCCTCCGGCGCTGGAACACTACTTCCTGACCCGCCGCCAGTTTTTGAATCGCTGCGGCCTCGGCTTCGGCGCGCTGGGACTGGCCGCGCTCCTGGGGCAGGCGGCCCGCGCGGAGACCCCCGCGATGGCCGCCCCCCTGGCGCCCCGCGCGCCGCACTTCCCGGGTCGGGCCAAACGGGTGATTCACATCTTCCCCAACGGCGGCGCCTCGCACGTGGACACCTTCGACCCGAAACCCGCACTGGCGAAGTGGCACGGCAAAAAGCTCCCGCTGGAACTCAAGACCGAACGCCAGACCGGCACCGCCTTTGCCTCGCCGTTCAAGTTTTCCCGGCACGGACAGAGCGGGCTGGAGATCAGCGAGCTGTTCCCGCACGTGGCCGAATGCGCAGACGACCTGTGCGTCATCCGTTCGATGCACGCGGACGTGCCGAACCATGAGCCCTCGTTGCTGCTGATGAACTGCGGCCAGGCGCGCCTGCCGCGTCCGAGCCTGGGCTCGTGGATCACCTACGGTCTGGGCACCGAAAACCAGAACCTGCCCAGATTCATCGCCATGTGCCCCGGGGGCTATCCCATCCAGGAAACGCAGACTGGCAGAGCGCCTTTCTGCCGGGCATCTTCCAGGGCACTTACATCAACACCGCGCACACGGACCCTGAGCAGCTCATTGAGCACCTCCGCAACCACCACACCTCGCTCCGCGACCAGCGCGCGCAACTGGACCTGCTCCGCGCCCTCAACGAGCGCTACGCCCGCGAGCGCCAGCGCGACGCCCTCCTGGAGGCCCGCATCCAGTCCTTCGAGCTGGCTTACCGCATGCAACTGGACGCCAGCGACGCCTTCGACATCAGCCGCGAGCCGGAGCACATCCGCGCCCTGTATGGCGGGGGCGTACAAGCGCGGCAGCTCCTGATCGCGCGGCGGCTGATCGAACGCGGCGTCCGCTTCGTGCAGGTCTGGCATGGCGAGGGCCAGTCATGGGACAATCATGACGACCTCGAGGCGAACCACCGTCGCCTGGCTCGCGAGTGCGATCAGGCCATCGGCGCACTGCTCAAAGACCTCAAACAGCGCGGCCTGCTGAAGGACACCCTCGTGCTCTGGGCCGGCGAATTCGGCCGCACTCCCGTGGTGGAGCTTCCCACCCCGGGCGCCAACGCCGGCAAACTCAACGGCCGCGACCACAACCACTACGGCTTCAGCGTGTGGTTGGCCGGCGGCGGCGTGAAGGGCGGCACCGCATACGGCGCGACCGACGAATTCGGCTTCCGCGCGGTGGAACATCCCGTCCACGTTCACGACCTGCACGCGACCATCCTGCACCTGCTGGGCTTCGACCACACCGGTCTTACCTTCCGCTACGCGGGTCGCGATTTCCGGCTCACCGACGTGCACGGCCGCGTGGTGCAGGAGATCGTGGCATGAACGCCCCCCGGCCTCAGCGCGATGGCCGGGGTGGCCGGTCGACGCCGCGCGGCGCCGGGCTGCTCTGCGCCGTCCTGGCCGGCCTGCTCGCCTTGTCCGGCAGCCGGGCGGACGTCCCCTTCCCAACCGGCGAGCAGATCGAGTTTTTCGAGAAGCGCATCCGACCGGCGCTGTATGAGGCCTGCTACCGCTGTCACAGCACGGAAAGCGGGCGCTCGCGCGGCAGCCTGTTGCTCGACACCCGCGCCGGTCTGCTCAAGGGCGGCGATTCCGGACCCGCCCTCGTTCCGGGCGATCCGGACGCCAGCCTGCTGATCCGCGCGATTCGGTACACCGACAAGGACCTGCAGATGCCTCCCGCCTCCGCCGGGGGCAAACTGCCGCCGAAACAGATCGCCGACCTCGAGGCCTGAGTGCTTCTGGGCGCGCCCGACCCGCGGACCGGATCCGCAGCAGACGCGGCGGTTCCCGCCCTCGACCCGCTCGCCGCGGCCCGCGAACACTGGGCCTTTCAACGCGTCGAGGCCCCGCCCGTGCCCGCGGTGAGAGACGCCGCCTGGGTCCGCACGCCGGTGGATGCCTTCGTGCTCGCGAAGCTGGAAGCCCACGGCCTGCGCCCCGCCCCGCCGGCCGACCGGCGCACGCTCCTGCGCCGGGTCTATTACGACCTCATCGGCCTACCACCCACGCCGCAAGAACTGGACGACTTCCTCAACGATTCCTCCCCGGACGCCTACGAAAAGGTGGTGGAGCGCCTGCTGGCCTCCCCCCGCTACGGCGAACGCTGGGGCCGGCACTGGCTGGACGTGGCCCGCTACGCCGACACCAAGGGCTACGTCTTCCAGGAAGAGCGCCGTTACGCCTATAGCTACACCTACCGCGACTACGTCATCCGCGCCTTTAACGAAGACAAGCCTTACGATCAATTTGTGCTCGAGCAAATAGCCGCCGACCGGCTGGTGAACGCCGATCAGCGTCCGGCGGGAACGGCTGCGGGGTCGGTTCCGGTGGAAACTGCCTCCGCCAATCCGGACCGCTCCGTCCTCGCCGCGCTGGGCTTCCTCACGCCGGGCCGACGTTTTCTCAACAACCCGCACGACATCATTGACGACCGCATTGACGTGGTCACCCGCGGCACCCTGGGCCTCACCGTAACCTGCGCGCGATGTCATGATCACAAGTTCGATCCCATCACGATGGCGGATTATTACGCGCTGCACGGGGTGTTTGCCTCCTCGCGCGAGCCCGAGGAAAAACCGCCGCTCGGCGGCCGGCCCGATCCCGGGCAGTACCACGCCTTCCTCCGGGCGCGGGAGGAAATTGAGGCGCGGCGGGAACAGGTGATCGAGACCGAGGTCCGGAAATGTCGGGAAGACCAACGAGCGAAACGGGCCGATTACCTCCGCGCCGCCCGCGCCGCGCTTGAGTTGCCCGCCGATACCAACCTCGAGGCCTTCGCCGGCGAGCACCAGGTCGCGGTTGAAGTCCTCCGGCAGTGGATCACCCTGCTCCGGGAACGCGCGTCCGACGCCGGCCCGCTCGCCGACACCGAAGGCCCGCCGGATCTGCCCGGCGCCGAGGTCCGCCGCATCATCGCCCGCCATCTGGACAACCAGACCGTCGCCCACCGCCAGGAACTCGCCGCGTTGGAGTGGCAGCATCCCGGCGCGCCGGCGTGGGCCATGGCGCTGGAGGACCTGCCCCGGCCCCGCAACTCCCGCCTCTTGCTCCGCGGCAACCCGGGCAATCCGGGCGCCGAAGTGCCCCGGAGGTTCCTTGCCGTGCTTGCCAGACCTGAACCCGCGCCGTTTACCAACGGCAGCGGCCGGCTCGACCTCGCCCGCGCCATTGCCAACCGTGACAACCCGCTCACCGCACGCGTCTTTGTGAACCGCGTCTGGGGCTGGCGCTTCGGCGCCCCGCTGGTGCCCAGCCCGAGCGACTTCGGCATCCGCACGCCGCCGCCCGTGTACCGCGAGTTGCTGGATTGGCTCGCCGCCGCCTTCATGGAGCACGGCTGGTCGGTCAAACAACTGCACCGGTGGATGCTGCTCTCGAACACCTACCGCCAGGCCTCGGTCCGGCACGAGCCTCCCGCGGAGACGGACGTGGCGAATGCTCCGGACCTGCGCGCGTTAGAAGCAGACCCGGAAAACACCTTGCTCTGGCGGCAGAACCGGCGCCGGCTCGATTTTGAGTCTCTCCGCGATTCCCTTCTGGCGGTGTCCGGCCAGCTTGACCTCACAGCCGGCGGCCAGCCGGTGGACATCCTCACCCGGCCCTATTCCCGTCGCCGCACCGTGTACGGGTTCATTGACCGCCAGAACCTGCCGGGCGTGTTCCGGACCTTCGATTTTCCCAATCCCGACGCCAGCAGCCCGGGCCGTTTCGCCACCACCGTGCCGCAGCAGGCCCTGTTTCTGATGAACAGCCCCTTCGTCATCGAACAGGCGCGGGCCGTGGCCAGGTGGGTCACCAGCCAGGGCCGCGATGCCGACCCGATCACCTCGCTTTTCCGCCGCCTGCTCCTGCGTCCGCCTGATCCGGAGGAGGCCGAGCTGGGACGATCCTTCCTCGCGCGCCCGTTCGAGCCGGAAGGCTCGCCCGCCGGCGGCTGGCAATACGGCCTCGGACACTATGATGAGGCGGCCAACGCGATCGTGAACTTTACCCCGATGACCGTGTTTGCGCCGGGCCGGGTGTCGCCGGAAGCCGTCTTTCCGCTGCGTGACCAGCAGGGCTACGCTTCGTTGACGCGCGCGGGCGGGCATCCGGGCAACACCGCGCGGCACGCCGTGATTCGCCGTTGGATCGCGCCGGCGGACGGCGTCGCGCAAGTTCGCGGCATCCTCCGGCACAACCAACCGCAGGGCGACGGCGTGCGCGCGCGGCTGGTGACCCAAACGGGCGGGCTCCTGGCTGAGTGGCGCGCCCACCACTCTACGATCGAAACGACCCGTGTGGAAATCCCAGTGCGGGCCGGCGAGGCGCTGGATTTCATCGTGGACTGTGCGGACGGCCCGGACTTTGACAGCTTCACCTGGGCCCCCGCGGTCCGAATCGAGCCGCGGGACCATGGCGCACTGGTCCGCACGGAATGGAACGCGGAAGCGGAGTTCGGCCCGCCCAGGCCAGCCGAGTCTCCGCTCACGCCGCTGGAGCAGCTTGCCCAGGTGCTGCTGCTGTCGAGCGAATTCGCCTTCGTGGACTGAACACCCCCGCATGGTGGGGGCGGCGGCACGCCCTCGCGAACAGCGCCCCGTCTCCACCCGGCCCGTTGCTCCGTCCCGCCCGCCCGTCCCCCACGATGCGGGTTGGTCCCCCGTGTGCGGTGACACGCGGCTGGCGTTTCCCTGCTGCCTCTGGTTCCTCGTTGCGTGCGCCTGCGCCGTGACCAACCGGCAGAGCAAAGGAAAAAAAGGGGTGGGGATGGAAAACAAATTTTTATTGCAAACAATTTGCAATAATTTAAATTTCCCCCCGTGGTCCAGATCGGGAGCCAACGCAAGAACAGGCCGGTAATTCGGCATCGCTACGCGGTGACGACCTTGGCCTCAGCCGCAAATACCCGCGTTCGGGTGCGCCTGCCTGCTCCACGGGGTGAGGGCAGTCGCCTCGCCGCCCGTCCGGGCAAACACACTTCGGTCTGGTCCGCCGGCCCTAGTGCGCTGGGGATTTCGGTTTGCAAATTCGTGTCATCGGGAAACCATGAAACATCGAAATTGCCCGCTTGCTCACGGAGAACAATTGGGGACCGTTCAGTCACCCTCTGCCCGACCCGCTACCCGGCCGGTCGGGCCTGAAAACGGGCCGGTGACTTTCATGGCTTCGCTGCTCGAACGGCGCCTGTCCATGAGAGAAGGCGGAGTGACCACCACTGAAAACCCCTGCCTCGAAACCGGCCCGGCTGCTCGCGTTTGACCACCACTGCCGACCTGAGCGAGGCGCCTTGGACCTCCCCTGATTCCGAACTTGCTGCGCCGCCGGGTTGTCACTGTCGCCCTCAAAACAGTGCCGCGACCGCGGCCCGCACGGCTCAGGGACATTGCCACCCGTCCTTCCCAATGAATTTTGAAACGACCACCGTGCTGGTACTTCCATTTTACTGCGTCACGGCGTTTCTGGCTTCCCTCGTCGGCGGTGGATTCCCCTCGTTTTTCCGCCTGACGCACACCCGGCTGCAGACCTGCCTGAGCCACATCACCGGGCTGATGTTGGGCGTGGCGTTTCTGCATTTCCTGCCACATGGATTCGAAGGCACGGGTTCCGCGGACCGCGCCGCGGGTTGGGCGTTGGGAGGGTTTCTGGTGATGTTCTTCCTCCAGCGGGTCTTCTATTACCACCAGCACGACCTGCCGGTGGAAGCGCAAGATCTCGCGGATCACGCGCACGAAGCGGCGACCGTGTTCCGAAACGACCGACCTGGATCGGCGTCGCGGTCGGCCTGACCTTGCACTCCCTGTTGGACGGACTGGCGCTGACTGCGGCAGTGCTTGCCGGTGGCGACACGCTGCTCGGGCTGGCGGGCTTCGGGGCCGCGCTGGTGGTGATCCTGCACAAGCCGTTCGACGCCCTGGCCGCGCTGACCTTGATGCGCGCCAGCGGCTGCGGCGTCGGGCTGCGTCGAACGGTCAATGTCGCCTTTGCGCTGGTGGCGCCGGTGGGGGCGGCGCTCGCGCTGGCGGGGCTGGGGCAGTTCACCGAGACCCATCGTATGGCAGTGGGCTGCGCCCTGGCGTTCTGCGGCGGCGGCTTTCTCTGCATCGCCGGCAGCGACCTGCTGCCCGTGCTTCACTTCCACTCCCACGATCAGCTGCGCCTCTCGCTGGCTCTCGCGGCCGGCCTGGGGGTGGCGGAGGGAATCGGCTGGCTCGAACACCACGGTCACGATCACGACCGCCACTATGACCATCATCACCACGAAGATCACGACCGTCCTCATGGCGTGTTGGCGCCGCCCGTGGTTGAGCGCCTCGTCGGCGGACGGCACGCACGACCGGCCCCTTGGTGGCGGGGAAACAATCGCCCGGCACCGACCGCGACCGTCGCGTCCGGTAACGACGGCTTGTTAACGTTGAAAGCCTGATTCCCATGCAAGTTACCTCTTTGCTATCGCAGGCGGATGGAGGCCAACCAGTCGCCCACGCGCCCGAGCCCGGGTGGATGGCGGTGGGACTGGTCGGTGTGGTCCTCCTCCTGAAGTCGCACGTCGCGATGCGCGCGCCGGACAATGAATTGGAGCTTTCTCAACGGCCTGGCATTCGTCGTGAGCGGGTTGATCCTCGCCGCTATTGGTTACCTCGATCCGATCATCGCCGGCATCCTCTACAATGTCGGCTCCTGCTGGTGACCTTTGAAGTCGCGCGGCTCGTCCGCAGCGGGGAGGAAATCGCAAACGCGCCGCTCGGCGACGCCCGGCCGGAGCTGAATCGGCCGCTGGCTCCCGCCGCCCAGCCGTCATGAAACACCCCTTTCCTTCGCCGAAGCAGGAATCGGCGCCGGGCCGGACTCGCGGTCAACGATTCCCGGCCCGGCGCCAGCACCCGAAGGCGCTGTCGTCGCGGTGACGACAGTGCTGTTTAACCCCAAAGCAAAACGCAGGAACAGCATGAACAGAAACCTCATCCTCTCCCTGGCTGCCGCCGTCACGTTCGGCGCGGCCTTCAGCCAGGCGCAAATGGTCAACCTCTACGTGGGGATTGACGGCCGGCAAACCCTGCCCTCCGGCACTTATGCCGGAAAGGCCAACCCCAATGGGGGACGGTTGACCTTGCTGTACGCCCATTACTACCCGTATGAGCAGTTCCATCGAAACCACTATCACCCCATTGGCGCGTACTCGTACACAGGCGACTCCGAATCGCCCACTGTTCTGGACACCTCCTCCGGCAACGCCATCCCGGAAGTGTACACGGGACTTCCTGGTATCACCCTGGTGCCCGGCACCAACGGGGTTTGGCTCGGCAAACTGGTCAGCCGCAAGACCAAGGATCACTACAGTGATCTTCGGATCCGTTCGGTTCACAGTTTGTGCGGGTTCGGTCTCGGCTCCAGTGAGCAGGCCATGTTCCTAAGCAGCGGCGGCACGCGGACCAACGAAATGCCCAGCGCGATCCTCGCGCTCGAACTGGTCGCCAAGTCCGCCGGCTTGAACATCGCCGACACCAACGGCGCGCCGATTCTCGAGGCGGTGGGCGACCGCCAGATCATTGGCAGCGGCGATGATTACCACTTCGAGTACCTGCCAGTGTTCTGGGTCCCGGAAACCGCCGCGCCCGGTGACTATCAGGCGGAGTTTCACCTGGTGGACGTGAACACCGAGGGCGGCCGCACGCCGATTCCCTCCTCCGGCCGCTTCTTTTTCAAATTCCGCGTGCCGCCGGCACCGGAGCTCGAGATCGCGCGACGGTCACGCTGACCCTGCCGCTGGTCACCGACGGCTGGGCGTTGGAGGCCGCTCCGACAGTGAAGGGTCCGTGGGAGGTGATTCCCTTCCCGCCCGCGCCAGACACCACCTATTCACAGACAGGCGACACTTACGAGGGGACCCTGCCGCTGACGGCCGAACACCTATACTTCCGGCTGGTCAGACATTAACCCCATCAACCACCCGGCCCAGGTGTCCAATCGGCGCCCGGCGCCGGGACGGTGTTCACCGCCCTGAGTTCCAAAAGCATGAAAACGTGTTCGCGCCGGCTGATCGGTTCCCTCCTGGCCGCTTGGCTTCTGGCCCCCACAGCCCACGGTCACCTCCATCTGGAGTTGATCTATCGCGACGGCCAGTTGCGGCTGGTGTATCTGAACTTCGACGTCGGCGAGGCCTACCCGGCAACGGCGCTCATCCGTGTCGGTGTGCCCGCGGCCATTCCGGTGTCCGCCGCGTCTGCGTTCACCGACCTGCTGGGCGAAGCGGGCGCCACGGTCTGGGTGCTGCCGCAGAGCGAGTATCCGACCCTTCCTTGGCTGGGCATCGGGGCGGGCGGGATCCGCGCCTCTGATTTCACCGCCCCTCTCTCCCTTGCGCTGGTTGGCATCGAGGGGCCCGGCCACTTCGCCCTCTTTTTCAACGACCCCTTTGGCCAGCCCCTGCCGGTAATGAACACCCGGGATGGGATTTCAGTGGCGGACACGCTGGCTGTCTTACCGGGCGCCCACTTGCGTTGCAACTGGGCTTTCTCCGCCCCGGGGTGCTACCGCCTGACGTTCGTGGTTTCTGGAATTCTCCGCGCGGGCATCACGCCCTTAGCCTCGGCCCCTACGGATTGGTTTTTCGAGGTGGCGGCCCCGCCGCCACCCGTGCTGGCGTTGGCCGGCACGCCGACCAACACCCTCCGGCTCATGCTCCAGGCTCACCCCGGCTTGAATTACACCCTCGAGCGCACAGCGACGTTCACCCACTGGACCGTGCTGACCCACCTGCACGCCGCGACCCCGCTGACAACTCTTTTGCTTTCCCCCGAGGCGGTGCCGTTCGAACTCTATCGCGTCCGGCTCCGTTGATCCCTCTCCCATAAACACACGCCACGTCCCTTTTCGATTCGGCCTGCCTTCGTTCTCCTCACCGGCTTCTTCGGCTCGGGGAAGACCACGTTCCCCAACCACAGCCTCTCGAAACGATACGGCCGCCGCGTCGCCGTCATTGAGAATGTATTCGGCGAGATCGGTATTGACCATGAACTGGTCATCAGCGCCGAAGAGGAAATTTTCGAACTGAACAACGGCTGCATTTGTTGCACGGTGCGCGGCGATCTCATTCGCATTCTGGGCAAACTCAAGCGCCGGCGCGACGCGTTCGACTACGTTCTCATAAAAAACCACCGGCCCGACCGACCCCGGCGCCCGTGGCGCAGACATTATTCTCTGGACGAGGAGTCAAGACGCATTTCCATCTCGACGGCACCGCGTCCCTGGTGGAAGTCCGGCATATTGGGGAGCATCTGGACACCAGCAGCGAGTGTCCAAAGCAGATTGCCTTTGCTGATCGCCAGATCCTCGACCAGACCGACCGGAAAAGAGACCTATTGAGATGAGCTGGCTGCATGAACTTCACCATCCGTGTAGACCAGTTCTCGGGGAAAGCGTCAGCCCCTCCCGACGGGTGTTGCGATTCCCCTTGGTGTTGAAGTCCCCGGCATCTTCGCGTCACGGGGCGCCGCCGAAACTACTCGGCCCGCGATCGGCCGGGAGCTTCCGAATCACGGTATTGAATCAGGACCATGATACCGGGCCAGTTCACCTCCATACCGTGGACCATTTTTCCCTCGTAGCGGGGGGTCATGCCGGTGCGCAGAACATTCTCGCCCGGACGGAGCCAACCCAAGTCAGGCACGGGCACGCGATGGATGTGATAGGCATATCTCCGGCCCTCGCGCTCCAGGACTTTGTGGCCGTTCAGGTACAGGCCCTCCATGTACCCGGGGGACCAGCTCACCCAAACCAACTGCGCCGCAACGGCTTTGCTCAAATTGCCGGTCACGTAAAATTTCTGCTCGTGCTCTCCGTTGCGCGTGAGCCATTGTTTGGGCACGTCATAAGGTTTGCACAACTCGACGGACAGCCCGGCACGCTCGAGCGTTAGTCCACCGACCGTTTCCGTGAACCAGGTCAAGCCGGTTTCGTCCGTGATGCGCGCCGCGAGTTGGAACGGACCCGGCTGGTCCGGCACCCAGGAGGTGTCCCAGGTCAGCCGCCAGGGCGCGGCGCGCGCAGAGCCGATGTGATTGGTCAACACGCCCCGGTGGAAATGGTAATGCCACTGCGTGTACTCGCCGTCACCTTGTAGATTCACGTCTTCATAATGACCAAGGAAATCCACCCGGCGAATTGCGCCGTTGGGGCTGCCGGCCTCGACTTCGAGCGCGACCTGTCTGCCCAAAGCCATTCCCGGCCTTGGCGAAACCACCCTACCAGTGGGATGCGGTTTCCGGGCCGGGTCGTAGTAGATCCGGAGGTGCGCGCCATAGATGAGGTTTTGCGGCCAATTCCACGGATGCTCCGGGCTTACCCGCAGGCGAATCTGGTTGTTGGCGTCCGCACGCAGATGAGACAGCGGCACGACCACGGTCGGATAGGTGTGATGCATGTAGTCCCATGGCGGCCACGGGATGCCGGGCGCTTCCGGCAGGAGGAGCCAGGCATTGCTGTTGACGGAAACGCTCAGACCGCGCGTGCCGTCGTGGCAAAGGAGTTTCTCGACGACGATCTCGGCCCGGGTGGCGTGTTCCAGGTCCAACTCGTGCGGCAGCACAATCGGCCCGCCGCCGCAATCGAGTCGCCCTCCCACCCGCAAGGTCCCGTCGGCGTCGCCGATCGAGTAGGTCCAGGTATATTCGCGGAAGACATCGCCGGGCTGCGGGCCGCCCACCCGAGCTGTTCCGGGCGCCCACGGGTTGACCCAGACTTCAAATCGTGGCGCATCGTGACTGGCCAGGCGAAAGATATCCGGCGCGCCGTCGCCGGTGACATCCGCCACCTGGCCGTTGTAAATGCCCTCGGTACTGAGGACATATTCCTGCCAACGACGGTTGTCACCCTGGTTCAGGAAGAGGACCACGGGGAATTCCCGGGCGCCCAGCGCGCGGGCGCGCCCCGCGTTGACGCCGGCCAGAACGTCATCGTGGCCGTCCCCGTTGAAGTCGAAGACCTGCAGGGTATGAACTGCGAGCAGTTTGTCAGTGATAACCTGCTCAATCCAGGGCCCGGTGCGGGGATCGTCCGCCCGGTACCATGAAACCGGATAGCCGGCCCGCTCGGAATGCGAGAGAAACACCTCGACCCGGCCGTTGCCGGTGATGTCCCGACAGAAAACCTTCGTGGCGTTGCGGGACCAATCGCCGGTTTGGTTGTGCCACTTGTCAGCGATGGAGCGAACCGTCCATTCGCCGGTCAGGTCCCCGCCGGGATTTTCGATCCAGTAACCGTTCGCCGCCACGTCCGGGAGGCCGTTGCCGGTAATGTCGCCCACATCCATTCCCTCGTGCAGATTGGGGATGACAAAATCCTGCACCTTGGTCCACCGGGTCGGTGAGTCCTGGCGGTAGACGAGAAAGCGATTTCCTACAAACGTGATGACGGCCAGGTCCGCGCGGCCATCACGGTTGAAATCAGCCAGGCGCACGTCTTTGACGAAGGCGGGCGCCTGCCCAATGAAGCGCGGCTTCCAGGCGTCTCGTGCCGGGTCGCCAGCGGGACGCGGGTTTTCATACCAGTAAATGTCGGTCGGCGCGCCGGCCTGCTTCCACTCCCCGGGATGAGCCAGACCGAGCACATCCACCGCGCCATCGTTGTTGATGTCCGCGGCGGCCAGGTCCCCGGCGGCGAAGGGGCTGCCCTTGGGCGCCTTCTCAGCAATCACGCGCCTGGTCCATGCCGCGCCGCGCTCGCGGTTTTCGTACCAGCAGAGGACGCCGCCGTGGCCGTTGTTGTCCTGGACGAAGAGATCCGGCAAGCCGTCGCCGTTCACATCCGCCGGCGCGCGCGCCCACCAGAGCACGGCTTTGGTCTCGACCAGACGCGGGATGAAGACGGGCGGGGAGACGGCGCCGTGCCCCGCCAGAACCGCCAGGGGCAGCGCTGCTGCCCTCAGGAAAAGGCTGACACGGGCAGCCCAAGGGCCCACCGGCCGGAATCCGCGCGAATTCGGTTTCATGGTTGTCAGGCGGTCACAAGGGGACGAGGTCGGCGCTGTGGAGGCCGTGCTTCGCCGCCGGCGCCGCGCACCGGGCGGCCACGCGACGCCGGCGGCGCCGGCTCACCAGCCGAGCACGTAGGCAAAGATCAACGGGGCGACGATGGTGGCGTCGGACTCGATGATATACTTGGGCGTCTTTACCCCCAGCTTGCCCCAGGTGATCTTTTCGTTGGGCACGGCGCCGGAGTAGCTGCCGTAGCTGGTGGTTGAGTCGCTGATCTGGCAGAAGTAGCCCCAGAGCGGGACCCCGCGGCGGCCCAGGTCCTGGTGCAGCATGGGCACGACGCAGATGGGGAAGTCCCCGGCGATGCCGCCGCCAATCTGGAACATCCCCAGCGAATGCTCGCGCGACCGCCGGGTGTAAAAGTCCGCCAGCCAGGTCATGTATTCGATCCCGGTGCGGACGGTGTGGAGATTCTTCACGTCGCCGCGGATGAGGGCGGCGGCGTACATGTTGCCCAGGGTGGAGTCCTCCCAGCCGGGCACGACCATCGGCAGGTTTTTTTGCGCGGCGGCGAGCACCCACGAATCCCGCGGGTCAATTTGGTAATACCGCTCGTATTTCCCGCTGAGCAGCACCTGGTAGAAGAACTCGTGGGGGAACCGGCGTTCTCCCCGGCGCTCGGCCTCCTGCCAGACTTCGAGCATGGCCCGCTCCATCCGCCGCATGGCCTCGGCTTCGGGGATGCAGGTGTCGGTCACGCGGTTGAGGTGACGCCGAAGCAAAGCCTCCTCGTCGCGGGGGGCGAGCTGGCGGTAATGCGGCACGCGCACGTAATGGTCATGCGCGACCAGATTGAACACGTCCTCTTCGAGGTTTGCCCCGGTGCAGGAGATGAGGTGCACCTTGTCCCGGCGGATCATCTCGGCGAGCGACAGGCCCAGCTCGGCGGTGCTCATTGCCCCGGCGAGGGTGATCATCATGTGCCCGCCGGCCTCGAGGTGGGCGCGGTAACCGCGGGCGGCCTCCACGAGTGCGGCCGCGTTGAAGTGGCGGAAGTGATGCTCGATGAACCGGGCGACCGGCCCGTCCGACTCCGGGACGCGGCCGGAGGCCGACACACGACGATTGTTGGGAAGGGACTTGCGCATGGCCCGGTGAGGGTGAACCAAAACGCCCGCGCCGAAAAGCTCAAATCCCGTCCGCCCGGCGGGCGGTCTTGGTCACTTGCGTGTGCTGGCGCGGTCGTTGATCCAGGCGGTGTCGCGCGGCGCGCGACGCACTCCGCTGATGCCCTTGATCAGGGTGTCGGCGTCCTGCCACTTTTTGATCTCCGCGTGGCCGTCGGCAAAGGACAGGCCGCTGGCGTCATTGTGGTACAGGGCGGGCAGGTTGCCCCATTCAGGCGGGCGGTCCACCAGGACCAGGAAATAGCCGTCGTCCAGGCTTTCCTCGCGCTCGTCAATGAAGACAAACTGGCCGGAAGGGCGCTGGATGTCGGCCAGCTTGCGGTAGGTCCACCACTGCCGGTCAATGAGGGCCGTGTGCCAACTGTTGCCGTTCATGCAGCCGTTCATCGAGATGCTGCGGGTGCGGGGATATTTCTTGCCGCCGATGGTGACCATGAATTTGTCCGCCGGGCATTTGTAAATCTGGAGGGATTCGTTGTAGGGGTAGAGTTTGCCCCGCGGCGGTTTGAGCAGGTTGATGTTGGTCCAACTGCTCGGATTCACCGGCCCGGTGGTGGTGTGAATCCAGCCGCCCACCCAACCCTCGCCGTCGCCGTCGCCGTTGGGCACCAACCGCCCGTTGTGGTCGTCGGCGTACATGATCCAGGCCAGGCCCAGTTGCTTGCCGTTGTTAAGGCAGCCCACGGCCAGGGCCTTGCCCTTGGCCCGGGCCAGGGCGGGCAGCAGCATTCCCGCCAGAATGGCGATGATGGCGATGACGACCAGCAACTCGATCAGGGTGAAGCCCACCGCCGCGGGGCGTTCCGGGATGGATGATCGTGCTTTCATGACTTGACTTGGACAACCTAGCTCACGCTGCTTGCGCTTGTCCAGCCCCGGCGTTGCGGCGCGAAGTTTGCCGGGACGCCTCCGGGTTAGGCTGGCTGCCAGGGGAGCGGGCCTGACCGACACCAAAAAAAGTCTTGTGCCGGCTTGGTCATTCATTAAGTTCTACTTATTTACGGTGATGCATCGCTTGGTGCAGGACCGTGATGGAAAAAAACAATCGGACGAACGGGTACACCATGACGAAACCACTGATTCTGACAGCCGCAGCGGCCCTCGTGGCAGGGGGATTGTCCCGGGCGGCCCTCATTGACTTCGAAGCCGATGGGATCGGTTCATATCCCAACGGTTTCAGTGCCGTGGGACATCCCACGGTAAAATTCACTGACACCTCGGGAGCTGGTCTCAATATCGGTTCCTATGGCTCCCAAGGTCTGGGAAATCAGTCCCTCGCGGTTGAAGGCGACGGCGACGGCAGCAAGCTGCAGATAGACTTCACCGTGCCGGTGACCTCGCTGAGCTTGTGGTATGGCAATGATGACCCGGGTTGGACGCTCCCGAGCGACCTGGCCTGGCTGGAAATCTGGAACAGCGGCGTGCTGGTCACCACGCTGAATTCGCCGCTGAACCAGAACGACGCTATGGACCAAAGCATTGGATACAGCGGCCCGGCCTTTGATCAGGCGATTTTCTGGTACGGCGACAACAGCGGGGCGCCGTTCACGGGTGGCGGTACGGTTAATGTCGGCCTGACTGAAATCGTGGACCAAATCGAATACACGCCCGTACCCGAACCGGCCAGCGCGCTCGTTACGGCCGGCTTGCTCGGTCTGGCCGCGGTCGGCCTGCGCCGCTGGCGCCAGCGGGCCTGAGTCCAACGTTCCGCAACTTATCCACCCGGTCAGCCCGGCTGGCCGGGTTTTTTGTTGGCGACGCGTTTCCGTCCCGTTCCACGCGCAGTGGAAAAATGTAATTGTTCCTCCCCGGGCTTTCGCGTAGGATTGTCATGGCTCGAACGAAAGGCAACCCCATGACAACTGGAATCCTGTTGGTGTTGGCCCTCCTGGTGGTACCGGTGTTTCTGGTTGCTCTGTATGTCATCGGCGCCTACAACCGGCTGGTCACCCTGCGCAACCGCTTCAAGAACGCCTACGCGCAGATTGATGTGCAGCTCAAACGCCGCTACGACCTGATCCCGAATCTGGTCGAGACCGCCAAGGGTTACCTGGCCCACGAGCGGCAAACCCTCGAGGCCGTCATCCAGGCCCGCAACGCCGCCTATGCCGCCAACCAGCGCGCGGCGGCCAATCCCGGCGATCCGGCCAGCATGCAGGGCCTGACCAGCGCGGAAGCCGGCCTGGCTGGCGCCCTGGGGCGGCTCTTTGCTGTGGCCGAGGCGTACCCCGACCTCAAGGCCAACCAGAACATGCTCGCCCTGCAGGAGGAGCTGACCTCCACCGAGAACAAAATCGCCTTCGCCCGGCAGGCGTTCAACGACTCGGTGATGGCGTACAACACCACCCGCGAGACCTTTCCCACCAACCTGGTGGCGGGCGTGTTCAACTTCGCCCCGGCGGAACTGTTCGTGGTGGAACACCCCGAGCAGCGCGAGGCCCCGAAGGTCTCGTTCTAGTAAGCTCGGCGCGCTCGCCGCGCGGGAGGAGTCGCCCCGACGCCCGTCCCGTGCGCCAGTGGGGTGATGGACTTTTTCGATCGCCAGGACCGCGCCCGTCGCCGCACCCGGGTGCTGGTGTTTTGGTTTGCCGTGGCGGTGGCGCTGACGGTGCTGGCTGTTTACGCGGTCTTTGCCCTGATCTTCCTGAGCGAGGGCGGCCGGTTCTGGGACCCGAACCTGTTTGCCGGGGTGACGCTGGGCACGCTGTTTGTGGTGTTTCTGGGCAGTGCGGCCAAACTGCTGGAACTGAGCCGGGGCGGCGCCGCCGTGGCCACAATGCTGGGCGGCCTGCCGGTGCGACCAGACACCACTGATCCGCACGAACGCCGGCTGCTGAACGTGGTGGAGGAGATGTCGCTGGCCTCGGGGGTGCCCGTGCCGCAGGTGTTTGTCCTGCGCGAGGAGGAAGGCATCAACGCCTTTGCCGCCGGGCTCACCCCCAAGGACGCAGCGGTGGGGGTCACTCGCGGCTGCCTGCGGCTGCTGACCCGCGACGAGCTGCAAGGGGTCATCGCCCACGAGTTCAGCCACCTCCTCAATGGGGACATGCGGCTGAACGTGCGGCTGATCGGGATCATTCATGGCCTGCTGGTGCTCACGATCATCGGTCGCCAGCTGCTGCGGGTGCGCGGCGGTTCGCGCGGCGGGCGGGGATCGAATCCCCTGCCGGTCATCGGCCTGGCCCTGCTGGCCATCGGCAGCATCGGCATGCTGTTTGCCCGGCTGATCAAAAGCGCGGTGTCGCGCCAGCGCGAATTCCTCGCCGACGCCGCGGCGGTGCAGTTCACGCGCAACCCCGCCGGGCTGGCCGGGGCCTTGAAAAAAATCGGCGGTCTGGCCGCCGGCTCGCGGCTGGTCACCCCGAAGGCGGAGGAGGCCAGCCATCTGTTTTTTAGCAACGGTCTGCGCGAGTCCTGGCTGGCGCTCTTCAGCACCCATCCGCCGCTGGTGGAACGCATCCGCGCGCTGGAGCCGCAGTTTGACGGGCGCTTCCCGCGGCTGGTGGCCGAGGCGCCCGCCGACGCCCCCGCCCGCCAGCGCTGGACCGGCGTGACCGCGCTGACCGGCGTCGCCGCCCCGGCGGCAGCTCCGCGCCCGGCCCGACAGGTCCCGGCCGACCACGCCCTCGACGGGGCGGGTCAGCCCGGCCCCGAGCATCTGACCTATGCACAGACCCTGCGCGAGCGGTTGCCGCCCGAACTGCGGGACGCCGCCCGCGAGCCGCTCAGCGCCGCCGGGTTGGTGCTCAGTCTGGTACTCAGCCGCGACCCTCGCGTGCGACAGCAGCAACTGGGCGCCCTCGAGCCCGAGATTCACGAGCAGTTCCTGGCCGACCTGTCCGATCTGGCCGCCCGGGTGGAGGCCCTGCCCGAGCGGGACCGGCTCCCGCTGGTCACGCTGGCCCTTCCCGCGTTGCGCCAGCTTTCGCCTTCGCAATACGAGGCATTCACCGGACTGCTGCGCCAGTTGATTGAGAGCGACGCGGCGATTGACCTGTTCGAATACGCCCTGCAACGGCTGGTGCGACGCCACCTCGCGCCGCAATTCGAGCCGGCGGCCGCCCGCCCGGTGGTTCAATATTACGCCCTCCACCCGTTGCGGACGGACTGCGCGGTGCTGCTGTCCGCCCTGGCTCATCTGGGGCACGACGACCTGCCCGGTGCGCAGGCGGCCTTTGCCCAGGGCATCGCCCGGTTGGGCGCCCCCGCCACCGGGCTGGGCCTGCTTCCCCAGGCGGAGTGCAACCTGACGCAGGTGGACGCCGCGCTGGACCGGTTGTCGCAGGCGTCTCCGGCGATTCGCCGAATGGTGCTCCAAGCCTGTGCCGACGCCGTGGCCTCGGATGGCAACCTGCGCGTGCGCGAGGCCGAACTTCTGCGCGCGATAGCCGATGCGCTCGAATGTCCCCTGCCGCCGTTTTTGGAAGCCGCTTGAGGGCGGACCGCGCGACGTCGGCGCCGGGTTGATGCCATTGACCGTCACGGCGCGCAGACAAAGAACCTCGTCGCCCGAGCGGCGTCCCTCCTACCTGGCGCGCGGGTAGCCTGATGAGTGATCCCTGGACCACGTTGGCGTTGTGCGGCTTCGCCCTTCTGGCGGGTTTTGTGGACGCCGTGGTGGGCGGCGGCGGGTTGATTCAACTGCCCGCCCTGTTTCTACTGTTGCCACCGGAACAGGCGGCGGTGGCGGCCCTGGTGCTGGGCACCAACAAACTCTCTGCCATCTGCGGCACCGGTATGGCGCTGGTGCAATACGCCCGACGCGTGCGTCTGCCCTGGAACGCGCTGCTACCGGCCGCGGGGGCGGCGCTGGTCTGTTCCTTCCTGGGGGCGCGGGCGGTCACCGGTATGAATCCGGCGGTGTGGCGCCCGTTGATTCTGGCGCTGCTGGTCGTGGTGGCCCTCTACACCTTCGTGCGGAAGGATCTGGGAACTCTGCACGCGCCCCGCTGGTCGGTGCGGGGGGAACGGATTGTCGGGGCCGGAGCCGGGGCGGCGATCGGGTTCTACGATGGGTTCTTCGGTCCGGGCACGGGCAGTTTTCTCATGTTCGTCTTTGTCGGGCTGTTCGGCTGCGATTTTCTGCGGGCTTCGGCCAGCGCGAAAGTGGTGAACTTTGCCACCAACCTCGCGGCGGTGACCTGGTTTGTCGCCACCGGCCACGTGCACTTCGGTTACGGGTTGCCCATGGCGGCGTGCAACATCGCCGGCTCGCTTGGCGGGGCGCGCCTGGCCCTGCTGCGGGGCAATCGCTTCGTGCGTGGTTTCTTTCTGCTGGTGGTGACGGCGATGATCCTCCGCTACGGCTGGGAGGTGCTGGCGCGTTGATCGGCCCGGTCCGCAGCGGCCAGCGCCTGACGGATTTCGTCCAACCGCCGCTGCTGGCAGGGAAACAGGCGCGCGGTTTCCACTTCCACCAGGTCTGCCCGCGCGTGGTCCCAGTCGCCGGTTTCGTAGTGAATTTCCAGCCAGGCCAGGTGGTACACCTCGCGCAGGGGGACGGTCAGACTTTCCGGGTCCAGCCGGTTGAGGAGGGCCGCCGCTTCCGCGAAACGCCGGTTGAGGGCCAGCGCGATGGCGTGATTGATGAGCCCGCCCGGAGTGGGGCCCTCCGGTTCAAGCAGGTCGCGGGTCAGCGCCAGGGCCAGCTCCGGCCGCCGGCGGCCGATGAGCAGGGCGGCGGCGTAGTTGAATTTCCATTCCGCGCTTTCGGGCTCCAGCTCATGGGCGCGGGCGGCGGCGCGCAGCAACAGCGCGTCGTCCAGCCGCAGGGTGAACACGACGTTGAAATACACGCGCCAGTAGGCGGGCTCGTTTCGGAAGCGGGCCTCCAGCGGCTGCAGGGCCTGCCAGGCCAGCTCGGGATAGCCCATCTGCAGCAGTTGGCCGGCCGCGCGAATCCCGACCCGGCCCGGGGGAAACCCCAACTGCACCGCCTCGGCAAACGCCCCGCGCGCCGCGTCGCGGGCACCCTGTTCATGCGCCGCGCGGCCGGAGAGAAACCGGCTGAAGCCGCCCAGGACCGGCTGGGCGCCGGGGATGGCCCACAGGTGCCGGGCCAGCTCGTGCAGCCCCTCCCAGTCGCGCCGGCTGATCAACAGGTCCGCATACGTCGCCCACAGGGCCACGCTCCAGACGCCCCCCACCGAGCCGAACGGCGTCGCATACCGCTGGACATACTCCAGGGCCTCGCGTTCGAGTCCCACGGCCAGCAGGGTTTCCGCCATGTGCACCACGTCCTGCGCAGAATCCGGCGGGCGGTTGAATTCCAGCGCCAGGTGTCGGGCGCGCTCGCCCTGCCCGGTGGCGCGCAACAACCGCCAGTAGCGGGTGTGGTCCACGAGGCGGTCCAACGAGCGGTCGCTCAGGTGCTGGAGGGTCTCCGTGTACGCGGCGACGTCCTGCCGCTGCTCGGAGACGATCAATTCCAAACGCGCCGCGTAGATTCCCAGGCGCGGATCCGATCGCGTGCGGCGCAGTTCCTCCCAGTGCGCGGCGGACTCACCCGCGGGCCCCCATCCGGCCAGGTAGGCGGCGCGGCACAGGCCAAGCTCGGGGTCTTCGGGGGGGGGGCCCTCTAAGCGCACCCAGCGACGGTTGAATTCCGCGTAACGGCCGACCAGGAAAAGCGCCTTCAGGTAGGCGGCCTCCAGGGAACGGGGCAGTTCATCCGCCAGCGGGGACAGCAGGTTGTACACGTCTTCCGACAGGCCGTAGCGGTCCATCGCCAGCGCCGCTAGTTCCAGATCCGTCCGGTTGGTTTTCGCTAGTTCCAGGAACCATCCCACGCTGCGGAAGGCGCGGTTCACCTGGCTCAGCGGGAGCGCGGGCGTCTGTGCCAAATGCCGAAACAGGGCGCGATACACCTCGAGGTTTCCGGGGTCGTTCACCACGGCGCCCTGCCAGGCCAGGGCCGCCTCGCGGTCGCGTCCGGCGGCGGCGTGTCGCGCGGCGCTGGACCGCAGCGAGCGGGCCTGGATCCGGTCCAGGAGGCTGATGCGCACCACCGGCGTGAAGTCCGGCGGCGTGGCCACCCAGATTTTGGGCAGGCACAACGCGGCGCCGACCCCCAGAAACAGCACCAGGAAAAACAACAAGGTGAACCAGGGATTGAGCACCAGCGTCCGCAGCAGCGGGTAATCCGCCAGCCACTCGCCCAAGCGTTCGCGCCAGGTCAGTCTCTGCATGGTGAGGGCAGGATGCGATCCTGCGGTGTACAGGCAAGCGCCGAGTGGCGTCCGCTCCGCCCATCGGGGCATATCGGTCTTTTCCGAGCCCGCCTTGACGGTCCCATCCGTTTCGCGCTTGCCGCCGGTGGCCGGTCTGTGTAGGGCGGGCGTCATTATGGATGATTGGAGCGGGTGCTCACTGGGGGTGAGCCGGAAAAATTTCACTCGCCTGGGGGTTGCGCTGCTGTTCTGGGCGGCGTGTGGTCGGCTGCTTTCCGCCCCGGAAACGGGGATGGCATCGGCTCCCGGAGTGGATGGCGCCCTGGGCGTCCCTTGGCGCGCCGCGGGGACGGCGCCGGAGATTGCCGGCGCCCCGAGCCCGCGACCGCACGCCCCGGTCGCTCTGTACACACACGGAGACCCGACGGCGCATGAGCAGTACATGCTCGAACTCATCAACCGCGCCCGGGCCAACCCGCTCGCCGAGGCCGCGCGGCTGGGGTTGGACCTCAACGACGGTCTAGAGCCGGAGACGATTACCCCCGAACCGAAGCCACCGCTGAGCTTTCATCTCCAGCTCATCGCCGCCGCCCGGGCACATAGCGATTGGATGCTGGCCGCGAATGAGTTCAGCCACACCGGGGCGGACGGCTCGACGCCCGGGGATCGCATGCGCGCCGCCGGTTATGTCTTCAGCGGGAACTGGACCTGGGGGGAAAACATCGCCTGGCAGGGCACGACGGCCACCCCCGACCTGAACGCTTACACCGCGGACCTGCACGACAATCTATTCCGCAGCCCCGGCCACCGTCGAAACCTCCTGAACCCGAATTTTGACGAAGTGGGCATCGGCATTCGCACCGGGGCCTTTGCGTCGGGCATGACGCTGTACAACGCCGTCATGGCCACACAGAACTTTGCCCGCAGCGCCAACACGCCCGGCCCGTTGGTGCTGGGGGTGGTGTATCGGGACGCCAATCGGGACGGCGAGTACACGCCGGGCGAAGGCATGGCCGGGATAGCCGTCACCCCCTCTCGGGGCGGCTTTTTCGCGGTGACTACCGCCTCCGGCGGTTTTGCCTTCCCGGCGCCGGCCACCAGCGGGACGCTGACCCTGACGTTGGCCGGTCCCGGACTGCCGTTGCCGCTGGTCCGGGACATTCCGCTGGCGGCAGTGAATGTGAAGGTGGATTTCGAGCTCAACAACGATCAGCCGCTGGGCTTCGTACCGGGGAGCGCCGGATTCGACGCGCAGAAGCGTTTTCGGTTCGACCTGGCCGGACCGTCGGGCGCGCGAGCCCGGGTGGAGCGCAGCGCCGACGCGCGCACCTGGGAGCCGCTGGGCGCCTACACGTTAACCAACGGTCGGGTCACGGTCACCGATTCATCCGGAACGGCGGGCCAGCGCTTGTATCGGGCCGTGCTGACGCCCTGAAATTCAGCGTCCGCCTGCCTTGTAGAGCCTCTTCGCGGTTAAGGTGCGACTGGCAGAGAAGGCCGCAAACCCCAAAGACGGCGCAGGCGGGCCGCGCCGGTGTATGCGCGTTGCCGCAGCCCCGGGGAGAGTTTACTGCCGGATCCGGTAAAATCGCCGTTCGCCCGAAACCGGCAGAGGGGCTTGGAAGATGTCCGCGCCGGGGGCGGTCACCGAGACGCCGCTTTCCGGAGTGAAGGGCCCATTGACCTCCGCGGCGCTTTCCGCAGTCAGGCCATCAGGGCTGGCGCCCGGCGCGGTGAAGGTGAGTTTTACCGCTCCGCCCTCGATCACGACCCCGGTGAACCGCGCGGGCTCGGCCGGGCCGGAGGGCAGGCGGCGACGCGCACATTGTCAATGAGGCCGAAGGCGACGTACAGCGCGTCGGGATCGGCGGAGCTGGTGGCGTTGATGTCCGAGTGCATGAACAGGATGTTTCCCCCGCCGAAGGTGATGCGGGAGACATCCACCGTGGCAATCAACAGGCCATCCACGTGCCAGGTCACCGTGTTGCCCGACCTGGTAATCATCACGTCACGCCATTGCATGCCCATCGCACCGGGCAGGGTCACGCCGGTTTGGTTCGGGTACAGGGCCAGTTGCTCCTCGGGGGCAGCCTCCCGTCCCAGTTCGGCATAGTAGGGCGCGCCGTTGTCGCGGGAGCCCGCGTCAAAAATGCCATCCGTTACGGTGTACCCGGTGGGCGCGGCGGGCGAATACGCGCGGTAATCCACGGACGAACCGCCGTCGCCGGTGGCCGCGAACCAAAGGCTGTCCTGAACGCCGCCGGGCTACTGCAGGGTGGCGCCCGCGGTGCCGATACCGGCGCCGGTGATTTGAGTGGAGCCGCTGCCGCCATCCGGGAACGGGCCGTTGAGGTTCTGCCACAGATCAAAGCGCAGGCGGTAGTTGCCGCTGAAGGATTGTCCTGCCGGCGAGACGCTCAGACCGCCAAACACGCCGGAGAACAGATTGGCCTGTAGTTTGAGGCCGCGGGTGGCGCCCGCCGAGTTGGGCGCGGGGGGAATGCCCGCGGTCGAGTAGTCGAAGAAGAAATCCGCCCCGCCGTCGGTGGGGCCGAGGTTGACCCCCCAACGGCCCGAGGCGTCGGCGTCGAAGGTTTCGCTGAAGAGCAGCTCACCCGGTGACGGGTCGTCGTTGCGAAGGGTCAGCGTGGCGGTGTCGTTTCCGCCCACCGTATAGCCGGCGCCAGGTTGGAGAGTCACCGCCACGGTGCGGTCGGGGGTGATCTCGTTGTCGTCCACCGGCTCCACGGTCAGCAGCGCCCGGCTTTCACCGGCAGGAAAAGTGACAGACGCGGGCAACGCCCGGTAATGGGCGTCGGCGACCGCCGTGCCGGCGACGGCGAGAGGGACCGTCAGGTTGCCGAGCGCCGGGGTGTTCAGTTCCACAGCAAAGCGTCCCACCCGGCGCGGATTGGGCTCGTAGGCCACGGGTTTGTCCGCACGGATGGTGGCCACCGGCTGGTCGCCGTCGTCCCGAATGACCCGGCGCACCACGAGGTTTTCGCGGACCTCGTAGGCGCCTATACCGGGCGCCAGGGCGAGGATGATGTCTTCATCGCCCTCACCCGAGGGATCGTCGCTCGGGGGAATCTCCATCGTGAGCGAGTCCTGTCCGGCGGGGATGGTGACACGGTCCCACAAGGCGGGGTAATCCGCTGCTGATGTGGCGCCGCCCCACACGCGCAGGTTCACCGTGAGCGGCTGACTGGTGTCACCTGTCCGGGTGAGGGTGAAACGCAGGGGGTTCCCGCCGGACTCGATCACCTCGGTCGCGTCGGAGGTCAGGGCCACCACCGGCGACGGCGGCCTCCCGGTCAGGTCCACCACCCGCACGTTGTCGAAAAGGGTGAAGTTCTGCTCACGCGGGCTGGCCATCGAGGTAAACACATCCATGGTGCCGATCATGATGGCGCCGGTGTCAAACCCGGAGAGGTTCTGGCGGGAGGCGAAGACAAAACCGTTGATCAGCCAGGTCAGTTCGCCGCCGCGCTGGCGGACCTCCACCTACACCCACTGTTTGCCGGGCGCGCCCGGGGTTTCCCCGGGTGGCGCGGGCAGGAGGGCTTTGAGCGGGAAGGTCCCAGGTTGCGAGGGATTGACCTCGTATTCCGGATTGCCGTCGCCGTCGCGGTCGAGGAACCCCGCGTCCACCGGGTTGAGCCGTAAGGGCGGACCGCCGAAAATCCCTTCGTAGGTCCGGTAATCGCCGGTGAGGCCGGTGCCGCCCTCGCCGGTCACGGCAAATCACACCCCGTCGCTGTTGGTGAGGTTGGCGTGGTCCCAGGTCACCAGGGTGCCGGAGTGGTTGATGCCGAAGAGGCCGTATTCGGTGGAGCCGGAGCCCCCAAAGGGCCCGCCATTGTAGCCCATCCACATGTCCACCCGCAGGGCGTAGTCCCCGGAGAACGTGCGGCCCTTGGGATAGGCGCTGACCCCGGAAGTATCCGGCACGTCGTCGTTGTTATTGACGGTGAACTTGACCCCGCGGGTGGTGCCGCCCGCCGAGTTGGGTGCGGGCGGGATGCCCAGCACGCTGTAGTCGTAGTGAAATTCGGCGGTGAAATCCGGCACGCCGCTGTTGGCGCCGTTCAACACGTCCTACGGGGCGGCGGCGTCCGTGTCGAAGTCATCGCTGAACAGAACCGGTTGCACCTCCAGGCTCACCAGCGAGGCGGTCGGCACCAGCGCGGACAGCAGCCGGGTGGGGGTATGTCAAGTTGGAGGGTTCATGTGAGGTGGCAGGTTGCCGAGCCAATTTGACGTGAAAATGCCGACCGGCAAGCCCTGGTTCGGGGAGGATGCGGTTTTTCGTCCCGGACAACGCAAAACTCAAAAAAGGCAGTTTGACCGGGGAATCCACTCCGCGTACCCGATGCAAAACACCCGTTGTCGCGCTCGTCCCGTCGTTGTCAATGGGGTCGGGGGCGTTCCGGCGCACGTTCGGGTCGTCGTTGTACTTCTCGTCGGCATCGTGAATCAACCAGACGCGCGCGGGATCGGCGACGCCCCCCGCGCGGAGGCCGAAGGCGTTGAAGCGACGGGCATGGGACTGGACGCTGGATTGCGATGTTTTCACGCCGGGGGCGGTCTTGACCTGTCCATTGATCAGCCGGGTGGTGGTGGCGCCGACGGTGTAGTTCATGAAGCTGAAGACCTCGTAACCTGAGCCGGGCTTCCCGGCCCTGCCTCCCGAGGTACGGAACAGGTAGCGCAGGCCGGTTTCTCCGGTGACCTCGTGCCGGTCAAGATTGGTGGGAATGAAGTTCTGCGAGCGGGGGCGGATAAACGACCGCAACGAGGGCAGGTACACGGGATGCAGCCAGTTGAGGTTGTCATCACCATCGAAGACCGCCGGCGTGAACCAGCCCTACCGGTCCTCGTCGGCGTACATCACCGCGCCGTAGCCCATCGGCTTGAGCGTGTCCAGGCACGCGAGGCGCCTCTTCATTGTCCACACGTCCTGTAGCGGCACAGGCAGCTTGTCTGTCGTAGCGCCAGCCCCCCTTGACCCTGATGGCGAAGCTCCGGGACAGGACGACACGCCGCTGGGGCAAGTGTTCAGGAAGCGTGGCAACCGGCTCCCCCGTTCCCACATTACGGTGTAGGACCGATGACTGGTTGGCACGCCGCGGACAGATTACATTCTGCGAACACCACGTCACCGTTCCATGCCCGACACGCGCACCCATCGCGGGCCGGCGCCGGAGGACGCCCGGCTGTTCGCGCCGCGCTGCTGGCCGCGGTTGCGACAGGCCGTGGCCGACCTGGCCTGGTTGCTGGACCGGGGCTACGCCTTGCCCTCGGCCGCGGAACTGGTGGGCAATCGCCACACCCTCACCGCCCGCCAGCGACTGGCCGTGACACGGTGTGTCTGCTCGACGGCGGCCGGCCGGAACCGGCGGCAACGCGAAGTGGGGCCGGAAGCCGTGTCGGGCGGCGAGTTGTGGCTGGACGGGTTTAACGTGCTCACCGCCGTGGAGGCCGCGCTGGCGGGTGGGGTGATCCTGGCGGGGCGCGACGGGTGTTACCGCGACCTGGCCAGCGTGTACGCGCGGCATCACGCGGTGCAGGAGACCGGCCCCGCGCTCGCGCTATTGGGCGACACGCTCGCCGGCTGGCGCGTGCGGCAGGTGGTGTGGTGGCTGGATCGCCCGGTGTCCAACAGCGGTCGCCTGCGGCAGCGCCTCCTCGAACTGGCCGCCGCGCGCGGGTGGAACTGGACGGTGGAACTGGTCTTCAATCCGGACAAGGTCCTGGCCGAGACCGACCACGTCATTGCCACTTCCGACAGCGTGATTCTCGATCGGTGCCGGCACTGGCTGAATCTCGCCCGCCGGGTCATTGCCGCACGGGTACCCGGGGCCCGCGTGGTGGACCTGGACGTTGAAGCCGGCGCGAGTCTTCCCGGGGTTTTGTGAACCGCGCGGGGACAGGTCGGCGGCGACGTGCTGCGGCCCGGCCGGTTTCCCGCGATCCGGTGGCCTCACGGTGCCAACACGGCCGCGCCCTGCAACCGGCCTTCGCGCAGGCAGCGCAGCGCCTCGTTGGCTTCGGCCAGAGGGAAGGGGCGAGTCTCGGTCCGCACCGGGATGCGCGGGGCCAGTTGCAAAAATTCCTCGCCGTCCCGGCGCGTGAGGTTGGCCACCGAGCAAATGCGCCGTTCGTACCAGAGGTCCCGGTAGGGAAAAGCGGGGATGTCGCTCATGTGAATGCCGGCGCAGACCACCACGCCGCCCTTGCGCACGGCGCGCAACGCCAGCGGCACCAGCGCCCCCACGGGGGCAAACAGGAGGGCCGCATCCAACGGCTCGGGGGGCAACTGATCCGAACCGCCCGCCCATTCCGCGCCCAGGGCGCGGGCAAAGGCCTGGCTCGCCTCGTCTCCCGGCCGCGTAAAGGCCAGGACGCGACGGCCCTGGTGCCGCGCCACCTGAATGACCAGATGCGCCGCCGCGCCAAAACCATAGAGCCCGAGCACGCGCGCTTCCCCGGCCAGGCGCAGGGCGCGGTAACCGATAAGCCCCGCGCAGAGCAGCGGCGCAGCGGAGACATCGTCGCCTCCCTCCGCCAGGGGAAAACAAAAGCGGGCGTCCGCCACGGTTAGTTCTGCGTAACCGCCATCGGTGGTGTAACCGGTGAAGCGGGCATGGTCGCAGAGGTTCTCCCGTCCGGATCGGCAATACTCGCAATTCCCGCACGTCCAGGCCAGCCAGGGGACCCCCACCCGTTGCCCCGGATGCAAGGTGATGACCGCGCTCCCCACCGCGGTCACCCGGCCCACGATTTCGTGACCGGGAATGAGGGGAAGCTTGGGCCGGGGCAGCTCGCCATCCACTACGTGCAAATCCGTGCGGCAAACAGCGCAGGCACCGATGCGAATTTGCACCTCACCCAGTCCGGGCTGCGGGTCCGGTACCTCCCGCAGGACCAGCGGCCGGCCGATCGTTTCAAGTAGCATGGCGCGCATGAGATGTTCCCCATTATCTGCCCGCCGCCCGATTCAGGAAAGCGCGACGGTTCCGCTAACGATGCCGCTGGAGCAAAAAGAGCGGGCAGAACGGCCGGACGCTCAGGAACCAAGGCCCGGGCTCCCCCCTGGCGCGCGCGGAAGCCAGCACGCCTGCGAAGGCGCAATCGCGGGCCGAGCGGACGGGCTTGAAGACGGTGGCGGGCAGTGGACCGGGGCGTGCCGGAGATCACAGCGGTGCGGCTGCAGACCTACACTTGATGGGGCCGTTCGGCAGCACCTCATGAGCCTTCCAATAGGAGAGCGCGGATGACCGGGCCACGCCCCGTGGTCGGCCTCTTCTGTTCCCTTGCGACGGAGGCGATTGGAGGCCCCCTCTTTTTTCAGGTCAATGGTCCCCGTCCGCCGCGTCCTTCGGCAACACCTGTTTTGGCGTTGCGACGTGGTCCGCCCGCTCGGCGCTCACGGCGCCGGCTCGACCGTGGCCAGACCCAGGTCAATGTACTGGCCGCCGCCGGTCTGGCGGCAATGGACCGCGATCAGGTTTTTACCGGGCTTCAAGGCGGCCTTGCCGGCAGCATTCAACGGCACGGTTTCATAGGCCGTGGTGTAGCCCGTAACCCGCGCTGCGAGTACGCCGTTGATGTAGATTTCCGCATCTTCGTCGTGGTGCAGCCACAGCTCGGGATTCGTCAGCACCCCGGCGGGCACTTCAATCTCGCGGCGCAGCCAGATGTCGCGGGTGTCCCAACGGGTGCCCACGATCGCGCCCGGTGTGCCGGGTGTGCCGTATCCGCTGCGGCCCTCCCTCCAACCGCTGGCGTCGAAGTCCGGCCGGAACCAGCCTTCGCCCGGCCGCTGGGTGGTGTAGCGCCACACCGCCGGCTCCTGATCCGCGGCCGGCAACAGCACCCGCACGATGGGCGGCTTGGGCATGGGCGCCCAGTGGGCGGCCCGGGTGCGATCCCGACCGGCCCACTTCTGCCAGACCGGGCGGTCGTAAAGCATCTGCGCGAACACGCCGCCCACGACCGGGCGCGCGGTGAAGCCCACCTTGCGCGCGGTTTTGGTCTGATACCAGTCGGTCATCGGCGAACGGTCGGGCGTTTCGTTGAGGAAGCGGAACACCGGGTCCACCAGCGCCTCGAAGTCGGCCCGGTTCTGGGTGAGCGTGGCGGTCCAGAGAATCCAATCGAGCTTGGTGTAGGTTGCGCGGTTGTCGAGCGGCAGACCGTAGCGGTTCTGGACGCGCAGATAGTGGTCCATTTCCTTGCGCGCGACCTCTGCGGGAAAGAGATTCAGGCCGAGGATGCGATCCCAGATGAGGTTGTACTTCTGACTCCAGGTGCCGGGTCGGTCGAAGGCGAGCCGGAAATGGTCGCCGTCGTCGGCTTCCTGCACCCAGCGCCGGGCAAACTCGCGGGCCAGCTTGAAATACTCGTCAGCGCGTGCCCGGTCGCCGCGCAGTTGGCAGAGCTTGGCATACGCGCCGAGGCCGCAGATGGCCTTGGCGCTGAGGTTCACGTTGCGGGCGAGGTGCCCGGCGAAGTCGTCGGTGCAAAGCTGGTTCTCCGGGTCGTAACCCTTTTCCTTCAGGTACTCGGCCCACCGGGTGAGCTGGGGCCAATACCGGCCGGCGAAGTCCGCGTGACCTTCCATCTGGGCCACGGCCGCGAACAGCAACAGCAGATTGCCGGACTCCTCGACCGGCATCTGGTTTTCCTCGCTGCGTTCGCCGCCGCCATAGACCTGGCCGTTGGCGTGCGGGTAGGTGCCGAGGTCGTGCGGCGCGAAGGGGAACTTCCACCGCTCGCTGGCCGCGTAATTCATGAACGGCACAAGAAACGACTTGGCCAGCGACGGCCCGAAGAGCAGGAACTGCGGCGCCATCGGATAGAACACGTCCGACGTGGCGATGCAGCCGTTGGAGTGGTTTTCCTTGGAGAACTGCAGCGGCTGGCCGTGATCGTCCGCGACGAATTTGCCCGCGGCGAAGCACTGGCGGTAGGCGAGCGCGCCAATCTTGGCGTACTTCTCGCCGCCGGCGCGCGTCAAGTCGGCCATCAGCTCGGCGTCGAAGGCGGCGCAGCGCGGGCGCAACGACTCGTACTCGTTGGCCGCCGCGTGGAGCAGGTCGGCCGCCTCCCAACCGTGGCGCCGCCAGTACGGGCGCAGATTCTTCTTCATGTACTGGATCGAGTACAGGTCGTCGTAGGCGAGCATCAGCCAGCGGGACACGGGCGCGGCGGTGACCCGGCCCAGTTCAAACACAAACGCCCCCACCGGCGCCGAGCTGGCCTCCACCGGCCCGGGCGACACGGCGGCGTCATGCGCCCGGAGTGCTCCGAGCGTCGCGAAGTCGCGTCGGGCCTGCGCGGCGGGCGCGAGGTCATGCGCCGGGCGCGCGGTCTCCGGCGCGGCCAGGTACAGGTAACCCCAGTCAATCCGCAGGTCGTCGCCCTTTTTGGCCAGCACCGGCTGGTCCACGGAACCGACCTTGAGCACGCGCAGACCGGGCACATCCACGCGGGTCCATTCGACCTGCTGCCGCGGTTCGTTGACGGCGATTTCTGCGGCGGCGTCGAAATACACCGCCACCTCGTGGGCGCGGCCGTCGGTGGCGCGCGCTTCCCAGGTCAGATACGTGACCGGTCGGGACAACAGGTCCAGGTCCTCCGGCAGGGCCGGCGTGGTGAAGGTGAGGGTGAGTTCCACGCCGCCGCCGGCAAAGGTGTAGATCGTCCGCGTGGGCAACACTGAGAGGCCGGTCTGTTCCAGCGCCGGGACTGTGCGCGGCGAAGCGCCCATGACGCGATAGGTCTGGCCGTCAATCCGCACCAGGCTGGTCAGCCGATGCGGCCGGCCGGTCCAGTGCGTGGTGTCCACGTCGGTCAGCCGGTCGCCTTGCGACCAGATGCTGAAGTAGGGGTCATGCGCGACCAGCGGGGTGGCCGGCGGCACGAGCCGGCTGCCCTCCGTGACCCGTTTTGGCGGCGGGGTGTAAAGCTTCCGCGCCGCCGCGGCAATGAGGTTGGCGTCCATCTTCACCCGCGCGCGGTCGTAGGTCATCAGGCCGTTGACCTCGATTTCGACGTCGGTGGTTTGGGTATAGACCGCGGCGGCGAGCCCCTGGGCGCCGGTGAGGGGATGGAGTTTGTCCAGCAGAGCCAGGTAGGCGTCGGTCAGTTCCTCGGCGGTTTTGTAACTGACGTATCCCCAGTTGCGCTCGTCCTGCCAGGTGTGGCCTTTGACCGGCATGCCCAGACCGCCGAATTCGCCGAGCACCCCCGCGCGCCGGTCTTCCAACGGCGGCGCGCCCGGCCCCGGATAAACGTGGATGTCATGCACGTCGCCGCAGCCGCGGTCGGTCCAGCCGGAGGCGTTGTTGACCAGCCGGGTGGGGTCCCAGCGCTTGATGAGGTCCACGATGCGGCAGGTGTCCCACTGGCCCCAGCCCTCGTTGTAGGGCACCCACATGACGATGCTGGGGTGGTTGTACAGGCCCTCCACCATCGCCCGAAGCTCGCGCTCGAAGTTCGCGCCGGACTCGGGCGAGCGGGTGATGTCCGGATCGCGGCTGCCAATGTAGCGATCGCCGCTGGGCATGTCCTGCCAGACGAGCAGCCCCAGCGTGTCACACCAGTAATACCAGCGGGCGGGTTCGATCTTGACGTGCTTTCGGGCCATGTTGAACCCGAGCTTCTTGGTCATCTCGATGTCGTACCGCAGTGCCTCGTCCGTGGGCGCGGTGTAGAGGCCGTCCGGCCAGCAGCCTTGGTCCAGCAGGCCGAACTGAAAGAGCGGCTGGTTGTTCAGAAACAGGCGGTTGATGCCGTCGGCGTCCTTCGCCACCGCGATTTTCCGCATCCCGAAGTAAGATTCGACCCGGTCCACAACTTGGCCGTCCTCGAACAAGGTGAGCCGCAGGCCGTAAAGGTGGGGCGAATCGGGCGACCACAGCTTCGGGTTGGGCACCGCCAGGGTGACCCGCGGGGCGAGCTGCGGCGGTTGGGAAGCCGTGGCGACCATTTGCTCCACTACAGCTTCGCGAATGACCGCGGCGCCCTCGAGGATTTCCACCTTCAACGCGGGCCTGGCGCCCGTGCCCAGCGCATGGGCCTCAATGGTCACGGCGGCGGCGTCCACGTCCGGCGTGATGCGAATCCGCCGGAGGTGCGCGGCGGGCACCGGCTCCAGCCACACGGTCTGCCAGAGGCCGCTGGTGGGCGTGTACCAGATGCCGCCGGGACGGCGCACCTGCTTGCCGCGCGGCTGCCAGTGCGCGTCGGTGGGGTCCCAGACCGCCACCACGATCTCCTGCTCGCCCGCGGGCTTCAGCGCGTCGGTGATGTCGAAACTGAAGGCGTCGTAGCCGCCGGTGTGCGCGCCCACCTCCGTGCCGTTGACCCAGACGGTGGTCTGCCAGTCCACCGCGCCGAAGTGCAGGAGCAGGCGGTTCGTTGATTCCCCATCCGAGCCTCCCGGGGTGAGATTCCAGGCAGCCGGCACCTCGAAGGTCCGCCGGTACCAGAGCCGTTGGTTCTCGTTCACGCGCTTCATCACGCCGGAGAGCGCCGACTCGATGGGAAACGGCACCAGGATTTTTCCCTCCCACGCGGCGGGCCGCGCCTCGTCCCGGGCGGTGATGGCGTAATCCCACAGGCCGTTCAGGTTTGCCCATTTTTCGCGGACCATCTGCGGGCGCGGATACTCGGGATGAACCCGGTCCGGGGACACGTTCCGGGCCCAGCGGGTCAGGAGCGGGCCGCGGGCTGGTTGCCACTCCTCCGCCCGCGCGGAGGCCTGGATGGAGACACACGTTAACAACAGACCGGTCAGGGCCAGCGGGAGCCTAAACAGCGGTTTCACGCCGGCCAGTGTAACGGCCTGAAAATCGGGGACAACCTCATCACGCCGGAAAAGTACAAAAAGCCCTACCAGCAGTCGGCTTGCGGGGATTGTCGAACAAGCCCCCTGCGCCGAATATCGTTGGGCATGCTCCTGGCTTTCCACAAACCCTACGGCGTGCTCAGCCGGTTTCGTCCGGACGGCTCGCCCCACCGCACCCTGGCGCAGTTCAGGTTCCCGCCGCGGGTTTATCCGGTGGGCCGTCTGGACGCGGACAGCGAGGGGTTGCTGTTGCTCACCGACGAACCGTTCTGGGTCCAACGCCTCCTGCATCCCTCCCGCGGACACCCGCGGGAGTACTGGGCGCAGGTCGAGCGCCTCCCGGACGACGCCACGCTGGCGCGTCTGGCCGCCGGAGTGGAGATCGAGGGCCGTCGCACGCGGCCTTGCCGGGTCTGGCGGTTAGACCCGCCACCTGCGGTGCCGCCGCGGGACCCGCCCATCCGATTCCGGAAGAGCGTCCCCGACTGCTGGCTTGCCCTGGAGCTGGTGGAGGGCCGAAACCGTCAGGTGCGCCGGATGACCGCCGCGGTGGGACATCCCACACTGCGGCTGATCCGCGTGCGCATTGGTGGGCTGTGGCTGGGCGACCTAGCTCCGGGCCAATGGCGCGAACTGCGGGAGGCGGAGCGGCGTCTGTTGCTGACCACGGCGGGCGCGCGGTAGGGCTGCGAAGCTCCGGCGGGCTGGGACCGCCTGCCCTACCAACGATGGGTTGTCCAATCTTTAGGTAAGGCGCGCTCTCCGAGCGCACTGTCGCGATTACCCTGACCTGGTAGGGCGCGTTCTTCGAACGCACCGTTTCCTTTCCGCGTCTTCCGCCTGCTCTGCGGGCTGCCTCCGCCGGGCGGGAAGCCTGCCGCCACCGTAGCGGCGGCCATCTTGGCTGCCGTAGAGGGCGGCTTCCAGCCGCCCAGTAAATGGCGCGAGCAAACCATCCAATCCTTCGCGGCTTCGCGTGAGTCCGGTAAGGCTCTGCGGCGGGCTGGGACAGCCCGCCCTACCGGCGGTGGATCGTCCAAACCTCAGGTGGGCGCGTTTTCCGAGCGCGCCGCCCACCTTGCTGCGTCTTCTGCGCTCTTTCGCGGCCCAACCGCCATCAGCCGGGCTGGAAGCCCGGCTCCACGGCAGGCTGGAAGCCTGCCGCTACGGTAGTGGCAGCCATCCTGGCGTCCGGAAGGATCGAACGGTCTGAAGCCGCGGAGCGTTTGGAGTGCGGCAGTTGGCTGCCGCTGTCAGAAAGCGCCGGCCAGCCGGCGCACTCCAAGTGCTGGCGCGCGGAGGGAGCGGGCCGGGAAAATGCGGAGCATCTAGACCGCGCGGGGGCAGCATCCGCGCCAACCATGCGTCGCCGGATCGCTGAGGAAGACGACCCGGCGGAGGGCTGGGACAGCCCGCCCTACCGGCACTGGGTTGTCCAAGCCTCAGGTAGGGCGCGTTCTCTGAGCGCGCCGCGCATACTGCTCACCCGGTCTCCGAGACTCAGATGGCAAAGTCTTCGAATTCAGGCTTCCAGACTTCGCGCGGGGCTTCGAGCAGGCCGGCGCCGACGGTGAGGTTGGTGCCTTCCTCAATGAGGATGAAAGAGCCGGTGAGGCGGTTGGACCGGTAACTGTCGTACACCAGGGGCCGGGAGGTGCGCAGCCTGACGCGGCCGATGTCGTTCAAGCCGAGCTGATCCGGGGGCTCAGGTACGGGCTCGAGGGTCTCGAAGTTGATGCGGTCTTCCAGGGCCGTGACCACTGCCCGGCAGTTGGCAGTGGTGTGCTTGAGGAAGAACTTGCGGCCGGCGGTCAGCGGTCGCGGATGCATCCAAACCACGCGCGCGGCCAGTTCAGTGCCGCAGCCCGGGAGGTGGTCGGGTCCCACAATCATGTCGCCGCGGCTGCAGTCCACCTGCTCGGCCAGGCGCAGGGTCACGCTCTGCGGGCAGAAGGCCTCGGCCAGGGAGCCGTCGTAGGTCCAGATGTCGCTCACGGTGGCCCGCAGGCCGGTGGGTAGGATAAGGACCTTCTGGCCGGGACGCACGATGCCGCCGGCGATTTGCCCGCTGTAACCGCGGAAGTCGTGCAGGGCCGGGTCGTCCGGTCGGTCCGGGCGGTTGACCCATTGCACGGGGAACCGCAACGCGCTGAGGTTGTAATCGCTGGCGATGTGGACGCTTTCGAGGTGGCGCAGCAGGGTGGGGCCCTCGTACCAGGGGGTGTGGCGGGACGGCTCGACGACGTTGTCGCCCAACAGGGCGCTGATGGGGATGAACTTGACGTCCTGAATCACATCCAGCCGGGGCAGAAAGGCCTCGAACTGGCTGCGAATTTCCAGGAAGCGCGCCTCGCTCCAGCCCACCAGGTCCATCTTGTTCACGGCCACGACCAGGTGGGGGATGCCGAGCAGGGCGGCGATGAAGGTGTGCCGGCGGCTCTGCTCGACCACGCCCTTGCGCGCGTCCACCAGCACGATAGCGAGGTTCGCGGTCGAGGCCCCCGTGGCCATGTTGCGGGTGTACTGCACGTGGCCGGGGGTGTCGGCGATGATGAACCGCCGCCTCGGGGTGGCGAAATAGCGGTAGGCCACGTCAATGGTGATGCCCTGCTCGCGCTCGGCGCGCAGGCCGTCGGTCAGGTTGGCCAGGTTCACCTGGCCGCCGCCGGTGATGTCGGCCGAGCGCTCGAGGGCCTCGAGCTGGTCCTCCATGAGCGACTTCGAGTCGTACAGCAGCCGGCCGATGAGGGTGGACTTGCCATCGTCCACGGAGCCGCAGGTGTTAAAGCGAAGCAGTTCAACGGGCGGAACGGGAGACGCGAGCGGAACGGTCATGGGTCAGGGTTCGATCACGCGATAGAAGCGATGCGCCGGATGGGGATTCGGGTCCACCAACACGTTGCCCCCCGGGACGGCGGTGTCGGTGGCCAGGGGCATCCAATGAACCAAATCGGGCGAGGCTTCGACGACGCTGGGGTGTCCCACGTGACCAAGGACTCGGAGGCGGGCACCGGCGGGTGAGACGTTTTCCAACACCAGCCGGGGCAGCGTGTCGTTTGGGAGCAAAAAATTCGCGACCACATACCGGGCCACCAACGCGCCGGTGCGTTTACCCTCGACATTGTCGAACATGTAGTGGATGCCGCCGTAAATGCGGCTCATGCCAATCTCATCCGCACAGGCGGCCAGGCTGTGATACACGCGGAAGACGCCCGGCACTGAGTCCGAGGCGGTGGTGAAGGTGATTGCGTCCGTGCCGTAAAAGAAGGTGAGAATCTCCGCACTGGCCTTGCCGAAGGTGCTGTGACCGCTGGTGTAGGCCGGAAACGGGGGCGATTCCAGGTAGTGGTGCCAGGTGGGATCGGGTTCGGTGGCCGGGTTGCCGTCCTCGGCAGCGCGGCGGATGGCGGTGACCGGCCGCCAGAGGTTCCAGCGATACTTGGCCTCCCAGCAGAGGATGGCCGCGTCGGCCTGCGCCAGCCCCAGCAGGGCAAACAGCCGGGCGGTGTCGGGCACGGAGGTGTGGCGGTCGCGCGCGATAGTGGCGGCGATCTCGTGCCAGTGTCCCGGCGGCATGGCGGTGTAGCTGAAGTCCGACCAGTACACGGCGATGAGGCTCTGCTCGTCGGTGCGGACGGGGCTGTTGCGCTCGCCCAACCGTTTCACCTCGTTGAAATCGCGGGCGTATTCCTCGCTGTCCAGCGGCGGAGGCGGCTGGGGAAGGAACGGTTCCAGCCCGGGCAGGCAGAACAGGGTGACATACCGCCACTGCGGGGTAAGAGGCGGGCGGAAAAAGGAAGGCGTGCGCTGCCATTGCCCGGGCGCGCTGCTGGGGATGTAGGGCACGTCGGTGGTCGAGCCGTCGGCCGCGCGCAGGGCCAGCACCCGAAGGGCAATCTCGCGGCCCAGCGCGAGGCCGGCGGCCACCTGCGACGTGGACGGCAGGGCGGCGACCTGGGTCTCGTACAGCTCGTCGGTGCGCGCGCGGAAGGTGGGGTAAAGCGCCAGCATCACCTCGCGGCCCGCGGCGATGACGGCCGCTTCGACCGAGGTGTCCGGGGCGGCGTCGAGCTGGAAGCGGTAGGGCTGGTGGGTGCGGGTGATCGAGTTGACCGCGTCGTAGGTGGCGACGTTGAGGATGGCCAGGTTGCGGGTGCTGACGGTGGGGCCGGTGTTGTCCGCGCGGATGGCGGCCATCATTTGCGCGCTCCAGTCAAGCACGGGGTTGGCGCGAGCAGCTGCGAAGGTCAGCAGAAGGCCGAGGCCCGAGCCTGCCAGCCGTCGCGTGAATGGTTTCATAAGCTGGGCCCAGTTTGACAATCACCCGGCCATACGTCGAGTCCGAAACCCACGGCGGGCGCTCAAAAATACCCGGCCTTCTTGCGGTCTTCCATGGCGGCCTCGCTGGTTTTGTCGTCGGCGCGCGAGCCGCGCTCGGTCACGCGCGCGGCGGCGATTTCGGCGAGGATGTCGTCCACGCTGTCGGCCGGGCTTTCGACCATGCCGGTGCTGATGATGTCGCCGATGGTGCGGACGCGCACGACCAGTTCGCGCACCTCTTCACCGGGGCGGGGCGGCAGGAGATCGGTCACGGGCAGCCACTGGCCGCCCCGCCGCACGCACCGGCGGCGGTGGCTGAAGTAAATTCGCGGGACTTCCAGGCGCTCGCGCCGGATGTATTCCCACACGTCCATCTCGGTCCAGTTCGAAAGCGGGAACACGCGCATGTGTTCGCCGGGGTTCACGCGCGCGTTGTAGAGGTTCCACAGCTCGGGGCGCTGGTTTTTGGGGTCCCACTGGCCGAAGGCGTCCCGGAAGCTGAAGAAGCGTTCCTTGGCGCGGGATTTTTCCTCGTCGCGCCGTGCGCCGCCGATGCAGGCGTCAAAGCGGAACTCCTCGATGGCCGCCAGCAGAGTGGGAATCTGGAGCCGGTTGCGGCTGACCTCGCCCGGGGTGGGCACGGCAAAGCCGCGGGCGATGGCGTCCTCAACCGTGCGGACGATGAGTTTCGCGCCGAGCTCGGCGGCGCGGCGGTCACGGAATTCGTTCAACTCGGGGAAATGGTGGCCGGTGTCCACGTTCAGCAGCGGGAAGGGCAAAGCGGACGGACGAAAGGCCTTTTCGGCCAGGCGCAGCAGGCAGATCGAGTCCTTGCCGCCGGAGAACAACAGGCAGGGGCGCTCAAACTCGGCCGCGACCTCGCGCAGGACGTGGATGGCCTCGCTTTCGAGCAATTGCAGATGGTCCAGGTGGTAGGAGGGCATGCGGGGGAGTGAAAAGTGATCGGCTGACTGGGTGAATGGCTCAGTGGCCCGGGGCGGCGAAGAGGGTGGCGTCCCGATCGAGACATGCCTCCAACCAGGGCATGGCTTCCTCCGCTTCCCCGGCCGGCCAGGGTGACGACCGCTCGTGAAGTCGCCTGGAACCGGCGGCCCAGTCGTCGCGCACGTGGCGCTGGCCACCGATGAGGAGCCGCCGGATCCGCCGGGCGTTCGACTTCAATTTGGAAACACGCTCCGCCACGAGGTGCTCCTTGTCCGGGCAGACATGCAGGTCGTTCATCAACTCCTCCAACGTGCCGCGGGCGATCAGGGTAACCTTGATTCGGTCGGGAAAGTGAAAGCGTCCATGCCCCTCCGCCAGGTTGTTGGTGAGCAAGACGGCGGCGCGGCGAATCCGAACCGCGAGTCCGCGTTTTTCGCTGTCCGGCAGTGGCCCTGCCATCTCGTCCATCGTCTGGCGGAACACCCGCGCCGCCCGGTAAACCTCCAGGTCCTCGAAGGTGCGGAAGCCCCGCGGCCCGGAACCGGCGGCTGGCGCGTTCACTTCACCTTTCACCTTTCACCCGTTAACGCTTCAACCGATCCCGCCCCGGCCCACATGCAGGCCGCACTCGCGCTGCTCGTCGCCCTTGGCCGGATCGAAGTAGTCCCATTCGTTGGGCAGGTTGTGTTCGGCCAGATACGCCTCCATTTGCGCGTCGGTCCAGTAAAAGACCGGGCTGACCTTGAGCGTGCCGAAGTTTTCGTCGCGCACCAGGATGTCCAGCCCGGCGCGGTGCGGGTTCTGAACCCGGCGCAACGCGGTGAACCAGACCCGCGGCCGCAGCTTTTCCATGCCCCGCCGGAACGGCTCGATTTTCATCAGCGCGCTGAACGCCTTGATGCGTTCCTCGTTTTCGGGCGTGGGCGCGGGCGGTCCGCCATGGAGCGCGTCGTAGTGCGCCGCGGTCATGCGCGGCACGTACACCTTGAGGTTGAGCCGGAGGCGTTGGCGCAACTGCTCGGCGTGCCGGTAGGTGGCCGGCCGGTTGTAGCCGTGGTCGGCCCAGAGCACCGGGATGTCCGGCTGCTGGCGGGTGACCAGATGCAACAGAACCGCTTCGTAGGGCCGGAAGTTGGTGGAGACTACGGCGCGGCCCTGGGCCTGCTCCAATGCCCAGCGCACGATCTGCTGGGGCGATTGGTCGCGCAACGCCGCGTTGGCCTCGGCGATCTGTTCGGGGGTCATGGCGCGAATCGGAAAGCGGATCAACGACCGACGCGGGCGCGGGCTCAGGCCGGCGCGGTTTCCAATTCGGGCCAGAGCACCCGCGCAGCCCAGTCGCCCAACCGCTCCCCGTCCCGGCGTTCCTGCGCGTAGCGCTGCAGCAGCGGACGCAGTTCCGCCTCGATCTCGGAGTCCTTGACGGTTTCTTTCCAGACCCGGTTGAGCCGCGAGCCGGTGACGTTGCCGCCGACCCAGACCTGGTAGCGGCCGGGCGCTTTGCCGACGAACGCGATTTCCGCCAGATACGGCCGCGCGCAGCCGTTGGGGCAGCCGGTCGAGCGGATGATGATTTCCTGGTCGGCGAGTCCAACCTCGGCGCAGAGGCGTTCGATCCGGTCCATCAATCCGGGGAACATGCGTTCGGATTCGGCTAGGGCCAGGCCGCAGGTGGGCAACGCCGGGCAGGCGAGCGAGGCGGCCCGCAAGACGGTGGTCTGGTTTTCGGTCCGCACCCCGTGTGCCGCCAGCAACGCCGTGATCGGCGCCCGGTCGGCCTCCAGCACCCGCGCCAGAATCACGTTTTGATTGGGCGTGAGCCGGTATTCCAGAGACGGAAACTGTTCGGCCACCTCGCGCAACGCCGTCTTGAGCCGGCGCTCGGGCGTGTCCTTGACCCGCCCCGTTTCGACGTAGAGCGTCAGAAACCACGTCCCGTCCACCGCCTGATGCCAGCCGTAGAGGTCGCTCATCGTCGTGAAGCGGAACGGACGCGCGGGGGCGAGTTGAAATCCGGCGCGGTTCTCGATTTCCCGGCGGGTCCAGTCCACCCCGCGCTCGGCCACGACGTATTTGAGCCGGGCATGCTTGCGGTCGGTGCGATCGCCAAAATCCCGGTGAATCGTCAGCACCGCGCGGGCTGCGTCCAGCACCCGCTCGCGCGGCAGGAAGCCGATCACGTCGGCCAGGCGCGGATAGGTGGCGGTGTTGCCGTGGCTGCGGCCCATGCCGCCGCCCACAGCGAGGTTGTAGCCCACCAGTTCATCGTTCTCGACGATCGCAATGTAGCCCTGGTCGTTGGTGAAAATGTCCACGTCGTTGACCGGGGGCACGACGAAGCCGGTCTTGAACTTTCGCGGCAGGTACTGCTGCCCGTAGAGCGGGTCGGTGAAGGTCTTGTTCGCCTCCGCCTCCAGGTCCAACTGCACGCCGTTGATCCAGATGGCCGGATAGGCCGGGGTGCGCGGCGCCAGGGCCAGGGCGACGCGGCGGCAATCCTCGTACACGGCGGCCTGTGCCCGGGTGTAAGCGGGCGTGGGGGAGCAGACCACGTTGCGGTTCACGTCGCCACAGGCGGCCAACGTCGAGAGCAGCGACTCGTTGATGCCCTTGACCACGGCGCGGAGATTGGACTTGAGCACCCCGTGGAACTGGATGGTCTGGCGGGTGGTGATCCGGAGAGTGTTGTTGCCGTAGCGGCCGGCCAGCTCGTCGAACACCCGCCATTGCGCCGCGGTCATCACCCCGCCGGGAATCCGGCTGCGCACCATCAGGATCCAGGTTTTCTGGGTCTTGCGCAGGTCGCGGTCGTCCTGCTGGTAAACGCCGTGAAACTTGAGGAACTCGTAATCCTCGTGGGTGAAATGGTCCGCCCCGGTGTCGGCCAGCGTGGCCGCAATCGTTCCCGCCAGCGTCGGCACGGATTCTTTGAGGACCTCGTTGCGGGTCCGTTCAGGCTTGTGCTCAATCATGACAATGTCGCGCAAGATGCATGGGTATTTTCTCCAATTCCGACTGCTTGTCAAGTGGCGCTCGCCGGCCGCCGCCGAAGCAGACAAGCTCCGCTTTTTCATCCTGGGGCACTTGACAAGTTATTCTGTTCCCGGTTCAAAACTGAACCACACAACCGCAAGTCACAGCATGAAAATCACCACATGTCTGTTCGGAGCCGCGCTGGGCTTGATCCCGGCGGCCGGCCTGTACGCGGCGGAAAACGCCGTCATACTCGAATCCTTCGAGGACTCCATTGACAGCGCCTCGCTCATGAACTGGGGAGGACGCCCGGCTTTGGACCCGCCGGGGGTCACCCTAGAGCCCTACACCCGCTGGGGCGAAGACGACCCCTTCGTCACTCACGGGGAAAAATCCCTCAAAGTAACCCTCAGCGGTCAGGAATGGTGGAGCGCGGATTTCAAGATCACCCTCTCCGAAGAGGCTGCAAGCCGGGTGCGCCAGGCCGCCGCGTCCGGCGAGCTGGCCCGGTACATCCTGCGTTGGGATGTGATTTTCCCGCCCCAGGGTACCACACACTGGATGAATTCCCAGGTCCAGGACTTCGGCGGTGTCTATGATCAACTGGACTCCAACAACGGCAAGCGAACCATGTCCATCGCCTTGGACCTGATCAATCCGTTGCCGGAAGAAGGTCCATTGGAACTGATCTTCGCCCAGAACTTCGACGCCGTCGAGGACCCCTTCGTGAGTCTGGACCTGTACGTGGACAACATCCGCCTGGTGGACACCTACGCACCGGGGGCGCAGCCCAAGGTGTATCTGCTGCAGTCCTTCGAGGACCCGGAGGATCCCACCGGTGGCGCGGCCAACTTCACCGGTTGGGGCGGCGGCCAGCGCACCACCTACGAGCAGTACACCGCCACCGACCCGGAAGACATCCGCGTCAGCCACGGCACGCACGCCCTGCAGGTGAACTACTCCGGCGCCGGCGCGTGGGGCTCGGACTTCACCCTGCCGTTTGCGGGTACCAAGCTGGCCGAGGTGTTGAAGCTGGATCTGCCCCCGGAGGAGCGTCTGCCGCGCGAGGAACTGGCTCGCTACACCTTGCGCTGGGAAACCACCTATCCGGAGCGGGGATTCGACTGGACGGCTGACTGGCAGAACACCAGCTACCACACGTTGGCGGATGGGTTCCCCTGGAGCCAGACCGGCGCCTTCAACACCCGCCGCACCTACTCGATCACCCTGGACCAGCTCACCTGGGCGGACTGGAGCGACCCGAAACCGGTCATCATGTTCATTGCCAACGGGGCCTGGGGGGACAGCGGTCACATGCTCTGGTACGACAACTTCCGCCTGATTGACACCGGCGAGGCCGGCCAGCCGGCTGCTCGCCCGAACATCCGGTCCTTTACGTACGACGCCCAGAACCGGCAAATAACGATCACTTGGGAATCGGTAGCCGGCCGCAAATACGCCATCGAAACCACCGAAAACCTTGGTTCCTGGCCCAACGTGCTGGCCGGTGACATCACCGGGCAGGACGGGACGACTTCCTTCACGACCACCGTGCCGGCCAGCGCCCGGGCCTTTTATCGTGTGCGGTTGGCGGATTGATGCGCGCAATTCCCGGACGGGCCCCGGACCTTCCGGACTCGCCGGTGACCGGGGTTTACTCCACACCGCCCGGTGGTCAAAAGCCGCCGGGCGGCTGGCTTTTGGACCGTGGAAGGTGTCGAAGGCGCGCGAACCTGCCTTGGTGGCAGCGAGGGCGGCCGTCCGGGCTACGCTGCCGATTGAAACGGTGAAAGTGAGGAGCGAAAAGCGAAGGATGGATGAGCCGCTTGGCTTGTGAGGAAATGCATTTCCGTGAATCAACCGGTCCTTCCTGCACCATTTACGCGTCACCCCCCACGGCCCGCCGGTTAATAAAGCCTCTCGCGACACTCCGCCTGGAAGGGGAAATGGGTCTCAGGAGGTCGGGAGCGGCGCAATCCCACCAATCATCATTCACGATCGAGCTTAAAGCCCGCCCAGGGAGGAATGTAAGTTCACACGGCGGCTTGCAAACGCCCGGCAGCCATCCCCAAGCCGGCCCTCCGGCACCGGCTCCAGTTTGCCGCTCACACCGCCTCCCACGCCGCCCCCTGGCACGGCTCCCCCACAGCGGGACCAGGTTCACCGATCCACCCCGGGTCGGCCGATGGCTATGTGAACAGTCGCCGGAAGACATCGCCGCTGCTCAGCGCAACCTGCGGCTGCCCCGGATCGTGAAGCGGGGAGTGATCGCAGATCGAACCCAGCCGCCTGCTTCAGGACGACCCGTGCGAGGGGGTCTTTCGCCAACCCGGTCAGCCCTTTCAGAAGGACCGGCTAACTGAAACGCGCCGCCGCCCTCACCGCGAGCCGGCAGGAGTGAAATCTGCCGCCGGCATCCCTGGCGCCGGCTCGAGGCCCCGGCTGCCAGATCCGGGCCGCCTGTTTTGCCTCCCCAAACCGTTAACGCTTTTCCCATCGTGAAAAGAGTGCGGGCATTATCTCAACGGGCGATTCCGCGCTCGCCCCGCGCGCCGGCCCGGCTCATGCTGTCCGGCAATTCCATGCGAACCCGTTTGGAAGTTCTCGGTCTCGGCTGCACGGCCGTGGATGACTTGCTCTTCGTGCCCATCTACCCGGCCGCGGACAGCAAGATGCCCGTGTCCCGCCGGGAGCGGCAGTGCGGCGGGTTGACCGCCACCGCGCTGGTGGCCGCGGCCCGCCTGGGTTGCCGCGCCGCGTATGCCGGCACGCTGGGGAATGACCCGGACTCGGACTTCGTCCGCGACGCGCTGGAAGCGGCGGGAGTCCTCACGCGGTGGGTTCTGTGCCGGCCGGGGGTGCGTCCGGTGCGGTCGGTCATTCTGGTGGAGGAACGCACCGGCGCGCGCACGATTCTCTACGACGTGTCCGGCGCGGGCGGCGCCCATCCGCGCTGGCCGGCCGCGGAGCTGATTACGCGCAGCCGCGTGCTGTTGGTGGACCGCTGGGGGGTGCCGGGCATGATTCGCGCCGCGCGCCTGGCCCGGCGGGCCGGTGTGCCGGTGGTGGGCGACCTGGAAACCTTCGACGTACCGCGCTTCGATGAGTTGCTGGCGCTAACCGATCACTTGATTGTCTCGGAGCAGTTCGCCCGGCGCTACACCGGGGCGGCCGATGCCGCCGAGGGCGCGCGCCGGCTCTGGCGCCCGGACCGCGCGGTGGTGGTGGTGACCTGCGGCGGGCGCGGTGGCTGGTGGCTGGCTTCGGGGAATGACCGGCCCCGTCCGTATTCGGCGTTCCGCGTCCGGGCGGTGGACACCACCGGGTGCGGCGATGTGTTTCACGGCGCCTATGCCGCGGCGCTGGCCCGGGGACTGGAGCTGGAGGAACGATTGCGGGTGGCGGCCGCGGCCGCGGCTCTCAAGGCCACCCGCCCCGGCGGCCAGGCCGGTTGCCCTACCTGGGCCGAGTTGCAACGCTGGTTGCGCGCGCACCGCTCAACCGCGCCTGTTTAACCCGCGCGGGCGCGCCGCCGCCGAGTGAGGCCTCCGCACTTCTCCGTTGCCAACGCGTCCCCGGGCCGGATGATTTGGCCATGAGCACGACTCCCCTCACGGTGATTGCCACCCTCCGGGCGCGTCCGGGCAAGGAAACGGCGTTGCGCGAGGCTTTGCAGGCGCTGGTCGCCCCTACCCGACAGGAACCGGGGTGCCTGAACTATGACCTGCATCAGGCGCTGGAGGACCCGGGCAGTTTCCTCTTTTACGAGAACTGGGCCAGCCGTCAGCACCTGGATGAGCATCTGGCCCGGCCTCACGTGCAGGCGCTGCTGGCGCGGTCGGAGGAGTTGCTGACCGCCCCGCCGCACATCCAGTTGTGGCAGAAAATCGCTTGAGTCGGCGCCCGGGCCGGTTGAACCGGCGCCGGGCGGGACGCGGTCGGGAAGCCGGACCCGGTTCCGATGTACTACGCCCATCCCCACGACGCCGCACAGCCCGAATTGCTGGCGCTTGGCCCCTTGGTGGCGCTGGGTGCGGGATGGTTGCTTGTACGCTGGGTGCAAACCGCCCCCGCGCGCCCCGACCCGTGGGAAAGCGCCGCCGGCAGCGCGGCGGACTTGCGCGAGCCCGATACGTGGTTGTGCTACCGCTGTCTGGGGCCCCATTCGGAGGCGGCAAAATTCTGCCCTGATTGCGGCGCCGCGGTGGGGCCGTACAACAACTACGATCCTTTCCTGTTTCTCTTCTCCGTGGGACAGTGGCTGCGCACCGGCACTAGGGAACCGCCCCGGCGCGGCTGGTTGTTCGGTCTCGGCTTCGCCTTGGCGGCGCTGGGCGCGGTGATGATCCTGGCGCCCGCTTACTGGGTGGTCCTGGCCTGGAACCGCCGGCGTTCACGTCGCAACCGTTCCGTCACGGCCGCAGCCTCCGGTTGACGCTGTTCCAGAACGGGTTGCCTCCATGAGCTCCCTGCGTATCGCCCTGATCGGCTGCGGCGGCATCACGCTGCAAAATCACCTGCCCGGGCTGGCCCTGTGCCCGGACACGCGGGTCGCGGCGTTGTGCGATGCCGACCCGGTCGCCCTCGAACGCGCGCGGCAGCAGACCGGCGCGGCGGTGGTCAGCACCCGCTACGAGGACATCGTGACCCGCGACGATGTGGACGCGGTGATCATCGCCACGCCCAACGTCACCCACGCGCCGATTGCCCGCGCGGCCGTGGCCGCCGGGAAACATGTCCTGTGCGAAAAACCGCTGGCCCTGACGGCCGCGGAGGCGCGGGGCATGGCCGAAGCGGCCGAACGCGCGGGCGTGCGGCATATGACGGCGTTTACCTATCGCTTCGTGCCGGCAATGCGATATCTGGCCTCGCTGGTGCGGCGCGGGGCGCTGGGGGACATCCGGCATTTTCGTTCCTGCCGGCTCCAGGACTGGGGGACCCGTCCGCTGGGCTGGCGTCAGGTCCGGCGCCTGGCCGGGACCGGGGAGCTTGGCGACATGCTCTCGCACCGGATTGACTTCGCCCATCTGCTGGTGGGGCCGATGGCCCGGTTGGTGGCGAGCCTGAAGACCTTCACCCCGATGCGCGGTGACGCGCCCAACGACACGGACGACTGGGTGGCCCTGCTGGCCGAGTTTGTCGGCGGCGCCACGGGAGTCCTCGAGAGCAGCAAGCTGGCCAGCGGTCGCAACGAAAGCTGGCGCAGTCTGGATTACGTGGAGCTCAACGGCTCGCGCGCCAGCGCGGTGTTTTACACCGGGAAGTGGAACGAACTGTTGATGGGCCGCGCCGGCGGGCCGGGGTTGGAGGCCGTCCCCGTGCCACGGGAATTCTGGACCTGGCCGGGGTCTCCGCGCGATCCCGGGGCGGGCGACCCGCTGGTGACCTTCCGCTACGACCAGGCCTTTGAATTCGTGGATGCCATCCGCAACCAGCGGCCCTGCGTGCCCAGTTTTCACGACGGCGCGCGGGCGCAGACCGTGATGGAGGCGGCGGTGCGCTCGGCCGAGACCGGGCAATGGGTGGCGCCCGAGTACCCGGGAGAATTCGCCTCCGCCCCCGAAAGCCGCTGACCCGCCCGCCGCAGCGGTCGAAAACTCCGGAAAAGCATCCCCGGGCGGGCCGCCCGGGATCCGGCCCGCGCCGTCCTGTGGTCCCTGCTCTACTGCGCCGTGATGATCCGCGAATCCGCGCTGGGGACGATCCGCTGACCGGGCGGAACGATCAGGAAGTCGTCTTCCGTCCAGTCGCCATCCAGCCAGCGCTGCAACAGGGTAAGGTCGCCCGGGATTTCCTCGTAGGCCCAGCCCTTTTCCGCGCAGACCCGGCGCACCGGCTCGCCCAACCGCAGCGGACGGGTGAACTCAAACTCGATCCACACCCCGTGCGTGTAGTGCCGCGTCCAGCGCAACATTTGGTCCAGCAGATACTGCGCCGGCTCGGCGCCGTATTTGGCGGCCCACGCTGGCAAAAGGTCCCGGAGGGCGGCGACCGAGCGGGCGGGCATGAATGCCCCCAGCCCGCCCTCGGCCGGGTTTCTCCGCCGCTGCGGCACCTCCAGCCAGCCCGCGGTGAAGTAGTAGGTGCCGGGCCGCTCGGTGAAACAACGCTGGTAACGCTCCTTCGAGCCCAGGAAGAAGGTGATGCAATCGTGCGCCCGCGGAATGACCAGGCGCGTCGAGCCGGCGCGCAGGTCGCGCAGGAGGCCTCCGCACAACCCGTAGCCCAGGAGAACTGCGTCGTAGGTTCCGGGCGGGACCACATCCACCCGCCGTTGCAACTCGTCCCGGCCGCGGGCGGGGGTGTCGTGGAGGCCCTGGGGAAGCCACTCCAGGTCCACGATGTTTGGGGTGCGGGCCACGCAGTGGCAGATTTCGCGGCGCGCGATTTCGCAGGCGATGACCTTGAGGATCATGCGGCCGCGCCCGTCTAGTCGCGGCGCGCCACCCAGCGGATGGCGTTGGCCAGCAGGCGACGATAGTGCGGGTTTTCGTAGGCGTGGTGGTCGTGCCCCAACTGGAGGTACACGACCCGCGCGGCGGCGTAGTGTTTGGCCCAGGCGAGGATCGGGCCGCTGGCGGGTTCCTTGGTGCCGAGCAGGGCGGTGACCCCGGGCGCCACTTCGAACAGGTTGTAGGTTTCGTCGTGGATGTCGAAGTCGCTCACGCCGCGGGTCACCGGATGCTCGCGGTTCAACACCTCCACCCGGAAGGATACGTCGTGTTTCCAGACCGACCGCGGCTTGGCCACCCCGTCGCGGGTGGTGGGTTCGAGGTAGTATTTGGCGCCGATGATGCGCTCGTATTCCGGCCACTGCTGGTAGTTGGCGATCGCGTGATGAAGGGCCACCAGCCCCTTGCCCTTTGCCAGGCGGGCCACGAAATCCCGTCGCGCCGCCTCGCTGATGTCCTGCCACATGTCGTAAAGCACCAGCACGTCCCACTCCGCGGCCCGGTCGGCGGCCAGCCGGGCGTGCGCCTGCGGATGGGTCACGTGGGTAAGAGTGATCTCGGGATTGTCGTGGAAGACCTGCAGAAACTGATTGGTTTCGTAGTCATGGCCGCCGGTGACGAGCAGCACCCGGATGGGTTCGGCCGTCCGGCCGGACCAGCCCGACATCCATCCCGCCAGCAGCAGCAATCCGGTCAGCGTGCCGCGCCAGCCGAGCCGTTTCAGCCAGGTCGTTTTCATGGGCGTGTGCCCCTGCTCATAGGCCCGGACCGGCGGTTCGGCAAGGTTTTTCCGCCGCGCTCAGGCCCACCACGTGTACTCCACGTGCGGGAAGAGGTTGTCCACGGCCTCGATCCGCGCCAGCCAGTCCGCGTCCACCGCGTGCTGGGAAATCTGACGGTACAGCGAGCTGAACCGCAGCAGATGCTCGCGCAATCGTCGACGGGCGTAGCCCGGGCTGGTGCCGGTGTGCAGGATGAACGGCCAGTCGCTGGCCTGGGCCAGCAACAGCTCCCGGGCGGCCTGTCGCAGGGCGCGGGTCTCCAGCTCATCGGGCGGCGGCCAGCGCCGGGCCAGTACGGTCATGCGCTCGCACGCAACCGCCAGGTGCCGGCGAATCCACTCGTTTTTCTCGTTGAGCCACACCGCCAGGTAACCCTCCTCGCCCCAGGAGGAAGCGGCCGGTTGCACCAGTTGGTGGGTCCGGTGCAGGCGCAGGTAATCACCGGGCGTGACCAGTTGCACCCCCGCTGGGTCCGCCGCCGCCTCGCGCACGAAGGTGTCCAAGAACTCGAGCCCTTCAAACCACCAGTGCCCGAACAATTCGGCATCAAACGGTGCCGTGAGGAGGGGCGGCTGCTCCATGAGGGCTTCCAGGCGATGCAGGTGTCCGCGCCGGGATTCGAGAAAATGCCGCGCCTGGGCGCGAGCCACCCGCTGCGCCGCCTCCGGATCATAAATCTCCGTCGCCCCTGCCGGACCGGTGATGCGGTGGTACTTGATGCCGGTGAACCCCCGGTGGTCCGGCGTGGGCAGGTAGGGCCGCACGTAATCGAAATCCAGGTCGAACCCGATGTCCCGGTAGAAATCCCGGTAGTGAGGGTCGCCCGGATAGCCGCCCTGCCGGCTCCACACCTGACGGGCGGAGTCCGGGTCGCGACCAAACACCACCAGTCCCGCCGGCGTGACCACGGGGGCGAACACTCCGTAGCGCGGGCGGGGAGTGCCCTGCAGCAGGCCGTGGGTCTCGAGCACCGTCCAGTGCACGTGCGCCTCCAGCAGGGCCGGCTCGAGGGCGGGGTCGTAAGCGCATTCGGGCAGCCAGAATCCGGAGGGCGCGGCGCCGAAACAGGCCCGGTGCTGGTCCAGTGCCGTGCGGACCTGGCCGCGCACCGAGGGCGGATGATCGGCCAGCAGGGGCAACACCGCGTGCGTGGCGGCGCAGGTGATCAGCTCGATCCGACGCGCCGCCTGCAACCGCGCAAACGCGCCCACCAGGTTCCGGTCGCAATCCACCCAGAGCTGCCGCAGTCGCCGGAAGCGTTCGAGGTAAAACTCCGCCAAGCGGCGCAGACCCGGTTCCCAGTGCGTGCGCACCACCTCTTTGCCCGCCAGTTCCACCAAGCCGTTGAGCCGATTTTCACACCGCGCGCACAGCAGCGGGTCCAGCAGCATGGCGCAGAGCGTCGGAGACAACGACAGCGTGAGCCGCGCGTTCACCCGGTCCCGTTCCCAGGCCTGCAACCGCTCGAGCAGAGGCAGGTAACATTCGATCACCGCCTCGTAAAACCAGCTCTCCTCCAGGAAGCGCTCCTCCTCCGGATGACGGACAAACGGCAGGTGCGCATGCAAAATCAGGGCGATATAGCCGGGCATGGGAAACTTGATTCAACGCACGTTCGGCGCCGGGCCTCTTCAGGACGCCCCCTCGCGGGGCACCGGACGCGGCAGCGACGGGTCGGCGGGATGCTGTCCCACCTCGCCGCGATAGGCGGTGCGTCGGAGAAATTCCAGGCGCGCCCGCCGTGTTTCCGCGCCGTCGGCGGACACCGCCTCCGCCCGCAACGCGTACTCGCCGTCAGGCAGGGCAAACCGCAGGGTGAAACTGCCATCCGGGCGCAAGGCTACCGGCAGGCCGTCCACCGTCACCCGCGCATCCGGTTCGGTGGCGCCGTACACGATCAACTCCGCGTTGATGTTGAACCAGAACGTGGGTCGGACCGCCTGGTGCTCCGACGGGCTCCATTCCGCGCTGGACGGGGCGGGTGCCGCGGCGGACAGGGGCGCCGTTTCCCCGATGGGAACTTCAACCGCGGGCGTCGGAGCCCCGGGTGCAGCGGGCGCGGCGGCAACCGTCGGACCCCACACCGGCGACCCCGGCAGCGCCGCCCGCTGGAACTCGATCATCCGGGTCATCGCCTTCTCGCGCGTGATGCTCCAGGGAGGCGCAGGCGCCGGAATCCAGCGCCGGACCGGACTCGGCGGCGCGGACGGACGCGCCTCCAGCTTGATCGCCAGCGCGGCGGGGCGGGTCTGGATCGGCGGACCGGCGGGCGCAGGTCCCCCCCGCTGGGCTGTGGGCGCTTGAATCGGGACCGGCGTTCCGGGCGCGCTGGTCCCTTCCACAGTCTGGGCTGGCGGCGCTGCGCAGATCGCGGCAGGAACCGTCGCCGGCGTGGGTACCGTTGAGGAAATCACCGGCACAAACTCCGGTCCCGCCGCAGTCGCCTCGGGATAAGTTGGAGCAGGCGTGGTTTCCCTGGCGGCCGGAACCGGGGCGGCAGAAAGGGGTTGAGCAGGCGCGGCTTCGGACGCGGCGGCAGGTGGCTCTGGTGGAGGCAGGGTGATCAGCACGAATTGCGGTTCCTCGGCTTCGCGGGTCGCCAGCGGGGGCGTGCGCACTGGTTCCGAACGGGCCAGCATCTGCCACAGCCCTCGAGCATCGGTGAAGCCGATCTCGGCCATAAACCACTCCCCCGGGCTTTCTGCGGGCACAAAGACCGATCGGACGTGCCTCCCCGGGAGCACCTCCCGGAAGCGGGCGGAGACTTCCCGTCCCCGGTACACACGCACTGCCAGGCGCTCGCCCGCGGCGGCCTGCTGCGCCGCGGTCAGGTCCCAGGTTGCATGCAGTGTGTGGGGGTCGCGGGCCGTCAGCCATAGGCGCCCCTGTCCGTAGTCCAACTCCCACACCATAGCCTCTTCATCGGAAAGCGGCGCCGGGCGAGTCGGCTCCGGGGGCACGAGAAAGCGTCGGCCCGGACCGGTCATCGGAAACACCGGCTCGGGATCGCCCTCCAGCAAAATGGGCGGTAACGGCGGCAACCCCGGCTGCACATACACCGGCCCCGGCGGAGCGGCCGCCCCGGGCGGAGCTGACGTCGAAGCGGCGGCAGCAGGCTTGGTTGCGGACGCGGGGGCGGTTTGCGGGGTTGTAACCCCGGCTGCGGGACCGACAACCGTCCGTGATGTGGGAACCGGGGCAGGTTCCGCGGGAGCCGGCACGGTCGCCGGCGAAATCGGGGCGGCCTCTGTTACGGGTCCGGATGCGGCTGCGCCCCGCCGGGTCTTGGGCGCAGAGGTTCCCGGCCCGACGCGCCGCTTGCGCCCGGTTGCGCGAACGGCAGGAGGGGGTTCTACAATCTTTTTGGGTGACCGCCGGGGCGAAGCTGTTGTCCCCGTGAGCGGGGCGGTTTCGGCCGGGGCCGTCGGGGTCGTGGCTTCCGCCGTCGCAGTCTCAGGGATGGTCTGAGGGAGTGAGTTTGAGCGAGCGCGGGAGGGGGCGGATTGGGCAGCCTTCGCCGGGCCAAGGGGGCGTGGTTTAGCCGCAGTTTCGGTTGAGGTCAGGGCGGTTTGTTCAGCGGGTGCAGCGGCTGGGGATTGCGCTTTGCGGATGGTAGGAGCGCGGGGCCGGCGGGTGCTCGGAGGGGCTGAGATTTTTGCCGTCGCGGACGCCGGTGCGGAAGCAGTTTGGGGTGTCGCGGCAGGTTTGGCTGTGGTGCGCCGCGAACGGCGGGTCGCGGCAGCGGCGGGCGGGGTGGCCGTAGCGGGTGGCGCGGGAGTTGGCGGGGGTTCGGACCTGGCGGCGGCGCCGGCTTCCGAGCGCAGGGCGCGCCGCGGGCGGCGGACGGCGCTCCGGGAAGCGCGGGAGGCCCCGCGTCGTGGGGTGCCGGCGGCAGCGATCTTTCGGTCTTTGGGCTTCATAACGCCGGTCGGATGGGGGCGGAAGGCATCCTCCGCTGCGCCAGACAATAGGAAGGAGCTCGGGACCGGCGCAACGGAAATTCCCTCGCGGCCGGAACGCAATTCGTCTTACCAGGCCCCACGGGCCGGTGGAGCGGCGCACTTCAGATCAGGAGGCTGGTTTGCCATGAAACCGCCGTGCAGCACTTGCAACTCTGTTGAGCCAAAACAAGTTGACATCCATGGTCCCGGGTGATGCCCTAGCCCGGCTGTCCGCCTGCCCCATCGCTGAGGCGGGCGGCCGGTTTGGGGCTCCCGCGGGAGCTCGTGATTATTTATGGATCGAGTCGCTGTATTGGTTGACGCCGGGTATTTGTTTTCCACCGCTGCGCCCGTGTTGTGCGGACAACCCCTGAAGCGGGACCGCCTGACCCTGAATGCCGAACAGGCAGTTGCCGCGCTGCGCGAGTTTGCCCGGCAGGTCTCCGGGTTGCCGTTGCTGCGCATTTACTGGTACGACGAAGCCGGTGCCGTCTCCGCTCAAAGCGTTGCCGAATTGTCCGAACTGGCCGACGTCAAGGTCCGCTTGGGGGTGGGCTATCACAAGGGGCAGCAAACCACTGTCACCGCCCTGATTGGCGAGGAACTGACCACACTCGCCGCGGGACACGCCATCGCCGATGCCGTCCTGATGTCGGGCGATGCCGATCTGCGGCTGGCGGTCAATGAGGCGCAAAGCTGGGGGGTGCGGGTGCATCTGTTGGGTTTGCACCCCAGCCGGAACAACCAATCGCCCGTGCTCCGGCAGGCGGCGGACACCCGCACCGAATGGACGGTCGCGGAAGTCAGCCGGTTCATGGCCCTCGCCAACCCGCCCGCCTCCGGCAACGGCGCCGGAGCCTCCGTGACGGAGGCCGAGGCCGGGGTTGCCGAAGCGGATTTGGCACCCTTCCTGGGCGTCGTTCGCGAAAGCCTGGCCGCCTTGAACCCCGATCAGGTGCGGACCGCCCTGACCGAATACGCCAATTTTCAGCGCCTGCCGGTGGAGCTGGATCGTCCCCTGCTGGGGCGGGCCAAGCTGGTGCTGGGCCGGTTGCTCAGCGACGCGGAGCGGGTGCATCTGCGGCTGGCGTTTGTCCGGGCGGCCCGTGAGCAACTCGAGGGCTCGTCCCCGGCCATCCCGGGCGCGGGCGCTTCCGGAACGTAGCCGCTCGCGGGCCCCGCATGAAGGACTCGATCATCATCCTGGATTTCGGCTCGCAATACACCCAGGTGATTGCCCGCCGCATCCGGGAATGCGCGGTGTATTCCACCATCCTGCCGTACCACACCTCGGCGGAGGAAATCGCCCGCCAAGAACCCCGAGGACTCATCCTTTCCGGCGGCCCGGCCAGTGTGTATGCGCCGAAGGCCCCGTTGCCCGACCCGGGCATCTTTCAACTGGGCCTTCCCATCCTGGGCATCTGCTACGGCGTGCAACTGTTCGGCCAGTTCCTGGGCGGCCGGGTGGAACCGGGAGACAAACGGGAATACGGCAAAGGCATGCTGCAGATCACCGACCGCGCCTGCCGGCTCTTCCGCCGCCTGCCGGCGACCCTGCAGGTCTGGAATTCGCACGGCGACAAACTCACCCGGTTGCCGCGCGGTTTTCGCCCGGTGGCCCGCACGGAAAATTCCGAATACGCCGCCATTGCGGACGAGGCCCGGCGGTTTTACGGCATCCAGTTTCACCCGGAGGTGGCGCACACCCCGCGCGGCAAAGAGGTCCTGGCCAACTTCGTCCACGGCATCTGCGGCTGCGCCCGCTCCTGGACGATGCGCAACTTCATCGAGCAGGCCGTGACGGACATCCGCGCCCGGGTCGGGTCGGAGCGCGTCATCCTGGGTCTGAGCGGCGGGGTGGACTCGAGCGTGGCCGCGGCCCTCCTGCACCGGGCCATCGGCGACCAACTGACCTGCATCTTCGTCAACAATGGCGTGCTGCGCGCCCGGGAGCCCGAGATCGTCCGCGAAGTGTTCGGGCGGCACTTCCACATCCGGTTGCACTACGCCAACGCCGCGGCGCTGTTTCTCAAGCGGCTGGCCGGGGTGACCGACCCCGAGCGCAAACGCAAAATCATTGGTCGCACTTTCATCGAGGTCTTCGAGGATGCCCTCCGCCACGTGGGACCGGCGCGCTTCCTGGCCCAGGGAACGCTTTACCCGGACGTGATCGAATCCGTGCCCATTGCCGGCAACCCCGCCGCCCTGATCAAAAGCCATCACAACGTCGGCGGGTTGCCGCGCCGCATGCGGCTGGAGCTGCTGGAGCCTCTGCGTTGTTTGTTCAAGGACGAGGTCCGGCAGGTGGGGCAGGCCCTGGGGCTGCCGGAGGAGATCGTCTGGCGGCAGCCCTTCCCCGGCCCGGGGCTGGCGGTGCGGATCATCGGCGAGGTCACCCGCCGGCGGCTGGACATCCTCCGCCGGGCGGATGCCATCGTGCTGGAGGAAATGAAGGCCGGCGGTTGGTACCGGAAAATCTGGCAGAGCTTCGCCGTGCTGCTGCCGGTGCGCAGCGTGGGCGTGATGGGCGACGAGCGCACCTACGATTACACCATTGCCGTGCGGGCGGTGGAATCCCAGGACGGCATGACCGCGGACTGGGTGCGGCTGCCGCACCCGCTGCTGGAGCGGCTGGCCTCGCGCATCATCAACGAGGTCAAGGGCGTCAACCGGTGCGTCTTCGACATCACCAGCAAACCACCGGGCACCATCGAGTGGGAGTGAGCCGCCTCCCGGGCGGAAACGGCGGCAAGGTCGCCGGCCCCGACCGCTGCGGCGGGTAATGGAACCGGATGGAACGCTTCATCCGGCACTCGCAGTCCCGCCCGGGAAACCGGAACGCAAACGAACGCCGGGTCGGCCGGCGTCGCGTGGTCAGGTCATTCAACAATGATCGGTTGATCAACAGTTCGGCAGCCCTGCAGGCAAGGGGATTTTCTGGCCTACCATTCCCGGGCGAACAATCGGCAAGCGCGAATTCAGCGTCATCGCCGAACGCGTCGCGCGCTTCGTCTCCGCCGCCGCCTTCGCCGGGTCGTCTCGGGACGGCTCGCCGAGGTGTTGGACGATGTCGGTGCAACCAGCGCCCTCCGCCGCTCTGGGAAAGACGCCCGGTGGGAGAGGGCGACGTATCCATCCGCTCGAAGGCGCAAATTGTTCAAAAGCGGTAGGACGCCGAGGCGCACAAGCAGAACCGTGATCGCGCGGGGAGCGGGTACGCCTTCAATGCCGGGGGGCCGGCGGGTTGTCCTCGGTTCGTGACTCGCTTCCGCTGCTCGCGGTGTGACCATCCGTGGGGTTGGCGTAGCCCGTTTAACTGTCAGGCCGGTTTGCTTTGCCGGCGGTCAGGCGGTCGGGCGTGGAATTGACAAGCCCGGCAGCGTTCTGGACACTGCCCGGCCTCATGTCCAAGCCGGCCCTCGGTCGTGGGCTGGGGGCTTTGCTGGGCGGCGCGCCTGCCGTCCCCGCGCCAACGCCCCCGGCTGCTGCGCCGGCCACCCCGCCCGGTGGACCGGCCCCTGCCGATCCGCGCGAGCGTATCCTGCAGGTGGCCCTGGACCGGATTGCACCCAACCCGTTTCAACCCCGGAAGGACTTCACCGACGAGTCGCTCGAGGAACTGGCCGAATCCATCCGCGCCCAGGGCGTGGTGCAGCCCCTGGTGGTGCGCGCCCGCGGGGATCGGTTCGAGCTGATCGCCGGCGAGCGGCGCTGGCGCGCGGCCCGGCGCGCGGGGTTGACCACCGTGCCGGTCCTGGTGCGCGCGGCCACGGACACGGAGGCGCTCGAGCTGGCCCTCATCGAAAATCTCCAACGGGAGAACCTCAACCCCATCGAGGAGGCCGAAGGTTACCGCCAGTTGATCGAGCAGTTTGATCTCCGGCAGGAGGACGCCGCGCAAAAAGTGGGCAAGAGCCGGGTGGCCGTGGCCAACGCCCTGCGCCTGCTCAAGCTGCCGCCGGAGGTGCGGGAGGAGGTCCGCAGCGGTCGGCTCTCCGTGGGCCACGCCAAGGTCATCCTGTCCCTGCCCCAGCCCGAGCAGCAAAAATTGGCCGCCGCTACCGTCCTGCGCGACGGACTGAACGTGCGGCAGACCGAGGAGCTGGTGGCCCGTCTTCAGGCCGGACCCACGGTCGCCTCCGACCCCGCGCCCGCCCGCCCCGCGGCGCCGCGCGACGTGCATGTGGCCGCCCTGGAAAGCCGCCTGCGCGAGCGCCTGGGCACGCGGGTCACCCTCCGGTACCGCCTGGGACGCGGGGCCCTGGAAATCCGCTTTTTCACCGATGCCGAACTGGAGCGCATCCTGGAAATCCTGGGGGTGCCCGGCGATTAACCGCGCTCCGCGCCGGCCCTCTGCCTATTAACCCATGACCATCAGCCAAGAACAACGCAACGCCTGCGCGCAACGATTGGAAGCCGCGGCCGACCGGGTCCCGCGCCTGCGGGCTTTCATAGGCCTGGACGGCTTTGTGGATGAAATCCTCCACGTGGTGGACAAGCGCCAGAACGCCGAGCAGTGGACGCGCTTGACCCGCATGGCCCAGTGGGGCGAGCGCATCCGGGCCGCGGCCGGGCGCAGCACGAACATCGAGCTGGTCAGCCAGATGATGAAACTGGGCGGCAACGGCCCCATCATGGCCAATGCCCTGGCCGCCTTCGGCCTGCGGGTCAGTTACGTGGGCGTGCTGGGCTACCCGAACATCCACGAGGTGTTCCAACGCGAGTTCACCCACCGGGCCGAGGTCCACTCCATCGCCGAGCCGGGTTACACCTACGCCGTCGAGTTCGAAGACGGCAAGGTCATGCTGGGCAAGCATCAGTCGCTCAAGGAAATGAACTGGGAAAACCTCCGCACCCGCTACGGCCTGGACCGGTTGCAGACCCGGATGCAGGAGGCGGACCTGGTGGGCTTCGTCAACTGGACCATGCTCCCGTACATGAGCGAGGTGTGGGCGCGGCTGCAGCAGGAAATCTGCCCGCGTCTCAACGGCCCGCGGCGCCGGTTGTTTGTGGACCTGGCCGACCCCGAAAAGCGCGAGCCCGCGGACCTGCGGGCCGCGCTGGAGCTGGTCTGCGGCTTCGGTCGTTGGTTCGACGTCATCCTGGGCCTGAATGAAAAAGAGGCCCACGAAGTGGCCAAGGCGCTGGACCTCAACCGCGACACGCCCGGTCCGGAGGAACTGGTGGCCCTGGCGCGGGACATCCATCAGCGCGTGCCTGTGCAAACCCTGGTGGTGCACCCGGTGTCCTACGCCCTGGCCCTCTCGGGTTCGCAGGTGGCCCTCACGCCCGGGCCGGTCACCTCCAGCCCGCTCATCACCACCGGCGCGGGCGACCACTTCAACTCCGGCTTCTGCCTGGGCAAGCTGCTGGGGTTGGACAATCTGGACGCCCTGTTGACCGGCGTGACCACCAGCGGCTTTTACGTGCGCACCGCCCGCAGCCCCTCCGTGGCCGAGCTGGCGGCCACGCTGCGCGACCCGGCCATCGCCTACTGAGCCCGCATGGTGTTGGAAATCGTCAAGTACGGTCACCCCGTGCTCCGGCAACCGGGCGCCCCCGTCGCGGAAGTGACCGAGGAAATCCGGCGTTTTGCCGCCGACCTGATCGAAACCATGCACGCTGCGGAAGGCGTGGGGCTGGCTGCGCAGCAGGTGGGTCGCGCGCTGCAGATGTTCGCCGTGGACGTGCGGGGCGTGAAGGACCGCCCGTCCACGCTGGAAATCGGCGGCCGGGCGGTGGACCCGGCCAGCGCCATGCCCATGGTCCTGATCAACCCGCAGGTCACCCCGCTCAACGCGCCGGTGACCGGTCCCGAGGGGTGCCTGAGCTTTCCGGAAATCTACGCGGACATCTCCCGACCGGAGGCGGTCGAGGTCCGCGCCCTTAACGAACACGGCCAGCCGGTGCAGTTCCGCTGCGGCGGTCTGCTCTCCCGGGCCGTTCAGCATGAGCTGGATCACCTGCGCGGCATTCTGTTCATAGACCGGATGACTGCCGAAACGCGCCGCGCGTTGCAGCCGGAGCTCGACGCCCTCATGGCCCGGACCAAGGCCGCCCTGGCCGGCGCCCGCGCCCGGTGACGGTCCGCGGCCCGGCGGTTCCGGGGCGCTCGCCGCCCCGTCCGCGCCGGCCCGTTTTCCCGGTCCCGAAACCGATGTGGCGCCACCTAAACCTTCTGAGCCAGCCGCCGCGGCGGCTGCTGCGCCTGTGGTGGTCGCACTACCGCGCAGCGGCTCGCAACCCCGGCGTGCGCCTGGAATTTCCCATCCAGTGGATGGTGGATGACTGGGAGGCCGTACGCCTGGAACGGGGCGTCTCGGTGGGCGTGTTTTCCGAGATTTTTGTCCGGCGCCGCAGCCCGCACACCCCCGTAGCCGGCGCTCTCCATGTGGGCGAGGGTGCAGTGATCGGCGCGCACGCCAATCTTCGGGCCGAGGGCGGTCCCATCCGCATCGGCCGCCATTGCCTGCTGGCGCAGGGCGTGTCCCTCATCGCCGCCAACCATGTCATCCGGGCCGGGGCGCGTTTTCAAGACCTGCCCGTGGACGCCACCCGCACCGGCGTCACCCTGGAGGACAACGTCTGGGTGGGCTGCCAGGTCATCGTACTGCCCGGGTGTACCGTGGGCGCGGGCAGTGTCATCGGCGCCGGCAGTGTGGTGACTCGCGACGTGCCGCCCGGTGAAGTCTGGGCCGGCGTGCCCGCCCGGCGCCTGCGGTCCATCACCTGAAGCCCCGGTCCGCGCCGGCCGGCGTTGCCCACGGTGGGAGAGGCCCCGACGCTGCGCCTCCGCGGCCGGCGGGTCCCAGTCAACCGCGCCGCCCCGGCGGACGCGGGCGCTCGAAGCCGGGCGCCCGAAACGGGGGCGAGCCCGGCGTCGCACTCAGCCGCCGCCCGCGCAGGCGCGCCCGGTTGACCGCCTGCAGGATTTGCGCGACGTGCCCGCGCGCCACTTCCACCAGGGAAATGGCGGGCAACACCCGGATGTGTCCCACCACTTCCCGCGGCAGACCGGTTTCGCCGGCGATGCAACCCAGCAAATCGCCCGGTTGCACGCCCGCGTTTTCGCCCAGGTTGAACTTCAACCACACGGTGTCCGCGCCGGGCCGGTAACCGCCGCGACCGCCGATGCCGCGCGGGGGCGGCGGGCGCTGTTCGCCGGGCACCGGCTCAGGCCGCAGGCGGGGCGCGGTCCTGGGCTCATCCTCACGGATGCGCTCCGGCAAGCGGGCGCTTTCCGCGCGCAACAGGTGCACCAGCGCCGAGACCACATCCGCAGGCTGATAGCCCTCCTCGGCGAGCCGGTTCAGGAGCAGGTCGTGCCGCTTGAATCGGCCCTGCTCCAGGGTGGCGCGCAGGGTTTCATGCAGCCGACCGAGGCTTTTTTCCTCCAGCTCCTCCACCCGCGGCACTGTCAACCGCTGGATGCGCGCCCGGGTGAAGCGCTCGATTTGCTGCAACCTGCCCCGCTCGTGCGCGCAGACCAGGCTCAGAGCGCGGCCGGCCTTGCCGGCCCGTCCGGTGCGCCCGATCCGGTGCACGTAGTCCTCGGGATCGTAGGGCAGCTCGTAGTTGAAGACCACCTCCAGATCTTCCACGTCCAGGCCACGCGCAGCCACGTCCGTGGCAACGAGCAGTTCGATCCGGCGCTCGCGGAAGCGCCGCATCACCCGTTCCCGCAAGGTCTGGGGCATGTCTCCGTGCAACCGGTCGGTGTGGTAGCCGCGGGCCTGCAGGGCCTCGGCCAGCTCGTCCGCCTGCACCTTGGTGGTGACGAACACCAGGCCGTAGCGCACGTCGTAAAAATCAATCAGCCGCGCCAGCGCCTCCGTCTTCGAACGCCAGTCCACCTCCACGCAGCCCTGCTCGATGGTCGGCACGGTGAGCGTGGGCGCGCGGATGGCCACCTGCGCCGCGTCGCGGGTGTAGCGGCTGATCAACCGCCGAATGGCCGGCGGCAGGGTGGCCGAAAAAAGCACGGTCTGGCGGGGGATTGGCAGGGCCTCGAGAATCCGCTCGATGTCCTCGCGGAACCCTAGGTCCAGCATCCGATCCGCCTCGTCCAGCACCACGCGACGCACGCTGTCCGGGCGCAGCGTGCCCCGTTCCAGGTGGTCAATCACCCGCCCCGGCGTGCCGATCACGATCTGCGGGCCGGCCGCCAGCCCGCGGAACTGGCGTTCGTAACTCTGGCCGCCGTAAATGGGCAGCTCGCGCACGCCGCGCTGGAAATGCGCCAGCTTGGCGATCTCCTCCGCCACCTGCGTGGCCAGCTCCCGGGTGGGACACAGGATCAGCGCCTGCGGCGCGCGTTGGCGGGCATCGGCCAGTTGCACCAGCGGCGCCCCGAAGGCCAGCGTCTTGCCCGAACCGGTTTGCGACTGACCCACCAGGTCGCGTCCGGCCAGCAGCGGCGGTATGGCGGCGGCCTGAATGGGCGAGGGCTGTTCAAAGCCCAGCCGCTCGATGGCCTTGAGCAGTTCGGGCGCCAGCCCCAGTTCGGCGAAGGTCTTCGAACTCATGCGGCGGCCAGTCTGCGCCGCGCCGGGGGAAAGTCACGACCGGAGCGGATCGTTGTTCCCTGGCGGCGCTTGCCCGGCGTGGACACCCGGTAGAGTTCCATCACCGCGTCCGGATCGAGGGCGTTGCCGAGACGGCAGGTAATCAGGGGGAAATGAGGCAGAACCGGACGGGTGGTCAGTGGGCGTCCAGCCAGTTGGGGCCCACGCCCAAGCTCACCTCGATGGGCACCTCCGGCAGCGGCAGGGCCCGGCGCATGGCGTCGGCCACCAACTCGCGCACCTCCGCCGCCTCGGGCTCGTAGAGGTCGAACACCAGTTCGTCGTGGACCTGGAGTATCAGCCGGGTACGCAGACGCCGCTGTTCCAGCGCGGCATGGATGCGGCCCATGGCGAGCTTGATCATGTCCGCCGCGGTGCCCTGGATGGGGGTGTTGATGGCGTTGCGCTCGGCGGCGCCGCGCACCGTGGCGTTGGCGGAGCGAAGGTCGCGCAGGTAGCGGCGCCGGCCGGTGAGGGTCTCCACGTACCCGCGGGCGCGCGCCTGCTCCAGGGTCTGCTGGATGTGCTCGCGAATGCCCGGGTAACTGGCGAAGTAATGCTCGATGAGTGCCGCTGCCTCCCCGCGCGGGAGGCCCAGCCGCTGCGCCAGGCCGAAGGCGGAGATGCCATACACGATGCCGAAGTTGACCATCTTGGCCTGCCGCCGCTGTTCGGGCGTGACCGCTTCCGGCGCCACGCCAAACACCCGCGCGGCGGTGGCCGCATGGATGTCCAGCCCGCGTCGGAAGGCCTCGATCATCGCGGGCTCCCGGCTCATCGCCGCCAGGATGCGCAACTCGATCTGGGAGTAGTCCGCGGACAGGATGTGCCAGCGCGTGCCGTCGGGCTCGGGCGGGCGGGCGACAAAGGCGCGGCGGATTTCCTGGCCGAGTTCCGTGCGGATGGGAATGTTCTGCAGGTTGGGGTCCTGCGAGCTGAGCCGGCCGGTGACGGTGGCGGCCTGGTGGAAGGTGGTGTGCACCCGGCCGGTGCGGGGGAGGATCGCCGCGGGCAGGGCGTCGGCATAGGTGCTCTTGAGCTTGGCCACGGCGCGGTAATCGAGGATGCGGCGGACGATCTCGTGGTCCGCGGCCAGGCTCTGGAGGGTTTGTTCGTCGGTGGCGTACTGGCCGGTGGCGGTGCGCCGGGGACGGTCCGCCAGGCGCAACTGCTCGAAGAGCACCTCGCCGAGCTGCTTGTTCGAGTTCACGTTGAACTCGCGCCCGGCCAGCCGGTGGATCGCCTGTTCGTGCTCGCGCAGGAGGTGCGCCAGCCGGGCGCTGAAGGCGCGCAGCACGTCCGCGTCCACCCGCACGCCCTCAAACTCCATGCCCACCAGCGCCGGCAGCACCGGCATTTCCACCTCGTAGAACACCCGCTCGGCCCCGCGCTCGCGCAGCCGGGGCAGGAACTGCTCGCGCAACTGCCAGGCCACGTCCGCATCCTCCGCGGCATATTCGGCCACGGCCGCCGGCGAGACCTCCGCCAGCGCGCGCTGGCCGGGACCGGCTGGGCCGATCAGCCGCTCGATGGGCACGGGCGAATAGCCGAGGTACACTTCCGCGCAGTAGTTGAGCCCGTGGCGCTGCTCCGGCTCGATCACCGCGTGGGCGATCATCGTGTCGAACAACGCGCCGCGCACCGTCACGCCATGCCACCGGAGAACCAGCAGGTCGAACTTGAGGTTGTGTCCCACCTTGCCGACCTGCGGGCTTTCCAGCAACGGCCTGAGCGCGGCCAGGCGCGGGTCGTCCGGTCCGTCCACCAAGACATACCACCCCCGGCCCGCGCCGTCGCTCAGCGCCACGCCGAGCAGGCGGGCCTGATGCGGGTTCAGACCGTCGGTCTCGGTGTCCAGCGCGACCCATTCGCCCTGCGCCAGCCGGGCGGCCAGTTGCGCGGCCGCGTCAGCGTCGGTGACGAGTTCGTAGCGATGCGGCACGTCCGTCAGCGTGCGCAGCGCGACACCGCCCCGAGGCGGCGCCTCCGAAGCCGCCGGCTCCGGGGCGGGAGGTTCATCGGTCGGCGTCGTTTTGCCCGCGGCGTCAAACAGCTCGCCCTGGGCGGCGCCGGCGGTCACCGCTTCCCGGGGCGGAGACGGCGGAGGCGGGCCGGGGGAGTAACCGCGGCCGGCCTTGAAATCCTCGCCGAAGAGCCGTCGGCCAATGGCGTTAAACTCGAATTCCACACACAGGTCCCGCAGCGCGGCGTCGTCGCGCGCGCCCAGCCCGAGGTCGTCCGGCTGCGCCTGAAGGGGGACATCGGTAATGATCGTGGCCAGCCGGCGGCTCAGGCGGGCCAGGTCAGCATGTTGCTGCAACGCCTCGCCCAGTTTGCCCTTGATCTCCCCGGCGTGGGCGAGGACGCCTTCCAGCGAGCCGTAACGGGCGATGAGTTTGGCCGCGGTCTTTTCGCCCACACCCGGCACGCCGGGGATGTTGTCGCTGGCGTCGCCCATCAGGCCCAGCAGGTCCACCACCTGTTCCACGCGGGCGATGCCCCAGCGCTGACATACCTCCTGTGGTCCCCAGATTTCGGGGGGAGCGCCCTTGTAGCCGGGCCGCCAGAGCCGGGTGCGCTCGGTGACGAGTTGGGCGAAATCCTTGTCCGGCGTGACCAGGAAGGTCTCAAAACCCGCGGGCTCGGCGCGGCGCGCCAGGGTGCCGATCAGGTCATCGGCTTCGTAACCGTCCAGCGCCAGGCTGTGGATGCCGAAGGCCTGGACGAAGCGGCGCACGTGGGGCAGAGCGGCGCCGAGTTCCTCGGGCATTTCCTGGCGGGTGGCCTTATAGGCCGGGTATGCGCGATGACGGGGCGTGGGCGCCTCGGTGTCGAACGCCACCGCCAGGTGGGTGGGCTGGGCGTTTTCCAGGATGTCCAGCAGCGTGCTGACAAAGCCGAAGAGGGCCGAGGTGTTGAAGCCCCGTGAGGTGCGGATCGGGCGGCTGATGAAGGCGAAGTGGGCCCGGTACACCAGCGCCATGCCGTCCAGGAGAAACAACCGCTTGCGCATCGGTTCAGTGTACGAGGGGCCCTGCCGACTGGCCAGCCGGCGCCCGCCCGGGCATCTGGTCAGCGGTTTTTTTACCGGCCGACGGCCCGCCCCGCCGTTGGACACGGCAGGGCCTGATCGGCGTTTCGGACGCAGACGCCCGAGGAGAGACGCCCTCGGGTTTGAAGCCGGCCGATTTCTCGTTGGCCGGCGGCCCACCGCCCGATAGGCTGAGAGCGCCGGCGCGGCCGGCATTCAGACCGACATGAATGTGCGAGTCCGCTTTGCTCCGAGTCCCACCGGGTTTCTGCATATCGGGGGCGCCCGCACGGCGCTGTTCAACTGGCTTTACGCCCGCCATCACGGGGGGCGGTTCATCCTGCGCATCGAGGATACGGACACCGCGCGCAACACCCAGCCGGCGGTGGACGTGATCCTCGAAGGGCTGCGCTGGCTGGGGCTGGATTGGGACGAGGGGCCGCTGACCAGTGCGGTCACCGGGCCGTTCAAGGGCCAGTGCGGACCGTACTTTCAATCCCAGCGGCGCGCGCTCTACCAGCGGCAGGTGGCGGCGTTGTTGTCGCGCGGCCTGGCCTACGAGCACGAGGGCGCCATCAAGTTTCGCATGCCCCGGGAGCCCCTCCTGATCGAAGACCTCATCGTCGGCCCGGTGCGCCGGGAGCTGACCGACCGCGAGGCGGAGGACCCGGACTTCATCATCGTGCGCTCGGACGGTCAGCCGGTGTTTCATCTGGTGAACGTGGTGGACGATTTGGAGATGGGCATCACCCACGTCATCCGCGGCGAGGATCATCTGAGCAACACGGCCAAACACCTGGCGTTGTTCCGGGCCCTGGGGGCGCCGCCGCCGCGGTACGCCCACATCCCGCTCATTCTCAACCCGGACGGCTCGAAGATGAGCAAGCGGGACACGGGCGCCTCGCTCACCACGTACATCGAGGAGGGGTACCTGCCCGAGGCGGTGCTCAATTACCTGGTCCTGCTGGGCTGGTCTCCCAAGGAAGACCGGGAACTGTTTACCCTGGCAGAACTCATCGAGCGGTTCGACCTGGCCGGCGTGCTCCGGCACAACGCCCGCTTCGACCTGGCCAAGCTCCAGTGGATGAACGGCGAATACATGCGCCGGCTTCCGGACGACCGGTTCCACGCGTTGGCCGCCCAGGCCCTGGCCCGCGCGGGAGTGGACATCAGGGGCTTTGCCGCGGACTACGTCCGGGCCGCGCTGGACACCTGCAAGGGCAAGCTGCGGACCTTTGCCGAACTGCCGGCCTACGGCGGTTTCTATTTCACCGGAGTCAACGCCTACGAACCGGACGCCGCGGCGCGGCATTTCACGGCGGAGAACCGTCCCCGCCTGGCGCGCCTGCGCGAGGCGCTGGCCGGCGTGTCTCCCTTTACCGCCGCCGAACTCGAAGCCGGTCTCAAGGCCGTCGCCGCCGCGCTGGGGGTCAAGCCGGCGGTGCTGGTTCATCCCCTGCGCCTGGCCTGCACCGGCCGCAGCAGCGGCCCCAGCCTGTATCACCTGCTGGAAGTGCTCGGACGCGAGGAGACCCTCGCCCGCGTGGACGCCGCTCTGCGGCGATTTTGAGGGCCGGGCGGACGGCCCGCCACCTCGGTCACGCGGTGCGCGACGCCGGGTGACGCCACGGCCAGCGATAGGTGCGCGCCAGGCGACGGGTGGCCTCGGGATCGCCGGTTACCCGGCGGGTGCGCGGGTCGTAAAGCAACGGCCGGCCCAGCTCCATCGCCAGATTCGCCAGGATGCAGCCCACGGTGGAAATGTGCCCTTCTTCGATGTCGGCCACGGGACGGCCGCGTTTTTCGATGGCGGCCAGGAAGTCCAGCAGGTGCCGGCGCGTGGCGGGCGCGGCGTTCAGCTCGATGTCCTTTTCGGTCAGGTCCTCCGGATACTGCTCGCGCTCGTAGAGGCACTCGAAGTGCAGGGGCTGGGCCTTGCGGTCGTGGGGCACGAAGTCCGCGCGCAGGGTGCTGGCCTTGAGCACGCCCTTTTCGCCGTGGATGAACAGCGCCCACGGGTAATCCGGATCGGGCGGCACCCCCCAGGTGCGGTGTTGCCAAACCACGTTGAACTCCGGGTATTCAAAGACCGCGGTCTGGGTGTCGGTGATGTTCGACTTGCCCTCCTTCTGCACAAAGATGCCCCCGGAGGAGCTGATGCGCGCGGGCCAGCCGAGGTTGAGCATCCAGCGCACGGTGTCGAGCATGTGCACGCACATGTCGCCGACGATGCCGTTGCCGTACTCCATGAACGTGCGCCACCAGCGCAGATGCGGCAGGCCGTCGTAGGGACGAAGCGGCGCCGGGCCGGTCCACAGGTCATAATCGAGAAAGTCCGGCACCGGCTGGACGGGCGGGTTGCCGTTGGCGCGCATGTGGAAGTAGCAGCACATGTCAACGTGCCCGACGCGACCCAGCAGCCCGGCCTCGACCACGCGCTGTTTGGCCAGGCGTGCTCTTGCGCTGGGTGCCGATCTGGACCACCCGCCGGTGCTTGCGGGCGGCGTCCAGGATCGCCTCGCTTTCGCGGACGTCGGCGCTGGTGGGCTTCTGCAGATACACGTCCGCGCCGGCCTCGATGGCCGCAATGGCGTGCAGGGCATGCCAGTGGTCCGGGGAACCAATGATCACGATGTCGCACTCCTGCTGGCGGAGCATCTCGCGATAGTCGGCATAGGTGGGCGGGCGCTTGCCGGATTTCTGCCGCTGACTGGCAATCTCGACCGCGGTGGCCAGCATGTTTCGATCCGGATCGCAGATGCCGACCACCTCGACGGGCGCAACCTGGATGAGCCGCCACAGGTCGCTGCGCCCGTACCACCCCGCGCCGATGAGTCCGACGCGCCGCGGACGGCCGTGGACGAGGTCCAACGCGTCCTGCCCGAGGGAGGGCAACGCGGCCAGGGCCGTGGCGGCAGCGCTGGTCTGGAGGAAACGACGGCGATTGATGTGGAACGCCGGCAACCCGGCGCCCGGGAAAGAAGCGGTGGCATGCATGGCCGAAAGAATGAACCAGCCCCGGCCCGGCGGCAAATCAGGGCCGCGCTCGCCGGTCGCTTTTATAGGGCGCCGGCCCCTTGTGCGACCGGTGTGCGGCTTGCTGCCTGTCGCGCGCCGTCCAAGGAGCAGCGGCTTCGCCCGGTGAGTCTGCTTTAGGACCGAGCAAACGCCCTGGCCCGCCCGGTCAGGCAGCCCGGCAAAAGCACTGTCCCAAGCTGCCGACTGGACAGGTTTGTCCTTCGAAAAAGCCGATATCGGCCCGGCCCCCGACCGTGAACGCAGCGGAGGACCCGATCCTGAACCGGACCCGCGCCGCGTTCGGCCGGGGGGTGTCCCGGTCGGATGTCGCCTCAATCCGGATTCGAACCGCGCATTTTAAAACCCCGGTTTACGGGCATTCTGTCGGGTCTTGCGCGGCAAAGGAACCGCCCCATCATTAGCGCGTGCGACCAAGCCGAAAACTCCCGCTGGACCCGTCCACCTTGCGTCTGGTGATCGAGGGCACGGTGGCGGAGACCGGCGCCGAGTTCTTCCGCGCGCTGGTGAAGAACCTCGCGACCGCGCTGGGTACCCTGGGCGCGTGGGTCACGGAATACCTGCCGGCGGAGCAAAAGCTCCGAGCCCTGGCCATGTGGCTCAAGGGCGGCTACGTCGAGCATTACGAATACTCCATCCACGGCACGGCCTGCCAAGGGGTGGTGGAGAACCGCACGCTGGTCCACATCCCGGAACGGCTGATCGAGTTGTTCCCGCGCGACGACGACCTCGTGCCGTTGAACGCGGTCAGCTACCTGGGCGCGCCGCTGCTCGACACGGACGGCGGCGTGATGGGGCATCTGTCGGTGCTGGATGACAAACCCATGCCGCGGGACGAGCGGGCGCTGTCGCTGTTCGAGATTTTCGCGGCGCGCGCCGCGGCGGAGCACCGGCGACTGAAGGTCGAACACGAGGTGCGCGCCCGCGAGGAGCAGTGGCGCGCGTTGCTGGACTCGGCGCTGGACGCCATCGTGGTGCTCGACGCCGGGCTGCGCGTAACGCGGATCAATCCCGCCGCCGCGCGGCTCTTCGGCTGCGCGGCCGGGGACCTGGTGGGCGAGGGCCTCTCCGGCTTTCTGGCCCGGGACAGCGCGGCCTGGCTGGAAACGTTCGTGCGCGAAGTCGCCACGCAACCCGCGGGTCGGCAGCAGTCCTGGGTGCCGCAAAACTTCGTCGCCCGCCGGCGGGATCGTTCGCTGTTTCCGGCCGAGGCGACGCTCTCGCGCTTTGAGAGCCGGGGCCGGGTCTTCTTCACCCTGATCCTGCGCAGCCGGGACGAGCGGCTCGAGGCCGAACGGCAGATCCAACTGCTCACCCAGGAGGCCGAGTACCTGCGCGAGGCGGTCCGCGAACTCCCGGGGCGCGACGACCTGCTGGGCCGCAGCGACGCCATGCAGGCGGTGCGGGCCGCCATCCGACAAGTCGCCGCCACGGACACCACCGTGCTGATCACCGGCGAAACCGGCACGGGCAAGGAACGGGTGGCCCGCGCCATTCACCGGGCGAGCGCCCGCGCGGACCGGCCGCTGGTGGTGGTGAACTGCGCGGCCATCCCGGCCAACCTGATCGAAAGCGAGTTCTTCGGTCACGAACGCGGCGCGTTCACCGGCGCGGTGGCCCGGCGCGAAGGCCGGTTCGCCCTAGCCCACGGCGGCACGCTGTTCCTGGACGAAATCGGCGAGCTGCCGCTGGAGCTGCAACCCAAATTGCTGCGCGTGCTGCAGGAGGGCGAGTTCGAGCCGCTCGGCGGAACGCGCACCGTGAAGGTGGACGTGCGCGTCCTCGCCGCCACGCATCGCGACCTGAGGCAGATGGTCGCCGACGGCCGGTTTCGCGAGGACCTGTACTTCCGGCTCAACGTGTTTCCGATCCGTCTGCCGGCCTTGCGCGAGCGCGGGCGGGACGTGGAATTGCTGGCCGGGGCGTTTGCCGAACGGCTGGCCCGCCGGATGGGCCGGCACATCCGCCCGCTGAGCGACGAGCAGGTGCAGCGTCTGCGCCGGTATGACTGGCCCGGCAACGTGCGCGAACTCCAGAACGTCATCGAACGCGCCATCATCCTGAGCACCGACGGCGAACTCCAGTTGGAGCGCGCCCTAGCGGGCGCCACCGCCGCGTTGCCCCCCGCCACGGCCCCTGCGGCGGAAACTGGCGATCCCGGTCGCGTGCTCACCGCCCGCGAGCTGGAGGAGCTCGAGCGGGCGAACCTGCGACGCGCGCTCGAGACCTGCCGGTGGCGGATTGCCGGCGACCACGGCGCGGCGCGGCTGCTCGGCCTCCCGCCCTCCACGTTGAGTTCGCGTCTGAAAGCCCTGGGCATTCAGCGGCCGGCCTGATCGGGCGGGCGCCGGGCGTGCAGGCTCGCGGGGTTTCGGCGATTGCGCCCGCGAAATGTCGTTTCTCGCGAAATCTCGCGCCCCGGCCGGCAACCGCTTCATCCGCCCAACTCCTTCACAGCCAATCCAGTGTCCCGCCCCGGAGGTCCTGGCATGGTTCCCGCATTCACCTCCTCCGTTCGCGGGAACCTGAGTTCCACGCGACGCAGAACGACAAAAACAAACCACCTCAAGACACACGCGATGAAGACAACGACAATGACCGTAGCACCGGACCTCACCCGCAACGGCGTGAACGTGACCAAGCTGGCGGACACCATCCGGGCCATTGAGCAACAGCCGGAGCTGGCGCAGTTCAAGTTCCGCGCGCGCAACCGCTGGGACACCGGCGGACACAACGTGGCGACCGTGGACACGTTCTACGGCACCTGCCAGGAGCTGGAGCACAAGCAGCCGTTTGTCATGCACGCCGACGAACCGGCGGTGTTGCTGGGCGAAGACAACGGCGCCAACCCGGTCGAGTACGTGCTGGCCGGCCTCTCCGGCTGCATGACCACCACCCTCGCCTACCACGCTGCGGCTCGCGGGCTGACCCTCGAGAGCATCGAAAGCGAGTTCGAGGGCGACATTGACCTCCAAGGCCTGTTGGACCTTGATCCCAACGTGCGGCCCGGCTACCGCGAAATCCGCGTCAAGTTCAAGGTCCGGGGCGAGGTGGACGAACAGACCGTGCAGGAGCTCGTGCGCAAGTCGCCGGTGTTCGACACCCTGGCCCATCCGGTGCGGATCAGGATCGAAGTCCAGAAGGTCTAAGTTCCGCCGGCCGCCGCCGGACCGCAGGACGGCTGCTCGAACGGGTCGTCTTGCGGGGCCGGCGGGCGGGCGGTCCGAACCGGAACGCCCCCTGGCCGATTTCAGCCCGGATGCTCCCGTCTTTCAAACGGACGGGGTTCCTGGCCGGACCCGGTGTTCCCAATGCCCCGCAAATAGTGAGCGGCATCCGGCCCCCGGCCCGGTCCGGCTTGGGATTGGACTTTTCAGCGGAGCCGCTACAGTCCCCGCGTCATGAACTCCACAAACTCCGCCTCTGCCCTGTCTCGTCGGGAATTTGCCCGGACCAGTCTGCTGGCCGGCGCCGCTCTGGCCGCCGGCGGGTGGCCCGCTCGGGCGGCGGCGCCGCCGGCCCGCCGTGTGCGGGTGGGCGTCATCGGTTGCGGCAGCGTGTCCAACGCTTATCTGCCGACCTTGAAAGAGTGTCCGTATGCCGAGGTCGTCAGCTTGTGCGACATCCGTCCCGAGCGCGCCCGCCGTCAAGCGGAACGGTTTGGCGTGGCGCACCATTATCCGCACGTGGACGCGATGCTGGCGGGCGAACCGTTCGAGCTCCTGGTCAACCTGACCGACATGCAGGCGCACGAGCACCTCAACCGCCGCGCGCTGGAAGCGGGCCGCCACGTCTGGAGCGAGAAACCCCTGGCCAATTCCCTGGCCGCGGGCCGCCAATTGTTGGCCCTGGCCCGCCGCAAACAACTCCGCTTCTGGGGCGCGCCCATCACCGTGCACAGCCCGCAATTCGCCTTCATGGCCCGGACCCTGGCGTCCGGACAACTGGGCCGGCTGGCGGCCGCCCACGCGGATTACGGCCACGAAGGACCCGACTGGTCGGCGTTCTTTTACGAAAAAGGGGGCGGCTCGCTGCCCGACCTGGCCGTGTACAACCTCACCACCCTCACCGGCCTGCTCGGCCCGGCCCAATCCGTCATGGCCCGGGTCAGCATCGTCACCCCCGAGCGCACCATCCAGGACAGGGGGCGCATCCGGGTCACGGAGGAGGACAACGCCATGGTGCTGCTGGACCACGGCCGGGGTGTGATTTCCCACGTGCAATCGGGCTTCAACTACTTCAATCCCCACGGCCACGACGGCAGCCGCGAAACCCGGCACACCCTGACCATCGTGGGCTCGGAAGGCTTTTTGGGGCTGGTGGGCTACGACTGGGCGCCGCTGGGCGTGGACCTGGCTTCACGCCGGTCCCCCGAGCTGCGGCGCCACGCCACCGACGCCGGCGGCTACCGCTGGCAACAGGGGGCCGCCCTGGCCGCGGAATGCCTGGCAACCGGACGCGAATTGCTCGTGACCCCCGAGCACGCCCTCCACGTCCTGGAAATCATCACCGCGGCCCGCGCCTCTTCCGCCACCGGCCGGCGCATCGCGCTCAAATCCACCTTCAAGTGGCCGGTGGTGAGCTGAACCGGTCGAGCCGGTCGTCCGTGCCCGTGGTCAACGTGCTCCGGTCGGTCGGCCGGGACCGCGTCCGCATCCGATATCGGCCGCCGTGAGAAACGGCCCTTTCTTCCATCGGCCAGCCGTGCCGGACGCGCGCCGGCACGAACAACCGGTCCGGACGCGCCGTGGGGGGCGGGCGCAGGAGAGATGGCTTCCCTTGACCCCGGGGCGATCGGGCCGGAAACTGCCCCGAACCGCGGCCCGGACGGTGAAAGTCCCGGTCCGGCCCCACACATGAATCCCCTGCAGGACCTGGACGATAGTGTGCTGGTCACCCGCGCCCGCGCGGGAGACCTGGGCGCGTTTGAGGCCCTGGTTACGCGCTACGAAGATCGGGTGTACGCACTGGCGCTGCGGATTCTGCGTAACGAACACGACGCGGAGGATGTCACCCAGCAGACGTTTCTGAGCGCGCTGGAAAACCTGGCCGGTTTTCGCGAGGAAGCGCGGTTCAGCACCTGGTTGCTGCGGATTGCAACCCACGCGGCGCTGAAGGTCATCCGCAAGCGGCAGGGGCTGGACGCGGTCTCGCTGGAGGCAGCCACCGAACCCACCGGCGAGCGGGATGGCATCCCCCATCCGGAGTACATCGCGGACTGGCGGGAGTCCCCGGAACGGCTGGTGCAACTGAGCGAGGTGCGCCGGCTGCTGGAGCAGGCGCTGGAGGAACTGGACGAGAAGCACCGGGTGGTCTTCCTGCTGCGCGACGTACAGGGGTTGTCGGTGCGGGAGACAGCCGAGGTGCTGGGCCTTTCGGAGGTAAACGTCAAAGTGCGGCTGCTCCGGGCGCGGCTGCAACTCCGGGAGCGGTTGACGCGGGCGCTGGGCGATCCCGCCCGCCGCGTGATGCCGCACGCGCACTGAAGTCCCCGGGGGCGGCCGGGGCCCGCCGGAATGCCGGCCTCCGACCGCGGACGGCTCCGGGCGTTTCACCCCGTCAAACCCGCCTTTCGTCCCTGAGGCGTAGGCCGCAGGCGCAGCTTTTAATAGAAGTCCGCTTATGAAATCTTTCATTGACTCCTCATTGAGGATTTTTGTATGCAGCGGATTAACGACCTTGCTGCATGGCCTTGGCGTGCTCGAGGCGACAGCCCAGGGATGTATCGCCGTCCGGGGCGGCGGTTTTTGTCCCGCCGGTCCGTCGTTGGCCGACCCGGCCGTGCATACCGAAGTCGGACGGTGGCAGGTCAGCCTGGGCTACCGGTGGCTCCATTCCTTCCGGCACTTCGCGGGCGACCGGGAGACCCGTAACGCCCTGGGGCAAACGCGGGTCCAGGCGGGCACCGAGGTCATCAATGATTCCCACTTTTTTGACCTGGCGCTCAGCTGCCAGGTTACCCCGCGCTACAGCGCCGCCGTGGTGCTGCCATTCGTTTACTCGGACCGCTCCTCGCTCTACGAGCACAAGGGCAACGCCTCGGGCGAACGGTACCACACCGAGGCGGGCGGACTGGGCGATCTGCGACTTTCGGCCTATGCCTGGCTGTGGAATCCGGATTCCAGGCCCAAGGGCAATGTCCAGCTTGGCCTCGGGTTGAAGGCGCCCACCGGCGACTACCGGGCCCGGGACACATTTTACACGCCCCGCGGCCCTGAAACCCACTACGTGGACCCGTCCATTCAACCGGGTGACGGCGGTTGGGGATTTACCACCGAACTGTTTGCGTGGTTCCAGCTTCACGAGCGGCTTTGCCTTTGTCCTGGGCTTTTACCTCTTCAACCCAGAGAACGTGAACGGGGTGCCCACCCGGACCGGCGCCGTGCGGGGCAAAACCATCGAAAACATCCGCACTCGCGCCGCGGCTGGCGATCCCCGGTTCCAGGAGTACCTCGCGCGCGCCACGGCCCTGGGCTACAACAATCCCCTGGCTCTCGAAGACGTGATGTCCGTTACCGACCAGTACCTGGCTCGCGGCGGTCTGGCCTTTTCCCTGGTACCGAAGTGGGGGCTCTCCCACACCCTCGCCGGACGCATCGAGGGCGTGCCCGTGGAGGACGCCCTCGGCGACACCGACGGCTTTCGGCGACCGGGCTATGCGGTGTCCATTGAGCCCGGATTGGGCTGGATGCGCGGGCGTTGGTCGGCGCAGATCCTGGCACCGGTGGCTCTTTACCGAAACCGCCAGGCCAGCGTGGCCGACGCGCGCTATGGCCGGATCACCGGCTTGGGGACAGTGCCGGGCGACGCCGCCTTTGCCGATTTCACCCTCATCGCCAACGTGGGCTTCAAGTTCTGAGTTTCAGGCTCCGCTCCCGGTCCACGCGCCGTCCGGGAGGTGTAGGAGGTCGAGCGGTTAGTCCTGTTTCCGACCGTTCTGCCCTCCGGTTTTTCTCTATCCCTGACCGATGCCGGCCCGGGCAGTTGCGGGTGGCATCGGGCAACGCCGATGGGCGGGCGAACCCTCGACCGGCGTGATTCCGCACATGAACGCTGTAGTCGGCAAAGCAATCCGTCTCCGTATTTGATTGATGCAACAAACCTCCCGGGTTAAAGCTTGGAGAGTGACAAAGTGGTGCTCTCACGCCGGGCGACGGGCCGGATGGTACGCGCAGGCTCTCCTGGTTCTCTTTGTCTGGGCCCACCATGGTTCGACCACCGAATTCCGCATCGAATCGGCCACGCTGGCCGATCCCCTCACATTCCGGCTGACGTGGCACAGCGCCGCGGATAGCCGCTATACCATCGAGCGGGCATCCGCGCTACCCGGTCCATTTGTCGCCGTGGCTTCCAACCTCCCGGCCACGCCGCCACTCAACACGTTCAGCGACGCGGTTGCCGATACCGCCGGTTTCTACCGGGTGAGGGCCGAGCCCCCCACCCTGCCCGGGCCGGTCTCGCCCTGGCCGCAGCACGCGCGCGACGCGCAGCGCACCGGCTACGCGCCCGAGGCGCCGCCGCATCCGTGGCGCTGGGCCTGGCAATGGAACGGTTCCGACGACCAGGGACGCGTGGCGCCGGACAAAATTCTGTTGCCGCGCAACGCGCAGCCGATTCTCGCCGAGGGCCGGGTTATCATTGCCTGCGGCGCCAATGGCGTGGTGGCTCTGAACCAGACCAACGGCGCGGTGCTCTGGCAGGCCAATCCCGGCGGCGCGATCAACTCGACGCTGGCCTACGACCGGCACACGCGCGCGTTGTTTGCCGTGTCGAGCAACGGTCGGCTTTACAAGCTCGATCCGGTCACCGGCCACACCCTCAGCTCGTGCGGATTGGGAACGCCCAGCGCACTGCCCTTGCCGCCGGCGGTCGTGGAGGGCCGCCTTTTTGCCAGCATGGGCAACCACGTGCTGGCGCTGGACCCGGGCACGCTGACCACGAACTGGATTTACAACGCCGGCAGTGGCGTTCACACCCCGCCCGCTTATTCCGCCGCCAGCAACTGCGTGGTCGTCTGCACCGCGGACCTGTTTGTGCATGCCGTCCGCAACACCGACGGCTCCCGGCTCTGGCGGGTGAAACCCAGTGTCCACACGCCCAACGAACATCACACTTACGCCAATGGCTGGCCGGTCCTTGCCGAGCGTCACGGCTTGGTCCTGGTGCGCCAGCGCATTCACTGGGATTACCTTTGGGCGAACCCCAACCCGTTCGGCGTGCCGGACAACGCCACCATTCGCGGTCGCCTCGCGGCCAACCCGGCCCAGCGCTGTCACTTCGCCCTGCGGCTGGCCGACGGCAGCGTGGCGTTCGACATCAACAACGGCGCAGGCGGGTTTGGCGACGGCGGCTATCTCCCCCTGGGTTCAATGCCCGTAGTGCGCACCTTTCCCGACGGCGCCGAGATCGTGCTTAATGCCATCCGCGGCGACCACCGCTGGGACGCCCGCTGGGACTCGCACTTCGGGGAAATGGTGCTCGACGACACCACCGTGCCCGGCCTGCAGGCGGGCGACGTGCGCTGGATTCGCCACGGGAACACCCCATCCGACGACGATTTTCTGCTCACCGACGAACAGCCCTTCATCAGCGCGGCCGGCGATTACCTGTTCGGCAGTCACTGGTTGGTGACCTACGCGTTGCACGTGACGGACCGGGGACCGAACCGCGGCACCTTCGCCAACAAAATTCAGACGACCAACCTCTCTTGGTTCATCGTCTCCCAGGGCCGGTGCGGTCCGTGTGCGTTTTCCCCCACGCACTACTGCGCCCGGCAACTGGCCGAAGACCCGGGTTGCGGCCGGCTTTACGCGGGCGGGTTCTACGTCTGCTTCGATCAGGGCGCCGTGCACGATCAGTTCTGGACCGAGTACGGCTGTGTGGTGGCCACACCGGAGCGGTTGATCGTGCGGGACACCGCCGGAGCGATCTTCTGTCTGGTGAGCGGCGACCCGCAGACCAGCGGAACCGCGGCCACCAGCCCGGCCTCGGCGGCGGAGTCACCCGCTCCGGAACTGGCCGACGCAACCGTGACCATGGAGGGCGCCTTGCGGTATGTGTTCAACAACGGCAAAGCAGTGTTGCTGGCCTTTGCGGAGCCGCACCGGGGTCACTTCAAGGCCCTGATCCCGCGCGAGGCCTGGCCGCGATTTCCCGGACTGGGCCCAGAAATGGGCCGGAACCGGGCGGGGTTGTACCGGGAAGGGGACCGTGTATGCGTGACCGGAAAATTGAAGTGGTACCAAGGCGACCGCGCCATTTACGTCTCGGAACCCTCGCAACTGCAACCGGGCCGGCCGCTGGCAAGAGCCGCCGATGACTGAACCGGGATTGGCACCTGGGACCAGGTTCAACTGCCACCATGAAATTGTGGGGACTGATTTTGTTGACGGCCGGGCCGGCTGTTTTCGATCAGAATCTGCTGACCAACGCCGGCTTCGAGACCGGCAATCTCACCGGTTGGAGTGTCACTCGGGGGACGGCCGTGGTCATTTCGGACGACGCGCGGAGCGGCTCGCGGGCAGTGCGGCTGGACAACGCGGAAATCCGCCAGGGCTGGATCAACGTCCAGGCGGGCCGGGTTTACAAGGCCTTCGCCTGGCTGCGGCTGGTGTCCGAGTCCGGCTCGGATTGGGGCGGAGTCCGGGTCGAGGTGGTGGACTCGAACTGGCAATCGCTGGCCCACTCGGGCGACCTCCACATCGCCACGCACGGCACGAACTGGTTCAAGGTGGCGCTCAAATTCATGGCCTCGACTTCGCGTGTGCTGCTGCAAATGGGTTACTTCGGCGGGAGCGGACGCGCCCAGGTGGCGCACGTGGACGATTGCGCCTTGATCGAAGACACGCCCGGCAACCTGCCCCCGGAGGTCACTGCCACGCTCAGTCCGAACCCGCTCACCGCACCGGCAACGTTGATCTATGCCCTCACCGGCGACGATCCCGACGGCGCCGTGGCCCAGGTGGTTTGGGACTTCGGCGACGGCGCCCGCGCCTTTGGCTGGCAGGGCACGCGGACGGTCGGCGTGCCGGGCCGGTATGTGGTCCGGGTGTTTGTGGCCGATGACGAAGGGATGGTGGTTACTCAACGGGTCGCCTGGACGGTGCTACGCCCCGCGTTTCCTGCTTTGGACATCCGCCAGCCGGCGACGGGCGAAATCGAGGTGGACACCTCGCCGCTACACTTCAGCGGGACGGCCACCAATGTGGTCCGGGTTGAAGTGAGCACCGACCGCGGTTTCTTTGGACTTGCCAGCGGGACGGAATCCTGGAGCGCCGCAGTACCGCTCCAGCCCGGCTGGAATCGTGTCACCGTGCAGGGGCGCGATGCCACCGGGCAAATCATCACCCAAACCCGCCGGGTATGTTACGTGCCGGCCGAACCGCTCGCGGTGACCGACCTCCGGGAAAGCCCCCATGTGGTCGAGCGCTGGGAACCGCTGGAAATTACCTTCCGGCTTGCCAGCTCCGCCGCCACGCATTCGCAGTTTCCTTACGAAACCAACGCGCCGCCCGGTTTGGAGTGGGTGGACGGGGTGACGGTGGACGGCGTGTTTACTCCCGACAACTGGCAAACGGTCTATCGTCGGCCCGGGTTTCTCTGGCAGGAATACACCCGCGCGCTCAGGAACAACGAGGAGTGGCTTTATCCGACCAACCCGCCTCGCTGGTGCATCCGCTTTGCCCCGCCCCAGCTCGGCAACTGGCAATACCGCGTGGAAGTTTGTGAGGCGCGCGGATCAGTTACCTCGGCACCCCGCACGTTCCAGGTGGTGGCGCCCACGCAGCCGAACAACCGCGGCCCGGTGCGCGTGTCGGCGCGCGACTCGCGCTACTTCGAGTTTGCCGACGGCACGCCGTTCCTCGGCGGCGGCCACGGGTTGGGATTCTCCGACGAACGCTATTCCTACGATGCCGAAACGAAGTTCAACCAGATTGGCGCCGGCAATCAGACCTTTTTCCGCTGGTGGATCAGCGGCCATCTGTGGGGGTCGGCCTGGCAACCCTGGGCGTCGCGCACCCTTTCCTACGAAGGCACCGTGCCGCCGACGGGGTTGTCCCTGGAGTCGGCGTTCGGCGACGGTTTGGCGGCGTGGAAGCTGGACGCGCGGAATCCCATCCTCTTCCAAGGCTTCATGAGCGGCCACGCCGCGTTGATTTCCGGGCGCATCTACCGGGTGCGCATTCGCTGGCGAACCGAAGGCGTCACCGGCCCCAGCCACGCGGCTTATCCCTACGGCATCTGCGTCAAACGCACCGGCTGGCCCGAACCGGGTCGCACCCTGACGACGCCGGTAACGGTGCCGCATGTCCACGGTGACACGCCCTGGCACGTGGCCACGGGCACGTTCGTCGCCAGCGGCCATTTGTTGCACGACAACCTGTCCATCATCTTGGAAAACGTGTCTGGGGGCCGGGCTTTCGTGGATGAGTGTGTTCTCGAAGAAGACCTCGGCGAGGGGCGGTGGGGGCCCAACCTCCTGCGCACCCCGCGGGCCAACTCGCATTACACCTACGACCCGCGGCGCGGCGCGGGCATAGACCATATCCTGCGCGAGGCCCAGCGCCGGGGCCTCTATTTCAAGCTCGTCATCAGCGAAAAGCAGGAGTTCCTGCTCAATCATTTGGCTCCGACCGGTCTCCCCGATCCTCAAGGCGGTCATTTCAACCGCGGCGCCGGTTCCCCCACGCGTCGCCTGCACGAGTATTACTGGCGGCATCTCTCGGCCCGCTTGGGCGCCTTTCGCTCGGTTCATTCCTGGGAACTGGTCAACGAGGAAGCGCCCGGGCCGGGCGAGCACTTCCGCTTGACCGCCGCCGCCGCGCTGCAGGCCGACCAGGACGGCAACCCGCACCCGGTAAGCACCTCCACTTGGGCCGGCCTGGCCACCAACGCCTGGAAACACCCCGACAGCGCCCCGATTCACTACGTGGACTTTCACGCCTACGTGCGCGGCACCGGCTGGATTCAGCCCAGGGACGAACTGGCCAACGACTCGGCGCGCTTCTTTGCCGAATACGACCGCGCTGCTCGCGCCGCTGACTTCGGCAAACCGGTGGTCTGGGGAGAAATGGGCATTGACGGCCCCGCAACCACGGACGATCAGGACCCCGCCCTGGCGCGAGATCCGCAGGGCGTGTGGTTGCACAAAATTCTCTGGGCGCGGTGTGGGCCGGGCGGGGTCTATCCGCTGTATTGGTGGGACGACCACATCTTCAACAAGTCGCTTCACGCGTTGTACGGAAACTGGAACCGGTTCATGGCCGGCCTCCCGTTGAACAACGGTCGTTACGTGGACGCCGCCGCCCGCAGCTCCAATCCGGGCGTGCGCGTGCTGGGACAAAAAGACCTTGTTGCCGGCCGGGCTCATCTGTGGCTGGACAACTCCCACCATACCTGGCGCGCCGTGGTGGACGGTCGCGCGATTCCGGCTCAAACCGCCACCATTAGCCTTGACTTGGGGCCGCCCAACGCCGCTTACACCCTGACGTGGTTCGACACCCGAAGCGGGCAAGCGACCGGCGCCGAAACCCGAACGGCAGATCCCGGCGGTGTGTTCAGTTTCGCCGTCACCAATTTGGCCTCGGACGTAGCGGTAAAAATTGAGCGCGTCCTCTCGCCCCGCGCAGCCTGGCGGTTGCAGCATTTTGGCACAGCCGATAACAGCGGCGCGGCGGCCGATGAGGCTGATCCTGACGGCGATGGTCTGGTGAACCTGGTCGAATACGCGTTTGGCCTGGACCCGCTCCAGCCCGACCGGGTGCCGGTCGAAGCGGCTGTTCTCGACGACCGCCTGACGCTGACCTATCCGCGCCGCCGCCCGCCGGCCGATGTGAGTTACGTGGTGAGCGGAGCTTTCGACCTGTCCGGCCCGTGGGAGATCGCAGGCGTCATCGAAACCATCCTTGGACCGGGCGAACTCCTGCAGACCAATCGCGCCTTTGACTCCGTGCCCGTCAGCAGCGGGCGTCGCAGGTTCCTGCGATTAGGCGTGGTGCTGAACCCGTGAGGATGGTCCCAGGTCAACCTGGCGAGGCTCTTCTGAACTGATAGTCCGCGCTGGCTGTGTCGCGGCGGTATCGGGTCCCGGCCCGATTCGGCAATAGGTGACTCACGATGGGGAAATGGTATTTTCCGTGCATGACCATGTTTTCAGTCCAAGCTTACGGAGTCGAACACGCTGCCGCGCCGGTGGCGCCTTTTACCATTCCCCGCCGCGAACCCCTGCCCGGGGACGTGCAAATCGAAATCCTCTACTGTGGCGTTTGCCACACGGACCTCCACATCGCCCGCGGCGAATGGCCCGGCACGCTCTATCCCTGCGTGCCCGGGCACGAAATCGTGGGCCGGGTCACCCGCGTGGGCGCGGCGGTTACCCGGTTCAAGCCCGGCGACCTGGCCGCGGTGGGCGTGATGGTGGACTCCTGCCGCAAGTGCGCCAACTGCGTGTCCGGGCTTCAGCAGTACTGTGTGGAAGGCCCTGTGTTCACCTACAACAGCCCCGACAAATGGCTTGGCGGCCACACCTTCGGGGGCTATTCGAGCAGCATCGTGGTGGATGAGGCCTTTGTCCTGCGCGTGCCCGCCGGGCTGGACCCGGCGGCGACGGCGCCGTTGCTCTGCGCGGGGATCACCACCTGGTCGCCCTTGCGGCATTGGCAGATGGGCCCGGGCAAAAAGATGGGCGTGGTGGGTTTGGGCGGTCTGGGACACATGGCGGTGAAGTTCGCCCGCGCCCTGGGCGCCCACGTGGTGCTGTTCACCACGTCGCCTGGCAAGGTGGCCGACGGCCTGCGGCTGGGCGCGCATGAAGTGGTGCTGTCCCGCGACGCCGACGCGGTGCAGAAACATGCAAACAGCTTCGACTTCATCCTCGATGCCGTGTCGGCGCCGCACGATCTCAACACCTATCTGGGGCTTTTGAAGCTGGACGGCGCGCTGGTTCTGGTGGGGCTGCCGGCCGAGCCCCTGCCGGTGGCGGCGTTCAACCTGGTGCTGCCGCGCCGCACCCTGGCCGGCTCGGCCATTGGCGGCATCGCCGAGACCCAGGAGATGCTCGACTTCTGCGCGCAACACCGCATCACAGCCGAGATCGAGCTGATTCCCCTGCAGAAGATCAACGAGGCCTGGGCGCGCCTGGTTCGGCAAGACGTCCGCTATCGCTTCGTCATTGACATGGCCTCGCTCCGGGCTGGCTGAACGGGCGCGGACTTTGAACCAGCCCGACGCCGCGTCGTGGCCGGAGCCGGCGGCGGATCTGCTTGCCCAACCTGGCAGAAGCCCGGTTTGGCCTCCTCCCGCGCCTCGGGGATTGCGCGCGCCGCGCGCCGACCGGGGCTCGCCCGGTCCCAGTGTTCGCGGCTGAACCGGAGCGGAGGGATGCCGGGGAGATCGGGGCAACCGTGCGGCTGGCGCAGCGGGCCGCGCTGGGAACTCAACGTCCGCCCCGGTTTTCCGCTCGCCCCAACGGAGGCAGGTCCCGCCCGTTCAGCAGCCAGCTCAGGTTGAACGTCACCACCTGCACGGCGGCATGCGACCCGTCCGGGCCGCCCTCAAACAGGAGAAAAATCCGCCCCTGACTCGGCGTGCCGCTCCGGCCCACCCCCAGGCTCGAATACGCGGCCGGGCCGTCATAGACCAGGCGTTTGACGGGCCAGGTGTGGCCGCCGTCGAAGCTGGCCCACACGGTGATTTTTTCCCGGCCCGCGACCACGGAGTCGCCGGCCACGGCCGGCATCACGCCGGCGTCGTTGTCCACGTTGCTGTAGAGCAGAATGTCGCAGCCGGGGACCGGCAGGCGGATCATGCCGCCCATCAGGCCATACGAGGTGCCGCGCGCGCCGTCGGGTAGCTCGGGGCTGCGACCGGCGTTGATCCAGAGTTCGCCCCCGTCGTGGCTCCAGGCCAGAAACCGATTGCCCCGGCTCATGTGCTCCCGGGAGTTGTACAGGAGGCGGCCATCCGAGAGCTCGACCAGCGCCCCCTCCCCCGTGCCGAGCACCGGGAACGGTTTGCTGGTCTGCCAGGTCGCGCCGCCGTCGTCACTATACAGCGCGGTACTGTAATGGTAGGACCGCCATTCGACCGCATTGGAATCCCGCGGCCCCATGATGCGCGCCGGGGTAATCAGCCGACCCCGGTGTTGGCCAAAAGCCAGCGTTAACCCGCATTGCATCGCCGCCACGCCCTCGGTGCGGGGGGCCAGTCCAAAGCCATCCGGCCGCAACTGCACCGTTTCGCGGGTCCAGGTCAGCCCGGCATCGCGACTGCGGAACAGCCAACCGGCGGGCGGATTGATATACAACACGTCGCCCTTCGTCTCATCCACCAGGCCGTTGCCGCCGAGGGCATCGGGAGCGATCTCAATGTCCGCGTCCCACGTCTGCCCGCCGTCCCGGCTGCGCCGACACTGTCCTCCCCCGGGCGATCGAAAGGCGATCACCGTCCCGTCCCGCGCCGTGAGAATCCCGCCCCAGCCCCCGCGGCCTTTCCAGAGTTCCTGTCGCGGCACGAACAACGGAGGGCCGAGGAATTCGTCCAGACGCGCGGCCACGGCGTAAGCGCCGGGATCGGCAACGCGGTCGCCGGTCGGCGGTGAATCGGACTGCGCGCGGCCCTGACCGACAAGCTGTGCGACAACCAAGAGCAGCGCAATGGAGGCCGGGATTTTTAGGTCAGGATTCACAACGCGGTTCTGACAAGCGCCGGTGGGGGTGTCAACCACCGCCCCTGAACCACGCGTCGCCAGAACGTATTCCGGATCGTTCGGGGGATGCAGGGGTGCCCCCCAGCTCGAAGGCAGCAGACCGATCCCGCCCCGATGGGCCGGGCGCCTGGTTCCGCACCCGATCCGACGGACAGGCTTTGCGCTCAACACAATACTCCAACTCACGGCGCTGTCGGTGCGGCGGGCAGACCGTAAATCCAGTGGGCGATTTCCTCGATCACTTCCCCGGCCACGAAGCCGGGGTTCAGGTATTCCTGCGGTCCGGATGGGCCCTGGCCGGCGATGAAGAGATGGTTCAGCGCGGGGAAGGCGCGCAGGCGCACGCCAGGACGGCCCTCCAGCACGCGCCGCCAGTTCGCCAGGTCCTCCTCGGTGACCTGGTAATCCCGTCCGCCGTGGAGGATCAGCAGGGGCAGGTCCAGCGCCGCCGCAGCGGCCGGGGCGTCGTAGTCGCGCAGGTCCAACCAATAGGCCGGCGGCGCGCCCAGCAGCGAATCGGTCCGCGTGGCATCGGCCGGGGTCAGCACCCGGATGCGCACCGCCGCCGCGCGGACCTCGGCAATCTGGCGCGTTCCTCGGCCGAAACCGCGCCATCCAGCCGCGCGCAACCCATTCCGCAATCACAAGCCCAATCGCGCGGGAGGGCGGGGGCGCGGGGTGAGGGAGACCCGCCTAGTGACATCACAGGTTCCTTCACCACCCGCTCGGAAGCCGGGCCATGCGGTTGCGGTGCGTTCACCGGGCGGCGATGGCAGCAATCTCCTGCGGGCTGAGCGCGCGCCGGTAGAACCGCACGTCTCGCAATCGCCCGCGCAGCGCGTCCTGATCGCCGACGCCGATGAGCAGGGGCTGGTGGTTAGTGAGATCAAATTCGGCCGCCGAAAATTCTGCAGACCGGCTGACCAGCGCGCCGTTGAGAAAGAGCTCCAGGCGTCCGCCGCGGCGCACGGCAGCGAGGTGGTGCCGGCCCGGGGTCAGCGCGCGATCCCAGGTTGCGCTGCGGCCCGCTTGCAGGGAGTAAACGCGGCCCGAAGGCAGCGTGCCGCAGAACAGGCGCCCATTGAACACGGCCATGGACCAGGCGCGCCGATACCGCACATCCGGCGTCTGATCCAGTTGCGCCAGGCGCACCCAGCGCCCGTCGCCAGCGTAGCGGTAGACTTCAGCATGAGGCAGGGTTCCGACGTAGAGTGTCCCGTTGTAAACAGCCAGCGCCATGGTTTCGAGCTCTTCACCGGGGCGTCCGGCAGGCAGCCACCGCCCCTCTTGTTCCTCATGGAAAACGGTACCGTTCGGCCAGCTCGATACGTAGAGCCGGCCGCGATACACCGCGAAGCCATAGGTCTGGGTGGCGCCGGAAACATCGGCGAGGATCTGCCAGCCGGCGTCGCCCCGGTACCGATAGATCTGCCCTTTGTCGTAGCCGGCGCCGTAGAGGTGCCCGTCAGAGACCGCCATCGCGACGACGCGAAGCCCGTCGGGAACGCCGCAGGGAACCCACTCCGTGCCGCCTTCGTAACGGAAGGTTCCCGCCGGCGCGTAGAGCGAACTGGCGAAAAGCCGGCCCCCGTAAACCACCAGGCACCCCACGGCCGTGGCCTCGCCGATCCTGCCGCAATCGGTCCAGGCGCCGTCGGCTTCAAGGCGGAAAATGCGGCCGCCGGGGTGGGGATTCGCCGACTCAGGCAACGCCGAGCCCGCCAGCCGATATTGGGCCGTACCCGCGTAGAGGCGGCCCTGAAACGAGGCCAGCGCCGAGACCGCATTGGCGCGGTCCGGACTGCCGCAGTCGGCCCAGCGGCCTTTCCCCACCCGGCGCCAGACGCGGCCCGTCTGGCCCGGCTCCGGCTCGCAGGTTCCCGCGTAGAGCTCGCCGTCATGAACGGCCAACGCCATCGTGAACACAGATTGGCCCGGCCGGCCCTCGTCTTCCCACTCGCCGCCTCCGCGGCCATTGTCTATGCCAAACTCGAGGTTGCGGTAATTGGCCTGCGACGTGGTCACCGCGTTGTCGCGGATGGCCAGCACCAGGCCGCGTCGCACCGCGGGGTCGTACTTCATCAGAATGCCGCCCGCGATGTCGCCGGCATCGGGGGGCAGATAGAGCTCGGCGGTGAAGGCAAAATCGCTCGTGCCGAGATCGAGTTGGGGGGCGGGAGGCACTTCGATTCGCGAGCTGCGGCCGTCGAATTCAGCACCCTGCGTCGTAAACCGCACTCCTTGCGCGATCCCGTGCAGAGCGTTGCCGGAAATGTCTCGGGCATCAGTGAGGAGCGGCCAGTGCCCCGCCAGGTCGCTTTCTGGAGCAGGGGACAGCGCGCCCACCAGCGTAGAGAGAAAGAGCAGCCATTGCATGTTACCACCGCCGGAACGGATCAATCGAGATTCTCATTTCGCTCGGTTCGACACGTTCGGCGTACGCTGCCGGTGTGAACCGGGGATTTCCATTTGGAGAACCAGGGGAGTTCAGTATATCCCACCTCCCTGGTCAAGCCTCCAGGACGGCCTCCAAATCAACGGATAAAAACCGGCCGCTGCGGTTGGAAACCCTGACGGTCGGGAAAAGGCGTCGAGCGCAAAGCCCATGATCCCATCCGGCGCCCGCGCCCGCTCCGGCACCTGTAGCCAGCCCAACAGTTCCACCTGGCGCCGGCCTGTCGCCCCGGCAATACGACGCCTTCAGCCGAGCCGGGTGCGCGGTCACGCCATGGCGGGCCGGCCAGTATGGGGCCAGGAACGCGTCAGGAAAGCGCTCCGGGAAATCGCCGCGGCTGCGGCGCCAAGGACGAGGTCAGGCCCAGCTCCCGCTGCCGACCGGTGTCCAGGTCTGCAGGATGATGTCCTCGGGCCAGTCGTCCCCCGGCGCTTTGCCGCAGGAGCCGGGTTGCCGTCCCCGAGCTTTCCTCCTACCGGCAGCGGTGGGACGTGAGCCGGAGGCAGCACTGAAGCGCGCCCCATCCCATGGCAAGTTCGTCACCACCGCGTGATGGCACCGATCGCTCCCGTCGGCAAACAAACCGTGGTTTGAGCTGTTTCCGCCGGAGGACCAGATCGTCCTGCCTCCGTGGCGGGAACACGACCGCGCCGACGTGCCGGAGTTTGCGCGGTATCTGCACTGGCAACTGCCCGAGCCGCACCTGTTGTGAGTGCCCGCGGCCGGCTAGTGGCGGCCGCGGGTGCGGACGTACCTGGCCAGCACCGCGTTCATGGACCACCAGATGGGCCACCTGCTCGACGCGCTAGGAACCCCCGGCCTGACCACCAACACCGTGGTCGTGTTCTCGTCCGACAACGGCAGGCATCTGGGCAAAAAGGACATCACCGGCATGGGCAGTCTGTGGGAGCGGTCCACACGCGTGCCTCTGGTTTTCGCCGGACCGGGCATTCGTCCGGGCACACGCTGCCCCAGGCGGTCGAATTGCTCGACCTTTACCCCACGTTGTTGGAGCTGTGCGGGCTGCCGCCGAAATCCGTCCTGGTGGGCCGCAGCCCGGCACCGCAACTGCGCCATCCTCAGGCGCGGCGGCCCTGGCCGGCCCATGCCACGCACAATCAAAAAACCACGCCGTGCGTTCCGAGCACTGGTGGTATTTTCGCTATGCCGACGGCTCGCAGGAACTCTACGCCCTGCGCCGCGACCCGCAGGAAGTGACCAACCGGATCCACGAGCCGAAACAGGCGCGGCTGGTTTGCCGGCACGCCCGCTGGTTGCCGCAGGTGAACGCTCCCTACACACGGCAGCGCCCACTACATCTTGACCCGGACCAACGGCGTGTGGTACTGGGAGGGCCAACTCATCCGCCGCAAGAATCTGGACCGCTGAAGTCTCCCGGGCTGCGCCCGGTATGCATGACGGTCGGGGCTCCCCGGTGTTTTGAAGGATGCTCCGGCCTGCGGGTTCCGACGCCGGCTGACGGAAAATCGCGCCCTTTCGGCGTCCGCGCCTCGGTTGGCACTTGACCGTCTCAGGGCGCCGTCTGCATACGTTCCGAACGAATGAATCCTTCTGCCGCCGCCTCACGCCGGGTTGCTTCCGGCGTTGTTGCCCTGTGCCTGGCTGCCGCCGCCGGTCAGGCACAAGCGGCGGAAACTCCCGCACGCGCCCGGGTTCTGATTGTGACCGGGATGGATTATCCGGGGCACCACTGGCGCGAGACCACCCCGGTGCTGCGTGCGCACCTGGAACGGGACCCGCGCCTGACCGTGACTGTGGTCGAGGACCCGCATGTGCTGGACTCGTCTGCGCTTACGAATTACGCCGCCGTGGTGCTGCACTTTCAAAACTGGGAAACCCCCGGCCCCGGTCCGGCCGCACGCGAGAACCTGCGGCGGTTTGTGGCCCGTGGCGGCGGGTTGGTGTTGCTGCATTTCGCCTGCGGGGCGTGGTACGGCGAGTGGCCGGAGTTCAAAAACCTCGCCGGCCGGGCGTGGTTCGGGCCCCAAGGCGGGGGGCAGCACGATCCTTATGGCCCTTTCACGGTGAACATCCGTGATTCGAATCATCCCGTAACCGCCGGGCTGCGGGATTTCGAGACCACGGATGAGTTGTACACCTGCCTCGAAGGAGACGCGCCCATCCGGGTGCTGGCCACGGCCCGGTCGAAAGTGGACGGGAAGGAGTATCCGATGGCCTTTGTGCACGAGTACGGCCAGGGCCGGGTGTTCCACACCCCGTTGGGACACGATGCGGGCGCTTTGCAACCGGAGTCGGTGGGCGCGCTGCTGCTCCGCGGCGCCGCATGGGCGGCCGGATTGACGCCCTGAGTGGACGTCCACATGGCGGCTGGGCTGCGGGGGGCTCCGTGCAGGCCGGATTTCCCGGGGGCTGTAGCAGGCGAACGCTTTGCCCGACGGAACGTCGGCTCATAGCCGACGCAGGTCGTTCGAGTTGTCCTCGGCTCTTGTTTCCCGGCGGGAAAGACCGGTCCCCTACGACCTTCGAGAATTGGAGCCCCCGAGGTGGCTGTCTGGGGGGCCACGGCTCCGGGCAGCCTTGGCCCTCTCGAACTTCCAACCCCAGCGGAGTTTTTATCTCGACCAGCTTTTTCCCCCAGCCGGAATGCCTGCTTAACCTGCGCGGGCGCATGGCTTGACAGGGTATTCGGCGGTACGCATGTTCGTGGTTTTCAAATCGAGCGCAAAACGGTGATCATTCCATGACAGAACCGCATTCTTTATTCGGCTCCCGGCGTTCCTTCACCCTGGGTAACGGCCAGGTCGGCCAACTCTATTCCCTGCCGGTACTGGAGGAAGCCGGTCTGGGGCCGATTTCCCGCCTGCCCGTGTCGCTGCGTCTGGTGCTGGAGTCCGTGCTCCGCAATTGTGACGGGACGAAGATCACCGAACAGGACGTGCGCACGCTGGCTGCCTGGCAACCGCAGGCTCCCCGCACGGCGGAGATTCCCTTCGTCGTGGCCCGGATCGTGCTGCAGGACTTTACAGGGGTACCGTTGCTGGTGGACCTGGCAGCCATGCGCTCGACGGTGGTCCGGTTGGGCAAAGACCCTCAAATCATCGAGCCGCTGGTGCCGGTGGACCTGGTGGTGGATCACTCGGTGCAGGTGGATTTCGCCGGCACGCCCGAGGCGTTCCGCAACAATCTCGAGATGGAGTTTCTGCGGAACCGCGAGCGCTACGCCTTCCTGAAGTGGGGCATGCAGGCGTTTCGCACCTTCCGGGTGGTACCGCCGGGCATCGGTATCGTGCACCAGGTCAACCTCGAGTACCTGGCCTCGGGGGTCCTCAACCGCGGCGACCTGTACTACCCCGACACGTTAGTGGGAACCGACTCGCACACCACGATGATCAACGGGCTGGGCATCGTGGGCTGGGGCGTGGGCGGCATCGAAGCCGAGGCTGGCATGCTCGGACAACCGGTGTACTTCCTGACACCGGACGTCGTGGGCGTGCACGTCACCGGCACGTTGCGGGAGGGGGTGACCGCGACGGACGTGGCGTTGACGGTGACGCAGCGGCTGCGCCAGGCCGGCGTGGTGGGCAAGTTTGTGGAGTTCTACGGACCAGGCGCGGCGGCCCTGCCGGTGGTGGACCGCGCCACCATCGCCAACATGGCTCCGGAGTACGGCGCCACGATGGGGTTCTTCCCGATTGACGAGGAGTGCGTGAAGTACCTGCGCGCCACCGGCCGCAGCGAGGAACACTGTCGGACCTACGAGGCCTACTACCGGGCCCAGGGGTTGTTTGGCATGCCGCAAAAGGGGCAAATTGACTACTCGCAGGAGCTGGAACTGGACCTCGGCACGGTGGCGCCCAGTGTGGCCGGCCCCAAGCGGCCCCAGGACCGGATCGAGCTGCCGGCGCTGAAGGATCGGTTCCGCGACCTGCTCACGCGCCCGGTAAGCAACGGCGGGTACGGCAAACCGCCGGAGGAGCTGGACAAGCGGGTCCGGGTAAACGGTTACCGTCGCACGGATTTTCATCCCGAGTGGCAGGCGGGACTTCGACATCCCGTTCTGGACCCCAGCGAAAGCGAAATGCGGGATCAGCATCCGGCGCCTGACAACGTGACGGTCAGCCGGGAGGAACTCAAGTGCGAGTTGCGGCACGGGTCGGTGTTGATCGCCTCGATCACCAGTTGCACCAACACCTCGAATCCCACGGTCATGCTGGCGGCCGGCTTGCTGGCCAAGAAGGCCGTGGAGCGCGGGCTGAGCGTCAGCCCCGTGGTCAAGACCTCCCTGGCGCCCGGCTCCCGGGTGGTGACGGATTACCTGCAAAAGACCGGCCTGCAGCCGTACCTGGACCGGCTCGGCTTCCACCTGGTGGGCTACGGCTGCGCCACCTGCATTGGCAATTCCGGTCCGCTGGAAGCGCACCTGGAAGAAGCGGTCATTCAGCATGATCTGGTCGCCGCGTCGGTGCTCTCCGGCAACCGCAATTTCGAGGCGCGCGTGCACCAGAGCTTGAAGGCCAATTTCCTCATGTCCCCGCCGCTGGTGGTGGCCTTTGCGCTCGTGGGGCGGGTAGATGTGGACCTGACCCGCGACCAGCTGGGGACGGATCGGGAGGGGCGTCCGGTGTACCTGCGCGAAGTCTGGCCGTCGCTGGAGGAGATTCGCGCCCTGCTGGCGAACGCCCTGCAGCCGGAGGTGTACCGCGAGTTGTACCGGGATTTTGTCTCGCAGAACCCAAAGTGGAACGAGATTCCTGCCGTGACCGGCGCCGTGTATCAATGGGACCCGGCGAGCACGTACATTCAGGAACCGCCCTTTTTCCGGGATTTCAGCCGCCGGCCCCATGCCATCGGGGAAATCCGCGGCGCCCGCTGCTTGATGATCCTGGGAGACAGTGTGACCACCGATCACATCTCGCCGGCGGGCGCCATCAAGAAAGATTCCCCCGCGGGACGCTACCTATTGGAGCATCATGTGCCCGTGGCGGAATTTAACAGCTACGGATCCCGGCGTGGGAACGATCGGGTGATGGTTCGCGGCACGTTTGCCAACGTGCGCATCAAAAACCTGATGCTCGGCGGCGAAGAAGGCGGCTACACCCTGTCACAGCCGGACGGCGTCAAGATGACCGTCTTCGACGCGGCCATGCGGTATGCGGAGAACAAGGTGCCGTTGCTGGTTATCGCCGGACACGAATACGGCACGGGCAGCTCGCGGGACTGGGCCGCCAAAGGCCCGGCCCTGCTGGGGGTCAAGGCCGTGGTGGCGCGCAGCTTCGAGCGGATTCATCGTTCCAACCTGGTGGGCATGGGCATCCTGCCGCTGCAGTTCAAGGAGGGGGTTTCGGCCCAGACTCTGCGGCTGGATGGCACCGAGCTGTACGAGGTCCAAGGGCTCGGCCCCAACCTCAAACCCCGGCAGGACCTCCTGCTCTGGATTCGGCGGACCAGTGGGGCGGTCGAACGGGTGCCGGTGACCTGCCGTATTGATACCCCTATCGAGGTGGAATACTACCGACACGGCGGGATTTTGCCCTACGTGCTGCGTCAGTTGCTGGCAGGGAATTGAACGGTGCGCCCCGTCGCGGCACTGCGAATTTTACAGTCAGAACGCAACCTTGGCAGGGTTGTCGCGTAAGGCGCGCCCTCAGCTTAAGTCCGCTCCGGGCGATCGGGTAAAATCCGCTCACCCCCACAAGGGCAGCTCTTCGACCTCGGAAGCCGCCGGTCCGCTTTCCGAGAGCATCGGCGCCTCGGGATTTCGGAAGTCTATACCTGCCAGGGTGGTATAGCGGCGGAAGACGTCGGTGTTCTGCAGGAATCCGTGGAAACGCTGGGCCCCGGGCCCCAAGGCAATGAGTGACACGTAGTCCGCCGTGTGTTCGCCACCGGTCCAGCCCACGCCGTAGTAATTGGCCATCAATTGACCGAGTTGGAGCGTCCCGGAGTTCATGGCGTCGTACAGCGCCCACCCCTTTTTTTCAAAAAAGCTGGCAAGGAAAGCCGCTTTGGCGTCCGGTACCTTGTAACCGGTCGCCTCGCGGACGATGCGTTGTAAACGCCCCGGAGTGCGGTCGTCTCCGAGCCGACGCCCCATCTCCGCAAAGGAGGCCCGGGCACGGCGCAGGTTGTGGAACAGCGGGGATTTGTCGCCGTAACTGCCCCCGGAACTGTTTAATCCGGCGTTGGCGGTACCGTGGTCAGTGGTGACCACTAGCAGCGTATCCGGTTCTTGTTGCTGAAATTCCAGACAAAGCGCCAGCGCGTCGTCAAAGGCCAACACTTCATGAACCGCGGCCGCGATATCGTTCGCATGGGCGGCATGATCCACGCGCCCCCCTTCCACCTGCAGGATGAATTGCGGCGAACGGGACAATCGCCGCAGGGCGGCGCGCGTCATCTCTGCCAGGGTGGGTACCCGTGTTATTAGCTTTGCATCTTCTTGATGATCAATCGTGTATGGAAGATGGCTTTCAGCAAAAACGCCGAGTAACGGTGCGTCCAACGGCGCCTCCCTCAGCTCGGCGGACCGGGTAACGACGTGATAGCCCGCCGCGCGGTAATCCGCCCACAAGTCCCGCTTGTCCTTGCGCTTTTCGGGCGCAAAGAACTTGCTGCCACCGCCCAAGAGAACCTCGACTTTGCGTTCAAGATATTGCACTGCAATATTTTCGGCATCGTCGCGCTGGGCATTGACAGCAAAACCGGCCGGGGTGGCGTGGGTGATTTCCGTGGTGGTGACCAGTCCACGCCTCCAACCCGCCTGTCCAAAGAGGGAATAGAGCGGCGTCAGTGCCCGACCGTCCGGGAGGACGTTTAACGAGCCGTTCTTGACCCGAGATCCGCTTCCCCAACTGCTTGAGGCCGCCGCCGAATCGGTCACCACCGAATTCAGCGACCGCATATTGACCATGGATTGCGCAACATACTGCCGGTAAAATAGTTCCATCCACCGCAACCCATGTCCGCGGAGCAGCCGGCAGAAATAGTCTGCAATCGTCAGGGTGCCGTTGCTGGTCCCGTCGGCTACCAAGTGAATGATGTTACGGGGTGTGCCGCTCGCGGCTGTTGTGGGGGGAACGGTGGCCGCTTGCAGCGAGGGACGGGAAACCGCCGCTACAGTGGTGACCAAACCGGCCTGCTTCAAGAAATGGCGACGACACGAGGCCATAGGCAAAAAAGCTAGGTAGCAGGAAACGATTTGCCAACCGACTTTTCGTGAAGACCTGGCGACAATTTCAAGGTTCAGCCCGGATCCCGATTCCGGGGACCGCATCGAGGCGACTCGAGCGGGTCCAGCCCAAGCCTACCGTCTGGCCGGTTAAAAAAATGACGGCCGACGTGACTGAATTGCCAATATGGCACTGCAACTGCTAAGCAATTAAGCATTCGGTTAAGGTCGTGAAACAACCTGACCGGATTGTTTCGTTTGGTTGTTGGTTGGTTGCAGTGGTTGGGGTCATTGAGTGGCGGGTTGGTGCTGGGGGGGTCAGCGGGGGGTCCCGCCCGCCACTCGCATTTTCGGAAGACCGGTTGATTTTCGGGGCGAATTTTCCCGTTGGAGCGGCGCTTAGGAGATTGGCGACATAACTGTAAGTGGTTGTAAATAAGGGACTAACTGCCTCTCAATCCCCTTTAGCTCTGACAGAGAAGCAACGGGCGACCCCAAATAAATTCGCCGTTCGCAACGGAGTGTCGTCCCGACGCCGCCTGCCGATGGAGAAAACTTGGATTCGTTGCGGAGCGTTGGTTCAGGCGCGCAACGTCTTGTTGATACGCTGTAAGGTATCATCCACCTGCTCGGTGGTCAGCATTCCGATGGTCATTGCGTCCACCAGATCGTTACCGATCACATAACGGAGGGACTGGTCTTTGGATTCTGAATCGGTCAGTTTGCCCGCGCCGAAGATTTTCATCCCCACCACCGCTTTGCCGTTGGCCCGGGCCACCTTGAGTACCTTGGCAACTTCTTCAGCCGTTGCGTCGCAGGAGTATTCCGATCCTCCTTTGTGGTTGATCCGCGCAAAAATCACGTCCACCCAAGGATCGGTCGCCGCCTGCTTCAAGGCGCCAAAGTGGTGGCAGGAGACTCCCACCGCACGCACCACGCCCTGTTGTTTGAGCTCGGACAAACCATCCCGGATGCCGGCGTATTCCCGCTGCCACTTGTCATCCAACAGGCAGTGAATGAGGCAAATGTCAATCATGTCCGTATCCAGCTCCCGGCGGAAGCGGTCGATTTCCTCCCTCGCGCCACCGGAAGGGGTGTTCCAGTCCTCCCTGCGCGGCCAAATCTTGGTCAAGATCACGTACCGGTCCCGGGGCACTCCTTTCATGGCGTTGCGAACGAACGAGTGGGAGCCGTACAAGTCGGCCAGGTCCAGGAAGTTGATTCCCCCTTGGTCGAAGCCGTGGCGCAGCAACCGGGTAAATTTTTCCTGCCCCATCCGGGTGTGATCCGAGGAGCGACGATACCCGTTGAAGCCCGTGCCCTGAGCGAGGAAGGAACACCGAACCCCGGTCGTTCCCAAAGCAACGTGGTCCGAAGCGGAACGCGGCCGGGTTGGCGGGGTGGCGGCCCAGTTGCGGCCCGCGCCGGTCAACAACAGGCCGGCGCCGGTCAAGGTGGTCTTCAGAAAACGGCGGCGATCACAAAACGAGAAGTCTTTCATGGCGGTCTGCATTTGAAGTTGGCAAGTAAGATGTCCCAGATTCGAGAAAATGCCAGACGAAATCCAGACCTCGGCCGCCGGATTATCCGCCGTTTGGCCTTCCTCTGATGGTTGCCCGGGCGGGAGGGCCGATCCGAACCGGTCCTTGCGCCAAAAATCGGTGTCAGTCGCAAGGCACACCGAAGGGAGCCAACAAACCAAACAGGAGGTGCTGGCCAAACGGCGACGCAGCTACGCCCGGGCCGGCACGGCTTATCCAATGCCTACCTCTCGACCACGCGGTCAACCTCCTCAGTTCCCAACGCAGGCGGTTCTTCGCGCCCCCGGCGCGGTGGAACGCCGATCTTCGGCGTGCGCCAGCGGGAGCGTCATCGGTCGGTCGAGGGAAGCTTTGGAACACAGGCACCGGGTGAATCCTTGAAGGGATTGGCAAGGGTCGGGTCAGACTCCATCCTGCGGGCCGGTGCGAAATCGCGCCGTTGGTCATGGTATCCGCTCTGGTTGCCACCGTGTTGTTTGCCGGCTCGGTGATTGCCGCCAGCCGGTCGGCGCGGTTGCTGGGCGCTCAAGTGGCCAACTTCTGGCGCATCGTGTGGGCGGCGGTGTTTCTGGGGCTCTGGGCCCACACGCTGGGACAGGGGTGGGGCGGGGGCGCCTTCGCGCTGTTTTTCCTGAGTGGAATGATCGGCTTTGGTTTGGGGGATTATGCCCTGTTTGAGGCGCTGCCCCGGCTGGGACCCCGCTTGAGCAGCCTGATGATCAACTGCCTGGCGGCGCCGTTCGCCGCCGTCATCGAGTGGCTCTGGCTGGATACCCGACTCAGCGCGGCCCAAATGCTGGGTGGGGTGACCATCCTGACCGGTGTGGCGCTTTCGCTGGCCCCGGAGCGGGGCCTGTCCCTGTCGCGACGGCAGCGTTGGATCGGGATCGCGTGCGGCGTGGTCGCGGGCTTCGGTCAGGGACTCGGCGCGGTGATCACGCGCAAGGCTTTTGCCGTGGCGGCCGCCGCCGGGGAACCAGTGGACGGCGGCACAGCGGCCTATCAGCGGATTCTGGGGGGGCTGGCGTTTGTGGCACTGCCCTATGTTTGGGGACGCTGGCGGCGACGTTGGCGCGGTGTCCCGCCGTCCGGCCCGACCGCGGACCCGATCGCGCGGCGGCGGGCCTGGGCGTGGGTGTTGGTCAACGCGTTGGCCGGACCGTCGGTGGGGGTGGGCTTTTATCAGTGGGCACTGAAGACCATGCCCAGCGGAGTGGTGTTGCCCATCACGGCCATGACCCCGCTGGTGGTGGTGCCGTTTACCTACCTGTTCGAGGGGGACCGTCCCGGCTGGCGTTCGCTGGCCGGCGGGGTGTTGGCCGTGGCCGGAGTCATCGCGCTGGCGTTGCCGCGGTAGGAAGAGCGGAGGGAAAACCGGAACCCTTGCCAGATGGCGTAACGCGGTTGGCGCCGGGCACGGGAGAATGAGGAAAACCGTGAGCGGTGAATCGTGATCTGCGTAGGCGGGCAGGGAGTATGGACCGCCCGCGGCGTTTCCCACTCCAGTCTTGCACTTGCGCCCCGTGCTCCGGGTTGCCGTCGAGTTTTGTCACTGGCCGGGGAACGGGGGGCGCGGGTAAATTCGGGCACGCGCGCGTACACCCGCGGCGTCTAAACGATGATCAACGAGCAGCCCGATGCCTCGCTGCCGGTCCCGGCTGAGCCGGGATGGTCGGAAGCGTTGGCCCGCCAGTTGGCCCTGCCGCCGGAGGCGGCCTGGGCCACGGCGGTCGCCCCCCTGCCTGAAAGCGTGCGGGACCTGCCGGGTTTGCGCGGATTTCTGACTTGGTATCGGACGGAGCTGTTGACCCCGTTGGAACTGCCCATGATCCGGCGGGCGTTTGACCACGTGCAGCGCTACGAGGTGCGCGAGCTCCTGGCGCTGGATCGCCTGCTGACCGATGACCCGCGTCTGGCGCGCTTTGCGACGGCCAGCCGGGCGGTGGGACAGGCCCAGCTCTGGCGTCTGCTGCCGTTGCGCGACCAGCGCGCGGTGCGGCGTTACTGGCGCGCGGTGGAGGCCGGCGAAGCCGCGGGCTGGCACGTGCTGGTGTACGGGCTGGTGTTGTCGGTGTTTTCCCTGCCGCTGCGCCCCGGGTTGCTGAGCTATTCACGGCAAACGCTGGCCGGCTTCGTCGGCTCGGCGGGGCGGACCCTCCAACTGCCGCCAGCGGAGTGTGCCCGGTTGTGGGCGGAGGAAACCGCCCTGTTGCCAGCGGCGGTGGAACGGGTACTGGGCCCGGGGCGACCGCAACTGATCGTGTGCCGGTAAGACTGCGGCTCACGCCCCGGCGCTCCGGGCGGCGCGGACCAAGAGCCTGCCCGGACCGCGGGCGCCCCGGACGTCGCCACCGGACATCTGACGCTGGCCAGTCCGGCGTGATTCCCGCACACTCCCCGCGCCATGCCGGACTCCCCGCATCCTCTGGCGGTTGCCGACTGGGTGGTCATCGCCGGGTACCTGGTGGTCATCATCGGCTTCGGCCTGTGGTCCGGACGCCGCCAGCAGACGACCCGGGATTATTTTCTGGGCAGCCGCAGCCTGCCCTGGTGGACGGTGGGGTTCTCGATCCTGGCTACGGAGACCAGCGCGTTGACGTTTATCGGCGTGCCGGCGTTGGCCTATGGGCCGGATCATCTGACCTTCATTCAAATCATCTTCGGATACGTGCTGGCACGGGTGCTTCTGGCGGTGGCGTTGGTGCCGCACTACTTCCGCGGGGAGATTTATTCGCCCTACCAGCTCATCGAGGGGGCGTTCGGGCCGGCGGCGCGACGCGCGGCGGGGGGATTTTTCCTGCTGGCCGGCGTGCTGGCGGCGGGAGTGCGGGTGTACGTGAGCTGCATCCCGCTGCAACTGATCCTGGGCTTTCCCGAGGCGGACATCGGGTGGGTCATCGCGCTGTTTGTGGGGTTGGCCCTCACCTACACGCTGGTGGGCGGGGTGAAATCCGCGGTGTGGGTCGAGGCCCTGCAGTTCCTGTTGTTCCTGGGAGGCGGGCTGTTCACGCTGGCCTACATGCCCACGTTAATCGAGGGCGGCGCGGCGCGAGCCTGGGAGCTGGCGGCGGCGGGCGGCAAGCTGCACTGGCTCAACCTCGATTTTTCCCTCCGCCTGCCCTTCAACCTGTGGATGGGGCTGCTCGGCGCGACCGTGCTGGTAATGTCCTCCCACGGCGCGGATCAGCTCATTGTGCAGCGGGTGTTGACGTGCCGGAACGTGCGCGAGGGCCGGCGGGCGCTGGTGCTCAGCGCCGTGCTCATTTTGCCGCTGATGCTGTTGTTCCTCCTGGTGGGCGTCATGCTCTGGGTGTATTACCAGACCCATCCCCTGCCGATGGAACTACCCGAGGCGCGTCCGGGCGTCCGGAAAAATGACTACATCTTTCCGTTGTTCATTCTCTCCGCCGTGCCGCCCGGGCTGAAGGGCGCGCTGGTGGTGGCCATCCTGGCCGCCGCCCTGTCCTCAGTAAGTGCGGCGCTCTCCGCCCTGGCCTCGGTGTTGACCATGGATTTCTATCGCGGCCTGACCCGACGCGTGCGCAGCGAAGCGTTTTACCTGCGGTTCAGCCGCGCCTCGATGGTCCTGTGGGCCGTGTTGATGGTGGGGGTGGCCCTCCTCACCCGCGCGGTGGAGTCGGTCCTCAACGCGGCCTTTGCCCTGAGCGGATTAACCAATGGCGCTCTGCTGGCGGCGCTGCTGCTGGCGCTTGGCTGGCGGCGCGGCCCCGCCGGTCCCGTGATCGCCGGCATGCTCACCGCCCTTGGAGTGATGATCACCGTGTATGTTGGTTGGCGCGCGGTTATTGCTTGGCCCTGGTACACGCTCATCGGCTGCCTCGTCGCCGTGACCACGGCGACTCTCCTGCGGACGATCTGGAAACCCGCCCGTCACAGTCTTTCCGGGTAACAAGCCGGGGACACCGATCAGCCGACTTCACGCAGAAAGAATGTTCCCGGAGCGGCGGCGCGGGGCTGCTGGAACAGCCCGGCGGACTCAACACGGGGTGTCTCCCCAACCCCTCACTCCCCGGAGTCACCCCCGTCGAGGTATCCGCGTTCCACGGCCCCGGCGCCACACCCGCGCCGGACCCGTTGCCCAACTCTCCTCTGCCGACGATGACGCTGGCGCAGACAGAGCGAGGCAGCAGCCGGACGCTCAGGGACCAAGGCCCGGGGCACCCCCGCTGACGCGGGGGCTGGCGGCGCGGAAGTCAGTGCGCTGAATAGGCGCAAGGGCGGGCCGAGCGGGCGGGCTTGAAGACGGTGGCGGGCAGTGGACCGGGGCGTGCCGGAGATCACAGCGGTGCCGCCGCAGACCCACGCTGGATCGGGGCCGTTCGGCAGTACCCCCTGAGCTTTCCAACACGGAAGCGCCGAGGAGCGGGCCGCCCCTGTGGTCGGCCTCCTCCGTTCCCTTGCGACGGAGGCTTTGGTGGCCGCCTCTTTTTTTCAGGTCAACGGTTCTCCCTCGCCCTCATCCTTCGGTAACACCTGTTTTGGAGTTGCGGCCCGGTCGGAGTCCGTCGTGCGTTCTGGACGGGCGGCGGCCCTTGCGAAGGTCAGGTTCCGGGCAAGGTCGGCGGGGCCGACGCTTTGTCCTCGTCCTCTTCGGGAATGACCGGAGCGATGGCTTGCAGGCGATCGCCGGGTTCGAGGTCAATGAGCTTGACTCCCTGGGTGTTGCGACCGGCCTCGCGGATGCCCGCCACGGCGATGCGGACCATCTGCCCACCGGCGGTGATGAGCATGATCTCGTCCTGATCGCGGACGGTGAGGGCGCCGGCCACGCGGCCGGTGCGCTCGGTGGTTTTCATGGTGATGATGCCCTTGCCGCCGCGCGCCTGGAGACGGTACTCCTCGAACCGGGTGCGCTTGCCCAGGCCGTTTTCCCCGGCCACGAGCAACGTGGCGTCGGATTCCACCACGGCCAGCGCCACGACGGTGTCGTCTGCTTCCAGGTCAATGCCGCGCACGCCCGTGGCCGGGCGTCCCATGGGCCGGACATCCTCCTCAGAGAAGCGGATGCTCATGCCGTTGCGGGTAATGAGCACCACTTCCTGGCGGCCGGTGGTGAGCTGGGCATCAATGACCGTGTCACCGGGTTCGACGCCGATGGCAATGATGCCGCCGCGACGGACGTTGGCGAATTCTTCCAGCGCGGTCTTTTTGACGGTGCCGTGGCGGGTGGCAAAGAAGACGAAACCGGGCTGCTGCCAGGTCTGGTCTTCGTTGTTGGGGCCGGTCTTGCTGGGCACACGGATGAGGGCGGCGATCTTCTCGCCGCTTTGCAGTTCCAGCAGGTTGGCGATGCTGCGGCCCCGGGCCGCCCGCCCCATGTCCGGGACCTCCAGCACGCGCTCCACGTACACGCGCCCGGTGTTGGTGAAAAACATCAGGTAGTCGTGGGTGCTGGCGGTGAACAGCCGCTCGATGAAATCCGGCGCCTCGCCCTCGACCGCCGAGCCCTCGCGCGGGGTCATGCCGATGACCCCCTTGCCGCCGCGCCGCTGGGAGCGATAGGAGCTGATGTTGGTGCGTTTGATGAGGTTGTTGTGGGTGAGGGTGATGATCACCGCCTCGTTGGCCACCAGGTCCTCGATGGCGATTTCGCCCTCGTCGGGGACGATCTGGGTCAGCCGCGGCGTGGCGTGGCGCGCTTTGATGGCCTGCAGCTCGGTCTTGATGATGTCCAGCACGCGCGCCTCACGGGCCAGGATGTCCTGCAGGTCCCGGATCGTCTCCAGCAGCCGGGCGTACTCGGCCTTGACCTTGTCGGTCTCGAGCGCGGTCAACTGGTAGAGCCGCAAGTCGAGGATGGCGTCCACCTGGCGTTCGGTCAGAGCGTAACGACCGCTCACCAGCCGGGCCTCCACGCGGAGGAGAATGCCCCAGGATTCGACCTGGGCGCGGGCCCACTCGAAAGCGAGCAGCTTCACCCGCGCCTCCTCGCGGTTGCGCGAGCCGCGGATGATGCGGATGAACTCATCGAGGTTGGCCAGGGCCACGAGGTAACCTTCGAGCACTTCGGCGCGTTCTTCGGCCTTGCGAAGCTGGAAGCGGGTGCGCCGGAGCACCACCTCGCGGCGATGCTCGATGTAGCAGTTGATCAGTTCCCTGAGGTTGAGGGTTTTAGGTCGGCCGTGATCAATCGCCAGGGCGTTGACCGCAAAGGTTGTCTCCAACGGGGTGTGCTTGAAGAGGTTGTTGATAATCACCCGGGCGGGGGCGTCGCGCCGGATTTCAATCACCACGCGGGTGTTCTCGTCCGATTCGTCCCGCACCGCGGTGATGTCCTTGAATTCCTTGATTTCGCCCTCATTGACCAGCGCCGCAATGCGGCTGACCAGTTCCGCGCGGTTCACGTTGAAGGGAATTTGCGTGATGACAATCTGCTCGCGTCCGCCCTTGAGGGTTTCCACCCCCACCACGCCGCGGATTTTCAGCGTGCCGCGCCCGGTGGTGAAATAATCCCGGATGCCGTCCAGACCGCACACCTGGCAGCCGGTGGGGAAATCCGGCCCTTTGATGTACTGCATCAGCTCCGGGATGGTGATGTCCGGGTTGTCTATCTGGGCGCAGACGGCGTCCACGACCTCCCCGAGGTTGTGAGGGGCCATGTTCGTGGCCATGCCCACGGCGATGCCGGTGCCGCCGTTGACCAGGAGGTTGGGGAACGCGGCCGGCAGGACCACCGGTTCCTCGTGCTCCTCGTCGTACGTGGGCACGAAGTCCACGGTCTCCTGATCCAGGTCCTCCATCAACGCGGCGCCCAGGGCGGTGAGCCGGGCCTCCGTGTAGCGCATGGCCGCGGGGGGATCATCCTCGACGGATCCGAAGTTGCCCTGGCCGTCCACCAGCGTTTCGCGCATGGACCACGGTTGGGCCATGTGCACGAGGGTGGGATAAATGGCCTGGTCGCCATGCGGGTGGTATTTGCCCATGGTCTCCCCTACGATGCGCGCGCACTTCAGGTGCTTGCGATGGGGCAGGAGGTTGAGGTCGTGGAACATGGCGTACAACAGCCGCCGTTGGGAGGGCTTGAGACCGTCCCGCACATCCGGCAACGCCCGGGAAATGATCACGGACATCGAGTAGTCGAGGAACGAGTTCTTGATCTCGTCCGCGACGTTGATGCGCTCGATCTTTTCGCCGGCGGCAAACAGCGGCGTGTTGGAAACCGGCAGTTCCTCGTTACGGGCGGGCGACGGCGTCTCGCCGGGAGGCGAATCCGGGGGAACGGGAGTACCAGGCATGGTGAAAAACTAGGACGGGGCAGGCTCGGGAACCAACGGCAGGCCCAGCCAGGCGCAGGCCTCCCGCACCCGCAGATCTCTCGAACACATCTCCAGCCCGCCGTGCAATTCGGCCGTGGCCACGTGGATGGCGTCCAACGTGCGCAACGCCACGCGGGGATGACACTGCTCCAGCAGACTCCCCGCCCGCTCGATGACCGGGCGGTTCAGCGGGAGCAGCACAAATTCGCCCTCCCGCACCCGTGCTTGAAACAGGGCCCACCCCGTCACCCGCGCGTCGCGGGAAATCCGCCCCGTCCGCTCCTTGGCGAGCAGGGCAGAGCGAACTTCCGCGACCGCGAGTTCGGAGGTGTTCACCGGATGGCCGCGCACCAGCCGGTCGTAGGCCTCGCTGTCCGGCTCGTGGCTGACGAGTTTGACCAGGATGCAGGAGTCCAGGTACATCGCGCCTCACCAGCCCCGGCCATCGCGGTCAGCGCGGACGAGTTCTTCGGCGAACGGTCCTTCCGTTTGCCGGGGCAACGTGCGCAGCACGTCCATGGTGCCGGTGAACACTTTTTGACGTTGACGCTCCTCCACCGGCACCAACACGGCTTTGGGCCGGCCATCGCACGTGATGGTGATCTCCCGGCCGGCGGCCACCATCTCCAGCAGGGCAGAAAGCCTGGCCTTGGCCGTCCGGACGGGCACAGTGAGCCCGGCCTCGGGAGCCATCCTGGCGTCTTTCAATACGAGCGCTTGCGGCATGGGCGGCGGATACTTGATTGCGGTTTTCTTGCTCACGGACTCAATGTAGTCACACGTGGTCACAAGCGCAAGCACTTTTTTCAGACGTCCAGGTTGCGCACGTTGAGGGCGTTATCTTCGATGAACTGGCGCCGCGGCTCGACCTCGTCTCCCATGAGGGTGGTGAACATGCGCTCGGCTTCGATGGCGTCGGTCAGTTCCACGCGTAGAAGCTTGCGCCGGGCGGGGTTCATCGTCGTCTCGAACAATTGGTCCGGGTTCATCTCGCCCAACCCCTTGAATCGCTTGATCTCGAGACCGCGTTTGCCGATCTCCTGGATTTTCCGGAGAATGTCCGGCATGGCAAACAACGGGGTGACGCATTCTTCGCTGCCCGCGCCCTCGATCAACTCGAACAGCGGGCGGTCCTGGGCTGCGTAGTGTTCGACGTTTAATCCCTTGCGCTCCAACCGGCGCAGCAGGTCCTCGATGGCCTTGCTTTCGTGAATTTCCACGTGGCGGGCACGGCGGGTAATGCCGGGACTGGTGGCCCGCCGCTCGGCCGGCTTTTCGGCGTCATTGCCGTTTTCCCCCTCCTCGGCGCCAAACAACCCCAGGTCCGGATTATCCTCGCCGAACTGCCGCAATTCGGACTCGGTGTGGAAGTAATGCACTTTTTCCTCGTTGCCCTCGCGCACCTTCACCAGGTGGCGGGGCAGGGCGTGGGATCGGGGATCGCGGTGTTCGAGGTACTCGGCGAAGTCTCCGCCGTGGCGTTGCAGGGCGCGGGCGTATTTGTCCAGCGCCATCAACAATTCGAGGATCTCCGCCAGTTGCTTCTGGGTGAACTCGCGGCCGTCGGCCAGGTGGCGTAGCCGGACCTCCTCCACGCCCAGTTGGATCAGAATCCGGCTCAGCGCCGCGTCGTCCTCGACGTACTCGACGCGCTTTTTGCGGGTGATCTGGTACAGGGGCGGCTGGGCGATGTACACGAAGCCGCGTTTGATCAGCTCCGGCATCTGCCGGTAGAAAAAGGTCAACAGCAGGGTGCGGATGTGCGAGCCGTCCACATCGGCGTCGGTCATGATGATGATCTTGTGGTACCGCAGCCGGGCGAGGTTGAAGGAACCCTCGGTGTCGCCGTCGCCGATGCCGGTGCCCACGGCGGTGATCATGGTGCGGATTTCGGCGTTCTGGAGCACCTTGTCCAGGCGGGCCTTCTCCACGTTGATGAGCTTGCCGCGGATAGGGAGGATGGCCTGGTAGCGCCGGTCGCGGCCCTGTTTGGCTGAGCCGCCGGCGGAATCGCCTTCCACGATGTACAACTCGGTGTTGGCGGGGTCGCGGTCCGAGCAGTCCGCCAGCTTGCCGGGCAGCCCGCCGCCGCTGAGAGCGCTTTTGCGCACGGTCTCGCGCGCCTTGCGGGCGGCTTCCCGCGCCCGGGCGGCCATCAGGCTTTTTTCCACCACCTTGCGGGCCACGGAAGGGTTGGCGTCGAAATAGGTCATCAACCCGTCGTACACCACCGAGGACACAATGCCGTCTATCTCGGTGTTCACGAGCTTGACCTTGGTCTGAGACTCGAAGCGCGGGTTGGGCAGTTTGACGCTCAGCACGCAGATCAACCCTTCCCGCACATCATCGCCGGTAATGGCGGGGTCCTTGTCCTTGAGCAGATTGTTCTGACGCGCGTACTGGTTGACCGCGCGGGTGAGGGCGCTGCGAAAGCCGGTCAGGTGCGTGCCCCCGTCGGGGTTGGCAATCGAGTTGGCGAAGCACAAAATCTGGTCGTTGTAGCTGTCGGTGTACTGCAGCACGCAGTCCACGAATACGTCCTCCTCCCGGCCCTCCACCTTGACCTGGCGCTTGCCGGAAAGGCAGATGGGCCGGGGGTGGAGCACCTGCCGGGTCTTGCCCAACTGGCGCACAAACTCCTCGATGCCCTCGCGGAAGTAAAACCGCTCGGTTTTCTCCACCCGCTCGTCGGTCAACACAATCTCCAAGCCGGGATTGAGGAAGGCCAGTTCGCGCAGGCGCGAGGCCAGGGTCTCGAACTTGAATTCCGTGGTCAGGGTGAAGATGTCCGGGTCCGGCTTGAAGGTGATCAAAGTGCCGGTGTGGCGGGATTTGCCGATGACCTCCAGCTTGCGCGTGGTCACCCCCCGGGCGAATTCCATGTAGTACACCAGCCCGTCGCGGGACACCTCCACCTTGAACCATTCGGACAGCGCGTTGACGCACTTGGCGCCCACCCCGTGCAGGCCGCCGGAATACTTGTAGGCCCCCTGCCCGAACTTGCCTCCCGCATGCAGGTTGGTCAGCACCAGCTCGACGGCGGGAATCTTCCACTTGGGATGAATATCCACCGGGATGCCCCGGCCGTCGTCGCGAATCGAGCAGGAGCCGTCCACGTGCAGGGTGACTTCGATGCGTTTGCAATACCCGGCCAGGTGCTCGTCAATTGAGTTGTCGAGCACCTCAAACACACAGTGGTGCAGGCCGCGCTCGTCCGGGTCGCCGATGTACATGCCCGGGCGTTTGCGCACCGCCTCCAGCCCCTCCAGCTTGTCAATCTTGGAAGCGTCGTACTTCTCAGGTGTGCAGTCGGTTTCTGGCATACCAGTCGGACTCAAAAATCCCTGCCGCCAAAGGACCTGGATACATGGCCTTCGGCGAAATTCCCGGATGACGACAGCCTAGCAAAACTGCCGACCCACACAATCCGAAAAATGGCCGTGCCCACAATTAGTTGTGGAACCGGCCAACCCGAAACCGGATTAGTTGTATCGGATCCGCATCCTACGGCCCCCTCCCCGTGGCGCGGCACTCACGGGTGCGACCGCAACACCAGATGCACCAGGAAAAAACCGCCCAGCACCCACGCCGTGGGTGTCAGGTCCCGCGCCCGTCCGATGCCCAGTTTCAGCACCACGTAGCACAAAAACCCCACGGACATGCCCTCGCTGATGCTTGAGGTCAACGGCATCAGCAACATCGTCAGCACCGCCGGAGCCGCCACCGAAAAGTCGCTCAGATCCAGTCGCGTGACCCCCTGCATCATGAACACCCCCACGATCACCAGCGCCGGCGCCGTTGCCACCGCCGGGATGGCCAGGATCAGCGGGCTGAAAAACAGCGCCAGCACAAAGCACCCGGCCACCACCAACGAGGTCAGGCCGGAGCGCCCGCCCTCTTCCACCCCGGCCGCGGACTCGATGTAACTGGTGACGGTCGAGGTCCCCAGACACGCCCCCACCATGGCGGCCGTGGCGTCGGCGGATAACGCCCGGCCAATGCGCGGGAGATTCCCGTGTTCGTCCAGCAAGCCGGCGCGGGAACAGACGCCAATGAGCGTGCCCATGTTGTCGAACAAATCCACAAACAGCAGCGCCAGCAGGGCCGGCAGCAACGCCCAGAACCGGGCCAACACGTACCCCAGGTCCAGTTTCAAAAACGTCGGCGCCAGCGAGGCGGGAAGGGAGACAAGCTGCTCCGGGGGCCGGGTCAATCGTCCTCCATCCGGGCCGGGTAAAAAAATGCCCACCGCGGTCAGGAACAGAATGGCCAGGACGACGGCCCCGCGCACCCGGCGCCAGACCAGCACCGCTGTGAGAGCAATCCCCCCGAGCGCCAAGAGGGTGGCCGGCGCGCCCAGCGCTCCGGCGCGCACCAGCGTGTTCGGGTCGGCCGTCACGATGCCGGCGTTCTTGAGGCCGATGTACGCGATGAACAAGCCGATCCCGCAACTGATGGCGGTTTTGATCTCCAGGGGAATGGCCTCGATGATCCGCCGGCGCAGCCCGGTCACCGTCAGCACCAGGAACAAGCACCCGCTCAAAAACGTCAGCGCCAGCGCCGCCGGCCAGGGCACCTGCATGCCCGCGCACAGGGTGAAGGCGAAAAACGCGTTCATGCCCATGCCCGGCGCCAGGGCAATGGGATAGTTCGTCACCAGACCGAAGACCGCCGACATCAGCGCCGACGCCAGCGCCGTTGCCGTCAACAACGCGCCCCGATCCATGCCGGTCACGGCCAGAATGTTGGGGTTCACCGCCAGGATGTAGGCCATGGCGGCAAAGGTGGTGAGCCCGGCGGTAACCTCCGTGCGCACCGAGGTGCCCAGGGCGCGCAGGTCGAACCAGCGTTCCAGCCATGCCGAGACATTCATGAATTTGGGGCGCCCGAGCCTGCGCCAACCCGGGCGGCGCTTCAAGGCTGCGGGCATTGGCCCGCCCCTACCGGCTCCTACCGGCTGCTTTTCGCGGAAGGGGCCTCGAGGGCCTCCCCACCAGCGCCTGGAGAATTGCTCCGATCCGGTTCAGCCCGGGCCGGGGATTCAACACGGCGAGCCCCCTGGTGACGCCGGACGGAAACCACCGCCGGAAATCGGTTGACCGGCGAATCGCCCGCGGATTTACTTCGCCCGCTGTGAAACCGGGTCGTCCAGCCCCGCAACTGGTGCGCGTCGTCGTAAGCGATTGACGCGACCCGGGGCGTTGGTCCGCGTCTGCCGGTCGCCCGTCATTCCCTGGGGGGAGGACGGGTTTTTCGTTTCCCGGCGCCGCCGGGCGAAACCGCGCGCGGGTTGGCCGGCCCCACCCCTGACTCGTATGCGACACACCATCTCCGTGCTCGTGGAAAACAAGTTCGGCGTGCTGACCCGCGTGGCGGGACTCTTCAGCGGCCGGGGCTTCAACATTGATTCTCTGAACGTCGCGCCCACCCACGACCCCACCGTCTCGCGCATGACCATCGTCACCCGGGGCGACGACAAGACCGTGGACCAGATCGTCAAGCAGCTCGACAAACTGGTGGACGTGATCGAAGTCATTGACTTTCGCGAGGGCGAGTACGTGGACCGCGAGCTGGTGCTGGTCAAGGTGGGGGTGGACTCCAACACCCGCGCCGAGGTGATGCAGATCACCGACATTTTCCGGGCCAAGATCATTGATGTGCAGCCCAAGAGCCTGACCATCGAGATCACCGGCGACGAGAACAAGGTCGAGAAGTTCGTCGAGCTGATGCGCGCCTTCGGCATCCTCGACCTCACCCGCACCGGCCGCGTGGCCCTGCCGCGGAAATAGCCCCGTTGCCGGACGGAAGGCCTTTGCCACGGGCGGCCCGGGGGCAATAGTCCCGCCATGAACGTCGAGGCTGCGGTGCTGTCGCGCCGCCGGTTCGTCCGCCAGGCGGGCCCGGCCAGCCTGGCGCCAGCCACTCTCGCGGCGCGGACGGGGGACGCTCCGACGCCGCCGGGGGCGGCAGGTCGGCGGACGTCAAACGGGACGGGGTTTCAAACCCGGGGCTGCTCTGCGTGAGCCGCAATTGGCCGAGTTGCTCGCGGCGCGTCACCCACCGCAAGTCAAGGGGACCGTCCTCGGCGACAACCGACGAAGCTCAAGCCCAGCAGGGCCAGGGCCGCGGCGTTGAAAGAGGGCTCGGGCACGTAGGTGATCTGGTAAATGACTCCGGAGGGTGTCCCTGACAACGGTCCCCACGCCGCCATGTCTGCGACAAAGAGCGAGTCCCCGATTGCAAGCAGGGAGTTGGGATGTCCCACGCCCTCCTGCTGGCCGCGCAAGAACTCGAAGTATTCGCCGGTCAGTGGGTTCACCCAGAGCACCCCGTTTTCCTCGTTGTTCAGCCCCCCCAACTGAGAGCGTCCGTGGAACCCCACAAACATCCCCTGCCGCAGCGCCGGGGGAAATTCAGAAGGGGCGAACGTCAGCTCGGTCGCGCCCTCAAACTCCTTCCCTTGTGGGCCGCCCAGCGGTTGGAAAGCCACCACGGGCGCCCGGTCGGGGTCGCCCACCAGCACGCCGGTGCGATACTCTGTGTAGCTGTCCGGAAATCCGAAGTCCGGTAGCACGCCCCCGGGGCCTGCCGCTGGAATTCGGTTCAACTCATCGGCGCTCAACGGCTCGTTGGAATCCACCAACCCGTCCATTCCGTTTTCCGTCAGCCAGAGATCCCCGGTCTCCGGATGGAACGCCAGCCCGAAGGCATTGCGGAGCCCCGACGCGACCTGGGTCAAGCCGGACACGGTCACTTCGCCGAAGGCCGAACTAAGTCGAAACCGGTACAGGGAGTCCGCGTTCAACCCCGAGGCCTCCAGCAGCCCGCTGACGGAAACCTTGTCCGTGGTGGCCACGTGATTGCCCTTCGCGCCCAGGTTGAAGAGCACGTCGTACATCCCCGGCTGGTCCGGAGCGGGTCGAACCCCCAGTGTGAAGTAGCGATGCGACCACGGCGTGGGAAAAGCAAAGTCCAGTCGGCCGGCTAGCGAGTAAGAGGCTTCGGGTCCCGGTCCTTTCTCAAGCACCAAAATGCTCTGGCCGGCCGCGGCCAGCAGAAGATCTCCCGCCCATCGCAACGCGGTGGTCGGACCGGCGCGCCCTGTAAACACCGGGACGCCCGGCCCATCGGCCACTCCGTCCCGGTCCGCGTCGGTGAACCGGAGCAGCTCGAAGGTGGAGTTGAAGGCGCTGCCCCCGACGACGTTGGGTCGGCTGGTGGCGATCAGGAGGTGTCCCGGCGCCTCCCACTGAAGCCCGTAGGGGTAGTTCAGGCCGCTGGCAAATTCCGTGATGCGGTACTGCGAGGGGTCCACCGCCGGATGCGAGCCCAGTTGGACCGGTTGAGCCCACCCGCTCAGCGCCAAGAACAACCCGGCACATCCACCAAGCTGATTGATACGCATGGTCAAACTTTGTGAAGGGCCGGCAAGGCGGTCAAGTCCGGGCGGCCCATTCCGGCCATCGGGAATTTCCCGTTTTGCCGTTAGCCCCGCCGCGCGTCCTCTGGCTGATGGGTTGACCGGGCTTTCCTCGCCTGCCAGCTTGGGGGGGTGAAACGGCCGTTTCCGCCGGCTGCCGTCGGCGCCGCAGTGCGGTGGCCAGCCTCCAATGCCGATCCCGCCCCGCCGCACGGCGGACCGGCCCGCGTGTGACATGTTTGAACTCGTCGCCCCTTTTGCCCCCGCCGGCGACCAGCCGCAGGCCATCGAAAAGCTGGTGGACGGCCTGCGCCGCGGGGTGAAGCACCAAGTGTTGGTGGGCGTGACCGGCTCGGGCAAGACCTTCACCCTGGCCAACGTCATTGCCCGGGTGAACCGCCCGACCCTAGTTCTGTCACACAACAAGACCCTGGCCGCCCAGTTGTACGCCGAGTTCAAGGGCTTCTTTCCCCGCAACGCCGTCGAGTACTTCGTCAGCTACTTCGACTACTACCAGCCCGAGGCCTACATCCCGCGCACGGACACCTACATCGAAAAGGACTCCAGCCGGAACGAGGAAATCGAGCGCCTGCGGCTGTCCACCATGAGCGCGCTGTTCGCCCGCCGGGATGTGATCGTCGTGGCCAGCGTCTCCTGCATCTACGGCATCGGCAGCCGCGAGGACTACGAGCAAATGGTCATCCACCTGCGCGCCGGCCAGGGGCTCACCCGCGAGCAATTCCTGTCCCGCCTGGTGGACCTGCAGTACAGCCGCAACGACCTGAGCCTGGAGCGCGGCCGCTTCCGGGTGCGCGGGGACGTGGTCGAATTGTGTCCCGCCTACACCGAGGACGCGCTGCGGGTCGAGTTCTTCGGCGACCAGGTGGATCGGATCACCCGCTTCGATCCGCTGACCGGGCGGCGTCTCGAGGACCTGGCGGCGGCGACCGTGTATCCGGGGGCGCAGTTCGTGACGCCACCGGACAAGATCAAACGCGCCATTCTGAGCATCCGCGAGGAGCTGAGCGAGCGGGTGGCGTGGTTTGAGGCGCAGGGCAAGCTGCTCGAGGCTCAGCGTCTGAAGATGCGCACCGAGTATGACCTGGAAATGATGGAGGAAATGGGCTTCTGCTCGGGCATCGAAAATTACTCCCGGCACATCGCCCAGCGCCCGCCCGGCTCGCGGCCCTGCACGTTGCTGGACTTTCTGCCCGAGGATTACGTGCTCATCATTGACGAGTCGCACGCCACCGTGCCCCAGATCGGCGGCATGTACGCCGGGGACATTTCCCGCAAGCAGGTGCTGGTGGACCACGGCTTCCGCCTGCCCAGCGCCCTGGACAACCGCCCGCTGCGTTTTGATGAATTTCAGGCCCTCCAGGGGCAGACCATCTACGCCAGCGCCACCCCGGGACCGCAGGAGCTGGAATGGGCCGGCGACCACGTCGTCGAACTCATCGTCCGCCCCACCGGCCTGGTGGACCCGCCGGTGACCGTCCAGCCGCTCCAGGGGCAGATTGACGACCTCCTCGAACAGATCCGCCAGCGGGTTGAGCGCAAGGAGCGCGTGCTGGTCACCACCCTGACCAAGCGCACGGCGGAGGAGCTCACTGATTACCTGCGCGACCTCGGCATCAACGTGCGCTACTTGCACAGCGAAATTGACGCCATCGAGCGGGTGGAAATCCTCCGTGCCCTGCGCAAGGGCGATTTCGACGTGCTGGTGGGCATCAACCTCCTGCGCGAGGGGCTGGACCTGCCCGAGGTCTCGCTGGTGGCCATCCTCGACGCCGACAAGGAGGGCTACCTGCGCAGCACCACCAGCCTCATCCAGACCGCCGGCCGCGCCGCCCGCCATCTCCACGGCGAAGTCATCCTCTACGCCGACGTGATGACCCGCAGCATCCGACAGTTCCTGGCGATTTCGAACTATCGCCGGGAAAAACAACTGGCCTACAACCGCGAACACGGCATCACCCCGCGCAGCGTCACCCGCGCCGTCGAGGAAAGCCTGTCCACCCGCCAGTCCCGCGCGGCCACCGCGGAAACCGTTCTCCGGGAAACCGCGGGCGATTTCGACCTCACTGAGACCCTGCGCGAGCTAGAGGCCGAGATGCTTGAGGCGGCCAACCGCCTGGAATTCGAGAAGGCCGCCCTGCTTCGCGACCAAATTCGCGAACTCAAGCGGCGCTTCAGCCCGTCTGCCGGCGCCGAGCGTCCCCTGGCCGAAGCCGCGGCCACGGCGGTGAGCTATCGCCGGGGCAGGCGGCGCCAATGAGCCGCGGATTTCCCCGGGGCATCTCCCGGTGACCCGCCGGGAACACTCCCCCGGAGGGGGCGGGTCCCGGATTGAGGAAAACCGGCGGCCATGCTTTGCTGCGGCGTGCTTCAGCCCGGCACCACCTCAGACCCACACGCGCTTCCGGCGGTCGAGCGTCCCGCGCGCCGGCTGCGCGACCTGTCCCCGCAGCAATGGCGCTCGGGCATCGCTGCCTGGCTGGGCTGGACCTTCGACGGCCTGGAGATGCACCTGTACACGCTGGTGTACGTGCAGTTCGTGGGGCAACTACTGGGCGTGGGTGACACCCGCGACCCCGCCATCGGCCGCTACGGCTCGATCATCCAGGGACTGTTCCTGTTGGGCTGGGCTTTGGGCGGAGGATTGTTCGGGCGCATTGGAGACCGGCTGGGACGCAGCCGCACTCTGTGTCTCACGATCCTGACCTACGCCGTGTTCACGGGCCTGTCCGCCACGGCGCAGACGTGGTGGCAGCTCGGGCTGTTCCGGTTTCTTTCGGCCCTGGGCATCGGGGGCGAATGGGCAGTGGGGGCCTCGCTGTTGTCGGAGCCCTGGCCGCGGCACTGGCGGCCGTGGATCGCCGCCGTGCTGCAAACCGGAGTGAACGTGGGCATCCTGCTGGCCGTGCTGGCGCATTGGTTGATGGCCCCGCTGGTGGCCGAACAGCCGCGCTGGCTCTTTCTGGTGGGCATCCTGCCCGCCTTGCTGGTGCTATGGATCCGCCGGGCCGTGCCGGAAACGGCCGAGTGGTCGTCCGCCCGGGCGCGCGTGGCGAACCTCCCGCGGGTGCGCGAGCTCTTTCGCGGCGAGGTGCGGCGCACCACCTGGCTGGTGATCGCAGTGTGCGCCCTGGGCCTCAGCGGACATTGGGCCTTCATGTTCTGGAACCAGATTCACTTCAAGAACCTCCCGGACGTCATCGGCCTGAGCGACCGGGAAAAGGCGGATTGGGGCCGGGCGATTTTGCATCTGGTGATCGTTGCCTCGATGGCGGGGAATTTTCTGGCGGCGGCCGGCGCGCACCGCTTCGGCTACCGGCGCGTCATCGCTGTCATGTCCCTCGGATATTTTCTGGCGATGCTGGGCTGCTACGCGGTCGAGTGGCCGCCCCGGACGTTGTATTACCTGCTGGCCGTGCCCGGGTTTTTCCAGGGGCTGTTCGCCCTGTACACCATGTACCTGCCGCCGCTGTTCCCCACCTTGCTGCGCACGACCGGCGCGGGGTTCTGTTACAATAGTGGCCGCGTGATCTCCGCGGTGGGCGTGGTGTTCTTCGGCCTGTTCGGCCAGGTGGGCGATTACCGGCTGACGCTGGTGCTGGCGGGCTGTCTTTTCCTGCCGGCGGCGCTGGTGGCGCTGCGGCTGCCCGAACTGCGGGACGCGCCCGACCCCCGGGCCGGACCCGCCGATTAACCACCCGCCTCCGACAACGTCGCCGTGAGGAAAGCCGCCCGCCTGTCTTCTGCCCTGCGTCCCGGCGCCGGCGCCCGATCGAGGCAACCGCCCGCGCGCGCGACGTTCCCCCTCGCGGCCATCTGGTCCGGCGGGCAAACGGGCGCGGACCGCGCGGCCTTGGACTTCGCCCGCGCCCGGGGCTTCGCGACCGGCGGTTGGTGTCCCCGGGGACGCCGGGCCGAGGACGGCGTCATCCCGCCGGAGTATCCGCTCACCGAGACGACCTCCGAGGACTATGAGGAACGCACGCGGCTGAATGTCCGGGACTGTGATGCCACGGTGATTTTTTCCCTGGCTTCGGAGTTGAGCGGCGGCTCGCGGTACACCCTCGCGTGTGCGCGTGCCCTGGGCAAACCGGTGCTGCATCTGTGCGCCGCGGAGGGCGTGCGGGCGGCGGCCGCGCGGTTGCGCGCGTTTTTGCAACGACATCGGGTGCGGCGGCTGAACGTGGCCGGACCGCGCGCCTCGCAGGAGCCCGGGGTGGGTGCCTGGGTCACCGCGGTGTTGGAAGCGGCGTGGCCGCGCGAGCAGCCTGCCCGCTCGCCGCGGCGCACGAGTTAAAACGGGATTTGCGGCAGGGGATCGGCCAAAGGGGAGGGGCAAATGGCGAAAGGGGAATGGTGATTCGGGAAAGCGGACCTAAAGGCCCGCGACGCCCGCTCTTCGGCCGCAAGTCTTCAACGACGCGGGTCGGGGAGCGGCCCCGCCCGCGCGCCGAACCGTTTTGCCCGGATCGTCCCAAGCCCGGACTGCTGGATGGCCCCGACCTGCGACAACCCCGCGCCACGCATTGAGAATCAGCAGTCCGGCGGTTCGAACGGTCGAACCGGGACTAGCCCGGCGCCTCCGCTGCCCCTGCGACAAAAGCCTCGGACACCGGACGGCCAATCCACGCCGCCGGGCGCTTCAGCCGGAGGGCGTAAGCGACGGTGGGCGCAGTGTCGAAAATGTTGACCGGGATTTGAATCTCGTGACCACGCCGCACCCCCGGTCCGGCGATGATCCACGGAATTTCAATTTCCGCCAGCGTGGCGCCTCCGTGGCCCTTGTTGAGCCCGCCATGGTCCGAAGTGACCAGCACCAGGGATTGCGCCTCCCGCCCGGCGTCGCGGACTGCCGTCAGGAGCTCGCCCAGGAGCTGATCGGCCATTGCCACCGACTCGTAATATTCGGCGGAGCCGTGCCCGTACTGGTGACCGGCGCCGTCCACGTGGTCCAGATGTACGAACAGCAGCGTGGGCAGGCGGGTTCGAAACAGTTCCACCGCCCGGCGGGTGGTGTTGGTGGGCCCGGCCGGATTCTCCACCACGTCCACCAGCGAACGTTCGAACAGACGCCCGAAACCGTCCCAGTCATGCACCACCGCCTGCACGGCGTCGGGACGTTGCTGGCGCAACACGCTGAACAGGGTGGGGAAAATGCCGCCGGGTCCGAGGACGGTGGGCGGCAGCTCGTGTCGGTCCGGACGCCAGTCATTGGAGAGGATCCCGTGTTGTTCCGGGCCGGCGCCCATCATCAGCGAAGCCCAGTTCGGACTGCTGGAGGTGGGCATCACCGCCCGGGCGCGGAAAGTCCACGCGCCGTCGCGGCACAGGCGATCCAGGTGAGGCGTGGGGGCATTCCGGATGCCATCGGGGCTCAGTCCATCCACGCCCACGATCAGGACGTGTTGAACCTCGGATGCCCGGGGTGAAACCAGAACGGTCAGCACCATGGCCAGACCGGTCATCATCCCACGTAAGCCCCGCCGCGCTGGACGATGCGGTCCAGGAATTTGAGCAAGCAGTCTCGTGAACATCCAGGGCGTTATACCGGCAAACCGACCCCACTCCAACCCAAGCGGGGTGAATTTTGGGTGACACCGGCCCGCGCGCCCGAAAACAGGTCGAGCGGCGCGGGATGGCGTCGCCAAGCAGGGCAATCCCGGAGGCAACACGAGCTTGCAGCCCCGGAAGGAACGGCGGGATTTTCCGTGCAAAGAATGGGCGCCGGTGCGAGGGTTACCGCCGCCCTGCCCAGATATGAGCATCTCTTCGGACACCCACGTGGGAGCCGCGGCGCTGCAGCAGGCGCTGGACGCCCTGGCGCGTTACGACCGCGGCTCGGCCCGCGGCGCACTCCATCCCCTAGACGAAGCCGTCATGGCGGCCACGCGCGACCCCGCTCTGGCTCGGGAACTGGAGGCGCGCCTGGTCGCCATCCTGCAAGGCCCCGCCTCGGCAGTGGCGAAAATTTATGCCTGCGAAAAATTGGCCCTCATCGGCAGCGCGGACGCCGTGCCGGCCCTGGGCAAAGCCCTGCGGGTAGCCGAGCTGACCCACGCGGCCGTGAACGCCCTGCAGGCTCTGCCCGGTCCGGAAGCCACGGCTGAGCTGCGCCGGGCGCTGGAGCACCTCGAAGGGGCGGCCCTGATCGGGGTGATTACGGCCCTTGGGGAGCGACGCGACCCGGCGAGTCTGCCCCGTCTGAATGCCCTCCTGAAAAGCCCGCACCCGGATGTGGCTGCGGCCGCGGCCGCGGCGTTGGGCGAGCTGGGCACACCGGCCGCAGCCCGGGCGCTGCGGGAACATCTGCGCAGGACGACGCGGGAGAGCCTGCCGACACTGGCGGATGCCTGTCTGGTCTGCGCCGACCGACTGCGGGCGGCGGGCGAGGCCGCGTCCGCCCGGGAGTTGTTGAGCGCGCTGGTGGCGGCGTCGCCGCCGGAGCACGCGCGCGCAGCGGCGCTGCGAACTCCCCCTTGAGTCTCCTTCCGCAACATGTCCCCGCCGGGCATCGTGATTCCGGCCGTTGGGGTCCTGAACGGCGTCCTGATGTTCGCGCTGCTGCCCACTGTCGTGGGGCATTCGGACCGCGATCCAGGTGAGCGAACGCCTGGTCGCGGCGTTGTTGGGTTGGCTGTTGTGGCGGCGGGCGGGCCGATGAAGGCGGCTTGACGCTCGCGACGGGGTGGTCTCTATTCCCGGCGCGATGGCGAACACCCAAGGCGCTCAGCCCTCCTTCCCGCTGCCGGCGGAATTGAAGGATATCTTGGAGCACTGCCCGCGCTACACCTTGGCGGGTAGTGTGGACGAATTGATCGAACTGGCCGTTCGGGACCTCCGGGAGGGGTATCACGAGGTGGCCTACGAAGTGCCGGGACGCGGGCGGGTGGTGGAAGCCCGCGTGTGCCGGGTGAAGAACGGTCTCAGCGCCAACTACCTCGAACCGTACATGCGGCGGCGGGACCCGGATTGCATGGTCATCGGCGATGACCAGCCCACCAACAAACCCACTTTCCGGGCGCGGTTCGGGAAGGAGTTCGCGCCGGTGCGGGCAGAGACCTTTGCCTGGCTCAAGACCCAGGAACTGATCGTGTTTGTCTTCGAGGCCGGGGTACCGGGCAAGGGCGTGGGCGCCGTGGCGGTGATCCCGGCCAATGCGGGCTTCTTCGCCTTCGGCCTGGCCCTGCTGCAGGGCATCCTGGATCCGCGTCAGATCGGGCCCGACTTCAAACCCGGCGCGGTGATCTACGTGGCGCCGCCGTTCCGACACACGCATTTCGACGGCAAACAAGTGGTGGTGCACAACCGGCTGCCGGGGCTGCACGAGCTATACAGTTACAACCTCTACCCGGGCCCCAGTGCCAAGAAGGGCGTGTACGGGGTGTTGCTGGCCGTGGGCGAACAGGAAAACTGGGTCACCGCCCACTGCTCCACCGTGCAGGTAATTACGCCGTACGAAAACAAGGTCACCTTCATGCACGAGGGCGCTAGCGGCGGCGGCAAAAGCGAGATGCTCGAACACATCCACCGCCAGCGGGACGGCAGCCTCCTGCTCGGTCGCAACGTGGTCACCGGCAGCGTGCGCACCCTCATCCTGCCCCGCGCCTGTGAACTGCGTCCGGTCACCGACGACATGGCCCTGTGCCATCCCAGCCTGCAGCGTCCGGGCAGCGAGGGCAAACTGGTCCTGATGGACGCGGAAAAAGCCTGGTTCGTACGCGTCAATCACATCACCCGTTACGGGGTGGACCCGCACCTGGAGGAATTGACCATTCACCCGGCGCAGTCCCTGTTGTTTCTGAACATTGACGCCCCGCCCGGCAGCACGGCCCTGATCTGGGAACACATCGAGGACGCGCCCGGTCGGCGGTGTCCCAATCCCCGCGTGGTGGTGCCGCGGGACATCGTGCCGGACATCGTGCACGGGCCGGTTACGGTGGACATCCGCAGCCTGGGGGTGCGCACCCCGCCCTGCACGCGGGCGCATCCCAGCTACGGCATTCTCGGGTTGATGCACCTGCTGCCGCCGGCGGTGGCGTGGCTCTGGCGGCTGGTGGCCCCGCGCGGACACAGCAATCCCAGCATCGTCGAGCGGGAGGGCATGAGCTCCGAGGGCGTGGGGTCTTACTGGCCGTTTGCCACCGGCCGCCGGGTGGTGCAGGCCAACCTGATCCTGGATCAGATTCTGAGCACGCCCAAGGTGCGCTACATCCTCTGTCCCAATCAGCATGTGGGCGCCTGGGAAGTGGGGTTCATGCCGCAATGGCTGGCCCGGGAATACCTGGCCCGCCGCGGCGGCGCGCGGTTCAGTCCCGAACAGGTGATACCCGCCCGCTGTCCGTTGCTGGGGTACACCCTGCGCAGCATGACCATCGAGGGCCAGACCATTGCCGACGTGTTCTTGCGCGTGGAGATGCAATCCGAGGTCAGCGCCGAGGCCTATGACGCGGGCGCGGCCATCCTGCGCGACTTCTTCCACCAGCAGGTTCGCAAGTTTCTGGAGCCGGACCTTGCCCCGCTGGGACGGCAGATCATCGAATGCTGCCTGACCAACGGGTCCCTGGCTGACTATGAGGCGTTGATCCCGCACGAGGTGACAGTCCGCGACTGGTAAGGCGCGGTCTCCCCTGGCGTCCCGTCTTCGCGGTTAAAGCGGCCTCCCCCGCGCGGTGGGGTGAACGCGCTCTGCAGCCGCAAAATCGGTGTGGAAAAAGGCAAGCAACGGCAAGCCACTCCCGTCCGCGGCGTCCATACTTTGCGCAACTATGTTCGAACGCCGCTCCTGTTCCCTGATCGCCGCTTTCCTGTTCGTCCCCCTGACGGCGGCCGCTCTCCAGGCTGCCGAAGCCCCCGCGAAGCCCGATCCGGCCGCGTTGCGCGCCCGCGCCCTCGAAGTCCTGGGCGTGTTGCCCGACCGGATGCCCGGTGCTGAACACGACACCCCGGAACGAATCGAGCTCGGCCGGATGCTGTATTTTGAAAAACGCCTCTCGATCAACGAATCACAGTCCTGCAACACCTGCCACGACCTGACCCGACGCAGAGCGGGCGTGGACAACGAGCCCACTTCCCCGGGGGCTTTTGGCAAACGCGGAGACCGCAACTCGCCCACCACACTCAACGCGGGATTCCACTTCGCCCAGTTTTGGGACGGTCGGGCGGAGGACCTCAAAGAACAGGCCAAGGGCCCGGTGTTGAATCCCGTGGAAATGGCCATGCCGGATGAGGCCGAGGTGGTCAAACGGCTGCGGGCCGCGCCGGAATACCGTGAGGCATTTGCCAAAGCCTTCCCGGGCGAAGCGGACCCGATCACCTACGACCACACGGCCGAGGCCATTGCCGCCTTCGAGCGCACGCTCATTACCCGCGATCGCTTCGATGATTTTCAGAGGGGAGACGACCGGGCCCTGAGCGCGGTCGAGTTGCGGGGCCTGGACCTTTTCCTGAACGTGGGCTGCACCACCTGTCACAACGGGCCGGTCCTGGGCGGCACCAGCTTCCAAAAGGTGGGGCTGATCCACCCGTATGAAACCAAAGACCTGGGCAGATTCCTCGTAACCCGGGAGGAGGGCGACGAGTACAAGTTCAAAGTGCCCGGCCTTCGAAACGTGGCCCTCACCGGCCCGTATTTCCACGATGGCAAACAGACCGACCTGCGCCAGACCGTCATCAAGATGGCCCACATGCAACTCGACCGGGAATTGACGGCGGACGAGGCGGCGGCTCTCACCGCCTTCCTGCACAGCCTGAGCGACAAGGCCCGGGTCCAATAAGCGGCCGCGTCATGAGGCACGCGGGCGTCATGCAGACCGCGCGTCCCCGGGACCGACTGGTTCGCCGGGGCGGGTGGCTGGCTCTGCTGGCGATGGTGTGGGCCAGCGGCCTCCACTGGGTGGCGCTACAGGGACTCGCCTACAGCAGCATGTTGGTTCGGTATGCCCGGGAGGCGCCACTGAGCGTGGCCGTAGCCCAAACGTTTGACGGTCAGCATCCCTGCCCGCTGTGTCACGCCGTTCAGGACGGGCGCCAACAGGAAGAGGACCAGCGCAACCGTTTCAAGAGCAATCCCCGTTGGGAACTGGCCCTGCCCGGGTGTCCGCTGCGCCTGCCGGTCTGGAATCTGCCCGCTCTGGATCTGCCCCTCCGCGCGGAGCCGCGCTGGCATTCCCGCGCGGAGGCCCCACCCAAACCCCGCCCGCGACCGGGCTGAGCCGCGGCGCCGTTTCCGGTTCCGCATTCCCCTGCCTCTCACCGGAGGAGGGTCGGATTGTCGCAGTATCACGCGCGTCCGCTGCGCCGGCACGTGCCGGGGCTGGTGATCCGAACCTGCCCGAGAGGCGGAACAAACAGAGACGGCACCAAACAGGGGCTTTCCCCCCGGGGGCAAGCCAGCTGCGCCTCCGCCGGGCCCGGACATGGTCTGCGACTCCGCAGCCGGTCTGCAACTTTGAAGCCACCAGCCGTCGGCGCGCGTAAATTGGCCGATCAAACCTGTTACCCATGAACTGTGAGTTGTCCCCTCTGATTCTCAGACCCGCGTGGGGATTGGGCCTCCTGGCGACTGCGGCAACAGCCCAACCCCAACCTTCCTCCCTTCCCGAACCTCTGCCGCGGGTGGTGGTAAGCGGTTACAACGACCCCGCCCGGGCGTGGTTCCCGCTCCACCTTGCTTACGATGAACCGACTCCCGCCGCGCAGGCTCGCGCGCAAGACTCGGCCGGGCTGCTGGAGCATGCGCCGGGCGTGGCCATTGTCCGCAACGGCCCGCAAACCGGCCTGCCGCAAGTGCGCGGACTCCATGCCGACCGCGTCAAAGTCCTTGTGGACGGCAGGAGCCTTACCCCTGCCTGCCCCAATCACATGGACCCGCCGATGCATTACCTGTCCCCGGCACACGCCGCCCGGTTGGTGGTGCTGCCCGGGGTGACGCCGGTGAGCCTGGGCGGAGACAGTCTGGCCGGCACAGTCGTGGCGGAAACCGCCCGACCGCACTTCCACACCAACCGGACACTCACGCCTTTTGGCAGCCTGTTCGGCGCCGGCTATTCGGCGAACGACGGCTGGGCCGCCGCGGTCACGGCCGGCCTGGCCAACCGCGATACCAGTTTGCGCTACGCGGGCTCGCTGCAACGCGCCGGGGATTACCGCTTTCCCGGCGGGCGGGTGCGGGCCAGCGGGTATGACCTCATGCACCATGGAGTGCGGGGCGCCGCCGACACCGCGCGCGGCGTGTTCGGCGCCGAAGCGGGACTCAGCCGCACCCGCGATGCCGGTACCCCCGCCCTGCCGATGGACATGATCGAAGACGACGGCTATCACGGCGCGCTGTGGTTTGACGGCGACTTCACGGTGGCCACGCTCCGCAGCCACGCCTACTACCATCACACCGACCATCGGATGGACAACTATACCCTGCGCCCGGCCGGCACCCGCCGCCTGTTTTCCCCCGCCACCAGCACGGACATCGGTGGAGGACTCACCGGTGAGATCGCCCGCGACACTCACACCTACCGGCTGGGGCTGGACTTCCACGGCAACTGGTTTAACGCCTATCAGCAAAATGCCGACACCGGCATGCGCCAGACCACCCTCAACGACGGCACGCGACATCGCTGGGGCGCCTTCCTTGAGTGGCAAAACGACTGGACACCGCGCTGGCGCACCCTGGTCGGGCTCCGCTCCGACGCGGTGTGGAGCGACATCGGCCCGGTGGAGCGCTGGTTTGCGCCGGCGGCGGGCGATGCTCAGCAGTTTAACCGCCGGCGGCGGGCATTCGACGACCTGAACCTGGATGTCCTGGCGGCCGTGCGGTTCAGTCCCGACGAACGGTCGCGTTACGAATTCGGCGTGGCGCGCAAAAATCGCGCCCCCAGTCTGCTGGAGCGCTACCTCTGGACCCCGCTCAGCGCCAGCGCCGGGCAGGCGGACGGCCGCACGTACCTGGGCAACCTGAATCTCGACCCCGAAACCGCCTGGCAGTTCAACCTGGCCGCCGGGTGGAACGGTCCGCGCTGGCAATTCCGGGTCTCCCCGTTCTACACGCGGGTGGAGGACTACATCCAGGGACGCCCGATCGCCCGCCTGGACACCAACGACCAACCGGTCCTCCAGTACACCAACCTCGAGCGGGCCGAACTCTACGGGGTCGAGGCTTCCGCGGGGTGGGAGTTTGCCCCCGGCTTCACCCTCAGTGGCGGGCTCGGTTACGTGCGCGGACGCGACGAGGAACACGGCGACAACCTCTATCGTATCGCCCCGCTGCGCGGCCGGCTGGAACTGGCCTGGAGCCACGGCCGCTTCGAGGCGGCGCTGACCGGGGTCCTGGTCGCGGAGCAGGACGCCGTGTCGGCCTACAACGGGGAGACTCCCACCCCGGGCTCCGGACTCATGCACCTGCGCGCCGGTTGGAACATCACCCGCCGGGTGAATCTGCAGGTGGGCGTGGAAAACCTGCTCGACGAGCGGTATGCAGACCACCTGGGTGGTATCAACCGTGTGGCCGGCAGTGACGTGGCCGTGGGCGAACGCCTCCCCGGCCATGGCCGCTCCGGCTACGTCGCCCTGCAGGTGACGGGGGAGTAGTCCTTCCACGCCGGCCGCGGTCTGCAGCGGCGCGGGTGGGCGGGGATTTGACGCTGCGGCGCTCCGGCGCTTAGTCTGCGCCCGCGCCGCACCGCGCCGTCGGCGTCGCGCCAAGTCATGACCGAACCTGCCATCACCCCGGAACTGGTAGCCCGGCACAACCTCACTCCGGAGGAATACGCCCGCATCCTTGATATCCTGGGGCGCCCGCCCACCTACACCGAGCTGGGCATCTTCTCGGTAATGTGGAGCGAGCATTGCTCGTACAAGAACACCCGGCCGCTGTTGCGCACCCTTCCCACCCGCTCACCCCGGGTACTGGTGGGCGCGGGCGAGGAAAACGCCGGCATCCTCGACATCGGCGACGGCCTGGCCATCGCCTTCAAGATGGAATCCCACAACCACCCCAGCGCAGTGGAGCCCTTCCAGGGCGCGGCCACCGGCGTGGGCGGGATCATCCGCGACATCTTCACGATGGGGGCCCGCCCGGTTGCGGCGCTGGACTCCCTGCGTTTTGGCGAGCTGAGCGACCCGGAGGTGCGCCGGCTCTTTCGCGGGGTGGTCTCCGGCATCGCCCATTACGGCAACTGCTTCGGCATTCCGACCCTGGCGGGCGAGGTGTATTTCGATCCCAGCTACGCCGGCAATCCGCTGGTAAACGTCTTCTGCCTGGGCGTGCTCCGGCACGAACAGATCGCTCGCGGCGCCGCCCGCGGCGTGGGCAATCCCGTGTTTTACGTCGGCCCCGCCACCGGTCGCGACGGCCTGGCCGGGGCGGCCTTTGCCTCGCAGGACCTGACCGAGGAATCCGCCGAACAGCAGCGGGGCGCGGTGCAGGTGGGCGACCCGTTCATGGAGAAGCTGGTCTGCGAAGCCTGCCTCGAGTTGCTCGCCACCGGCGCGGTGGCCGGCATCCAGGACATGGGCGCCGCCGGGCTGACCTGCTCAACCTGCGAAACCGCCGCCCGCGCCGGCACCGGCATCGAAATCGAGCTGGACCGCGTGCCCCAACGCGCGCCCGGCATGACCCCGTACGAAATCCTGCTCAGCGAGTCGCAGGAGCGGATGCTGCTCATCGTTCACCGCGGCCGCGAGGAGGAGGTCAAACGCGTCTTTGACAAGTGGGACCTGCCCTGGGCCGAGATCGGCGTGGTCACCGACACCGGCCGCATGGTGGTCAAGCACCACGGCCGGGTCGTGGCCGACATTCCGGCCCGGCTCATCGCCAGCGGGGCGCCGGTGTATGAACGCGAGGCCCGGCCGCCAGCGTATTTGCAGGCCGTGCGCGCCTTCCGGCTCGCGGACCTGCCCGCGCCGTCGGAAACGCCCGATCCCGCGTCCGTCCTCAAGCGGCTGCTGGCCTGGCCCACCATCGCCTCCAAACACTGGGTCTGGCGCCAGTACGATCACATGGTGCGCGATGGCACGGTGGTCGGCCCCGGCAGCGACGCGGCGGTCCTTCGCATCAAGGCCGATTCCCTGCCGCCCCTGCCCCCCGGAGCCGAGGCCCGCCCGGTGCCGGAAAAGTTTCTCGCCGTGACCAGCGATTGCAACGGCGCCTACTGCTACCTCGATCCCTACGAGGGCGCGAAAGCGGCGGTGGTCGAGGCGGCGCGCAACCTGGTTTGCTCCGGCGCCCGCCCGCTGGGCGTGACCGACAACCTCAACTTCGGCAACCCCCACAATCCCGAACTGTTCTGGCAGCTGCGCGAGTGCGTGCGCGGCCTGGCCGAGGCCTGCCGCGCCCTGAACACGCCGGTAACCGGCGGCAACTGCTCGCTCTACAACCAGAGCCCCACGGGCCCGATTGATCCCACGCCCACCGTGGCCATGGTCGGCCTGATCGAAAAACCGGAGCACATCACCACCCAGTGGTTCAAGGACGAGGGCGATGTCATCCTCCTGCTCGGCGCGCCGGTGGACCTGGCCGATCCGCTGCACGGCCTGGGCGGCTGCGCGTACCTGCAGGTCTGGTACGGCCTCAAAACCGGCATCCCGCCGCGATGCGACCTCGAAGCCGCCGCCACGCTGCACACCACCTTGCTCGGACTCATCCACGCCGGCGGCATCAAGAGCGCCCACGACTGCAGCGAGGGCGGGCTGGCCGTGGCCCTGGCCGAGGCATGCATCAGCCAGCTCATCGCCCGGGAAACGCCGCGGTTGATCGGCGCGACCGTGGACCTGACCGCGTGCCTCTCCGCCCGGGCGCCCGGGCCGGGAGACTCAATCGCCACCGGCGCGCCCCCCCCCTCCACCCCGGTGCGGCCGGACGCCCTGCTCTTCGGGGAAACCCAAAACCGCGTGATCATCTCCTGCGCCCCGCTGGACGCGGTCAAAATCCTCGAACGCGCCCGGTTGATGGGCGTGCCGGCGATGCGTCTCGGGACCGTGGGCGGGGACCGGTTGGTGTTTCGAACTCCGGCGGGCGAATGGGCCATGCCGGTGGCGGAGCTGCACGAGGTGTGGTGGAACAGTCTGGCCCGGCTGATGGCCTGAGCGCGCGCGGCGCCGTTCCTGCGGCAAACCGCCGGCCTCAGATCGGGCCGCGCCCGGCGGCAACGAGCCATCCCGCCCCGCGGGCGCGGTCTTTTTTCACCGTTACAAGCCGGTGCCTCGGCGTTACGTTCGGGTGAAACCGGAAGCGGTGCTTCCAACCGAATTCCGCTTCCGGACCGGTGCGCATGAACGAACTGGAACTGCAAGCCACGGCACTCATCCGGCGGGTGGGGCCGCTCGCGGCCTTCCAGCAGTGGATGGCGGCCAATGACGCGCGCATTCGCGGTCCCGAGTTGAACAACGGCCGGGCGCTGGCGGCCGAGCGCACCGCCATCTACACCGCGGCGGTGGCGCTCTGGGCGGAGCGGGAACAGACCCGGTTCGGGTACGACCGCCCCTTCGCCGTGGTGGCCATCGGCGGCACCGGACGCGAGGAAATGGCGCCCTGTTCGGACAACGATTTTGCCTTCCTGTTCGACGACGTGATCGAGGGCAACGCCTTCCTGCGGCATCTGCAGGACCAGGTGTTGCAGAGCGATCGTTTCGAGCGCGAACACGGCTTTGCCTGCCAGGCCTTTGCCTTCAATCTCGAGGACGCCGCCTCCCTCTCCGGCAAGCAGTTGAACGCCTTTTTGGACCTGCGCCCGGTGTATGATCCGCCCGGGCTGGCCGCGATCTTCCGCGAGCGCATCCGGGCCACGTGCGACACCTTCGAACACTTCCTGCACGTGCGCGGATTCTGGAAGGACCGCTGGGAAAAGGCCGCCGACGAGTGCGAACGGCTGGACGGCTTCGACATCAAAAACGACGGGTTGCGGCTGTTTCTGGCCGCCATTTGGACCCTGGCCGGCCTGCGTTTCCAGCACAGCGCGGAGATTTACGCCACGCTGGACGACCCGCGCGACCTGGCGGCGTACGAGTTTCTGATGCGCATCCGCGCCTTCGTGCATTTGCGCCAGCGCGGGCGGCATCGCCCGCTGGGCGGGGGCAACCACCCCGAGGATATCCTGCGGTTCGAGGATTTTCTGTCCTTCGGCGACCTGCTCGGACCGGAGGCCGATGAGCGGGAGCGATTCGAGTTTGCCAACGAGGTGCGGGCGCGGCTGCTGTCGGCCCGGCGGCGGGTGGCCCGGTTTGCCAAGAGCGTCATCCAGCAGGAGCTCAAGCGCGGCCGTCCGGTGGCGCCGGGACATCCCATCGTGTTCGGCCTGGGCGGGCTGTATCATGCCACCGCGCACCAATGCCGCAGCCCCCGGGAGCGGAGCCGGGCCGCGCTGAGTCTGCTGCTGGCCGCGCAGCGGTACAACGTGCCGGTGGACCCGGCGGAGCTGCAAACCACCTTCCGCAACGCCGGCGACTGGCTGGAACCGGTGCCCGAGCTGGCGGCACTGTTTTACGAGCGGCGCGGCAGCCTGGCCCGCACCTTCGCCTTCTTGTCCCAGATTGACGGCGCGGAGGAACGGCTCTTCCCCGGCTACGCCCGCTTCGAGGCCTCGCTCGACACGCGGGTGATGAACGAACAGAGGGTCCTGCGCAGCGCCCTGGAGCGCGAAAAGCTCGCCGCGCTGGAACGGTTCATCGAAGAGGGTCGCACCCTGGCCGCCCGCGGACGGCAGGACACCTGGCGGCCGCTGGACATCGGCGAATTGATGCGTCTGGAGGCCGCCAAACTGGACGCCGAACACCTGGCCGCCGTGCGCCTGGCCCTCAAAACCAAGCGCCTGCCGGTCCTGCCCGAGGACGAAGAGGTCCGTCGCGACATCTCCCGCCCGCTGCACGATCGTTTCTCCAGCGGCCTGTCGGGCATCCCCCTGGCCCAGTACTACGAACGGTACCGCATCCTCTGTGACTTCACGCCGGAGACGTTGCGCATCGTGGAATTTCTCCAGCTCCACCGCCGCGAGTTCAAGCAGCGCTCCGAATCCGGTCTGAACACGGAGGAAAAGGTGCGGGAACTGGTGACCCTGTGCCGGGAGGAAAACCTGCTGCGCGCGCTGCTGGTCTTCACCGGCGCCGACCGCGCGGCCTGGGAGTCCGACCGCCAGGACCCGGCCCGCTGGTTCAACACGCGCGAGTTGTATGAAAAGGCCATGCGGCATTTCCGCCCCGGGCTGGACTCCCGCGCCACCTTGGGCGCGGCCGGGTACTCGCCCGCCGAGCAGGCCATCATCGAGGATTTCGGCGACGCGTTTTTCAGCGGGACCTACTGCCTGTTCATCAGCCGCTTCGGGTCGCATCTGCTCCGGCTGGCCGCCGAGCCGGACTCGACCCCGCCCCGGGGGGTCGTGCTGCGCGACGGCGCTTCCGTAATCCTCGGCGTGGCCGCGCGGGATTTCCCGGGGCTGGCAGCCTGCATCACCGGCGCGTTGTGGCATCTGGGCATTGACCTGCAACAAGCCCACCTGTTCTCCGCCATGCATCACGGGCTGGCGCTGGACTTTTTCCACATTGCGCCCGAGACGCAGCAACTGCCGCCGGAACTGACCCGCACCGTCGAGGAGGCCATCGTGCAGCGCCGGCATATCGGGGCCGCAGAAGAAGCCGGCCTGCCGGCCGTGCCCGGGGACAAGTCGCTGAGCGTGTGGAAGGACGGCGTGTACCGACTGGACGTGCAAACCTCGACCCACGCCCGGGGCTTTTTGTACGCCCTTACCTACAAGGTCTTTCGCCACCTGCGCGGCAACATTTACGGCCTGGGGGCCCGCACCGTTCGAGGACGCGCCTTCATCAGCGTATACCACAGTCTGCCGAACGGCCTGAGCCTGGAGGAGGCCCGGGCGCTGGTGCGCGAGCGGTTCTGAATCCCCGGGCCGGACCGCCACTGTGCCCGGCGGCGCCCCGGCAACATCCGGGGCGGAGCCGGGTTGGCCCCGGCAGCCCCCGCACGGTTGCGGAGAATCGCGGCAACCGGCGGCGACGCCGCTGCGCGGAGGTCGAACATTGCCCGGCCACCCTCCCGTGATTGCCCCGCAAGTCCGGCACTCAGACCGGGAGAGGGTGTGAGGTCTGTAAATGCCCCACGACGCCGCCATAAGTCACCTTGACACCTCCATCCTCGCCGCTAGCCTGCCGGTCGCCGGCCGGTTCAGGTCCCGCTGCCGGTAACCGGGCAACTCCATGGCATTGATCGTCCAGAAATACGGCGGCACCTCCGTGGCCAACACCGACCGGATCAAACGCGTGGCGGCGCGCGTGGCCGCCTACCGCGAACGCGGGGACCGGCTGGTGGTGGTGGTGTCCGCCATGAGCGGCGTCACCGACAACCTCATCAAGCTGGCCCGGGAAATCATGCCCCTACCCACCGAGCGGGAAATGGACGTGCTCCTGGCCACGGGCGAGCAAACCACCATCGCCCTCACCGCCATGGCCCTGCACGCGCTGGGCGTTCCCGCCGTCTCGCTCACCGGCGCCCAGGCGGGCATCGTCACCGACCGCGTGCACACCAAGGCCAAGATCATGAACGTCACCCCCCGCCAGGTGCACGCGCTGCTGGACAGCGGACAGGTGGTGATCGTGGCGGGCTTTCAGGGCCAGACCCAGGAGGGCCAGATCACCACGCTCGGCCGCGGTGGGTCCGATCTCACCGCCATCGCCCTGGCGGCGGCCCTCAAGGCCGACCTGTGTCAGATTTACACCGACGTGGACGGCATCTATACCGCCGACCCCCGTGTGGTGCCCACCGCCCGCAAGCTGGACGAGGTGGCCTACGATGAGCTGCTCGAGCTGGCGGGCGCCGGCGCCAAGGTCATGCAACTGCGCTCGGTGGAATTCGCCAAAAAATTCGGCGTCGTCTTCGAAGTCCGCTCCAGCATGAACGACAATCCAGGCACGATCGTGAAAGAGGAAACCAAAAGCATGGAAGGCGTGGTCGTCCGCGGCGTCTCCCTGGACAAAAACCAGGCCAAGATCACCCTCGTCGGGGTGCCCGATCGCCCCGGCGTGTCCGCTCGCATTTTTCAGGCCCTGGCCGACGCGGCCATCAACGTGGACATGATCGTGCAAAACGTCAGCCACGGCGCCGCCCGCCCCGCCACCGACCTGTCCTTCACCGTGGACAAGCCGGACCTGCTCAAGGCGCGCAAGGTCATCGAGGGCCTCAAGAGCGAGCTGGGCTTCAAGGAACTTCTCGTCAACGAAGGCATCGCCAAGCTCTCCGTGGTGGGGGTGGGCATGCGCAGCCACTCGGGCGTGGCCGCCAAGATGTTCACCACCCTCGCCCGCGAGGGCATCAACATCGAGATGATCTCCACCAGCGAGATCAAGATCACGGTGGTGATTGACCTCGCCCGGGGCGAACAGGCCGCGCGCGCCGTTCACGACGCGTTCATCACCTAGGCGCCGGGCCGCTGCGGCCGCGGGAGCCCCGGGGCAGAGTCATTACCGGGCGGCCCGCAGGTGGTGATCAAACCAGTCGGCAAACCGGCGGACGTCCCAGAGCATGGTCAGCCACCCGTGCCGCTTGCCGGGCCGGACCAGCAGCTTCACTTCGCAGCCAACCTCCTGCGCCCGCGTCACAAACCACTCCGATTGCTCCAGGGGAGTCAGTGTGTCTGCGTCCCCGTGCAAAATCAGCACCGGCGGCAGGTTGGAAGTGACGTGGTAGATGGGCGACACCTCGCGGCCAATCACTTTCCACACCGCGAGATTGGTCGAGTCCGGTCCGAAGGCCCGCACGAAACTCTTCGGAGGACCGCCGTCGCCGGGGTTTTCCGTGGATCGGCCCAGATTCAGCAGATCGGTCACCGGGAAAAAGATGGCCACCGCCTGCACGGCGTCGCTTTCGCGGTCCACCGGGTCATCGGCCGCGGGATCGCCGGGGCCGCCCCGCGTGGCGATCATGAGGCTGAGATGGCCGCCGGAACTGCCGCCGCTCACCCCCAGGCGGTTCGGATCCACACCGAACTCCCGGGCATGATGGCGCACGTAGCGCACCGCCCGGCGCACGTCGGCCACGATCTCCATCACGGTGCATTCCGGCTGGGAGACGTGGTGCACCGCGAAGATCGTGTACCCGCGCCGCAACAGCGGCGCCACCAGGGCCGGATGAATCCCTTCGCGCGAGGATTTCCAACTCCCGCTGACCATCACCAGCACGCCCAGCCCGTTCGGATGCCGTGGCCGAATCACGTCCAGCACCAGGTCCTGCGGACGGCGTGTCGAGTACGCAATGCCCCGGGTGACCTCGTGCGGGGGATTGAAATACCACCACAACCCGCCGGCCAGCGTGGCCACCACCCCCACCACCGCCAGCAGGACCAACCCGGCTGTTTTCAGCATGCGTCGCCAGCTCACGCGCCGGAACATGGGCCAACCGCGCCGCCTGCCAAGGCGAAACCCGTGTTCCATGACCGCACGGCGGTCGAGCGCAGGCCAACCGCCCGTCCCCGTGCGAATTGGCAATCCGCAGGGCTGAGCCCCTGCCGGCGATGGGTTGTCCCAACCTCAGGTAGGGCGCGCTCTTCGAGAGCGGTTGTGACTACCCGGTTGTGGTGTAGGGCGTGCTCTGCGATCGCGCCGGGGGGTGCTGCATCTGCGTCTTCCGCGTGGTCTGCGGGCTGATATCCGCCGGGCTGGAAGCCCGGCTCTACGGCAGGCTGGAAGCCTGCCGCTACGTAGCGGCGGCCATCGTGGCTGCCGTGGAGGACAGCTTCCAGCCGCCCGGAGAATGGCGCGGCCCCGCCGCCCCACCCTTCGCATACTTCGCGCCTTCCCACACTCCCGCCTCGTCACGCGGCGGGCTGGGACAGCCCGCCCTACCAGCGGTGGATCGTCACAACCCGGTAGGGCACACTCTCCGAGCGCGCCGACTCCCATTCCGCGTCTTTCTACTGGTCTGCGGGGGCTGCACCCATCAAGGCGTCCGGCCGGGCGGTTCCAGCCGGTCAACCACGCAGAGTTGTCAGCCCCGGCGGCGGCTGGCATAACCGGGGCGTGCTGGCCAAACGGGTCATTCCCTGCCTGGATGTGCACGCGGGTTGCGTGACCCGCGGGGTGCAATTTGGCCGGGCGGAGCGAGGCGAGTTGCGCAACGTGGGCGACCCGGTGGCGCTGGCCCTGACTTACAACGCCCAGGGCGCGGATGAGTTGGTGTTCTTCGACATCACCGCCAGCGCACACGGCCGCGCGACCATGGTCGAGGTGATCGAACAGGTGGCCGCGCAGTGCTTCATGCCCCTGACGGTGGGCGGCGGCATCCGGTCGGTCGAGGACATGGGCCACATGCTCCATGCCGGCGCCGACAAGGTGAGCATCAACTCCGCCGCCCTGGCCCACCCGGACCTCATCCGCACGGGGGCGGAGAAATTCGGCAGCCAGTGCATCGTGGTCTCGATTGACGCCCGCCGCACCGGGCCGGAGCGGTGGGAAGTATTCTCGCACGGCGGACGGCGGGCGACCGGCCGGGAAGCCGTGGCCTGGGCGTGCGAGGCCGTGGCCCTGGGCGCGGGGGAGATTGTGCTCAACAGCATTGACGCCGACGGCACCAAGCAGGGCTACGACGTGGAGCTGACCCGGCGGGTCAGCGAGGCGGTGGGCGTACCCGTCGTGGCCAGCGGCGGCGCCGGTACGCTGGATCACCTGGTGGAGGTGCTGCGGGCCGGGCGCGCGGATGCCGTGCTGGCGGCCAGCATCTTTCACGAGGGCGCCTACACCGTGGGCGACGTGAAGCGGCATCTGCGCGCGGCGGGCATACCGGTGCGCCTGCCCCCGGAAACCGCCGACCGGAGTGAGAATTGAACTGGCAGCCGCCGCGCGCCGGGGCACACTGCGGCGCGCGGACATGAGTGCTTTGGATCTGCTCAAGTTCAATGCCGAGGGTCTGATTCCGGCCATTATCCAGGACGCCGCCTCGGGCCGGGTCCTGATGATGGCGTGGATGAACCGGGCGTCGCTGGAAAAAACCCTGGAGACCGGGCGGACGTGGTTTTGGAGCCGCTCGCGCCAGAAGTTCTGGATGAAGGGCGAATCCAGCGGACACGTGCAGGTGGTGCGGGATATAGCCCTGGACTGTGACGGGGACACGTTGCTCATCCAGGTGGAGCAAACCGGCGCCGCCTGCCACGAGGGATATCGCTCCTGTTTCTTCCGCTCGTTCATTGCCGATCCGCCCGGGGTGCGAGTGACCGAGTCGCGGCTGGCGGACCCCGGCCAGGTGTACGGTCAGTCATGAGCGAGGTGTTTCTTCCCTTTGGCAGTGCGGCCCATCTGGGACTGCTGGGCGCGGTGCTGGCGGCCCGCGGCGCGGACATCCTGAGCACGTGGGTGGCCTCGCCCCGGCTGTTGCTGGAAGCCAACCCGCTGGCGCGGGCCCTGGGCTGGCGCTGGGGCGTGGGCGTGAATCTGCTGCTGGCTTCGGCGGTGGCGGTCTGGCCGCTGCCGGCGATCATGCTCATCACCGCCAGCCTGCTGGTGGCCGCGCGCAATTTTCAGTCCGCCTGGCTCTCCCGGAGCATGGGCGAGCAGGCCTACCGCGCCTGGTTGAGCGAGCATCTCAGCCGGACCAGCCGGGGTCTGTACGTGCTCTGCGTGGTGGCGCAGGCGGGGCTGGTGGCGCTGGTGGGCGCCATTCTGGTCTGGGCCAGTCCGCTCACGTCCCTGCCCGGCGCGGTGGGGTTGGGGGTGTTGACCTATGCCGCGGCGGCGCTGCTCTATCCGCTGGTGGGCGCCCGTCGGCTCTGGCGTCAGGGATCATCCGCGTCATGAGCCTGCCCTGCTTTCCCAGCAAGGAGGCCTTCCTGCGCCTGGCCGGGCAGGGCAACCTGATCCCGGTTTGCTGCCGGTTGCTGGCGGATTTTGAAACCCCGCTGTCGGCCTATCAGAAGCTGCGCGGGATCGGAGAGTCCTTCCTGCTCGAATCCGTCGAGGGGGGCGAACACGTGGGCCGGTACTCGTTCCTGGGATGCAATCCACGCGCCATCATCCGCCAACAGGGCGCGCGGGTGGAGGTGGTGCGCGGCGGCCGGGTGACCGAGGTCTTTCACATGCCGGCGGCGGGCCAGGCCTACGAGCGCCAGCGCGTGCGGGACGGGCTGGAGGTGGTCGAACGCGTGCTGGCCCGGTACCGGCCCGTGTCCGTGCCCGGGCTGCCGCGATTCACCGGTGGCGCGGTCGGCTACCTCGGTTACGAATTCATCCACGACATCGAGCCGGTGGTACCGCGGCCGCCGCACGACGAACTGGGCACGCCCACGTTGTATTTCCTGATCGCCGACCAGTTGCTCATCTTCGACCGGGCGGACCAGACCCTCACCGTGCTGGTCAACGCCGCGGTGGAGGACAGCGGCAGCCCGGAATCCGCCTACGACGCGGCGGTGGCCGAAATCGAGGGACTGATGGCGCGCCTGCGGCAACCCGGCGTTCACCCGCCGGTGCCGGTGCCGTGGGAGGCGCCGGCTGTGGCCTTCGAGTCCAACGTCACGCCGGAGCGCTTTTACGCCAACGTACGCAAGGCCAAGGAGTACATCACCGCCGGCGACATCATTCAGGTGGTGGGCTCGCAGCGGTTCAGCGCGCCGGTGCGGGCCACGCCGTTGGACATCTACCGGGCCGCGCGCACCATTAACCCCTCCCCCTACATGTTCCTGCTGGAATTGGAGGACCTGGCCCTGGTGGGCGCCTCGCCGGAAATCCACGTGCGGTGCGAGGACCGTCAGGTGGAAATCCGGCCCATCGCCGGCACTCGCGCCCGAGGCCGCACCCCGGAGGAGGACGCCGCCCTGGAGCGCGAACTGCTGGCCGACCCCAAGGAGCGCGCCGAACACGTGATGCTCGTGGACCTGGCGCGCAACGACCTGGGCCGGGTGTGTGAGTTTGGTTCCGTGCGGGTGCGGGACCTGATGGTGATCGAACGCTACAGCCACGTCATGCACATCGTCTCCAGCGTCGAGGGCCGGCTGGCGGCGGACAAGACGCTTTACGACCTGATGCGGGCCACTTTCCCGGCGGGCACGGTCAGCGGCGCGCCCAAGATTCGCGCGATGCAAATCATTGCCGAGCTCGAGGGCACGACACGCGGCCCCTATGCGGGGTGCGTGGGGTACTTCAGCTTCAACGGCAATCTGGACACCTGCATCACCATTCGCACGGCCGTGATCCAAAACGGGCGGGTCTATGTGCAGGCCGGCGGGGGGTGGGTCAACGATTCGGACCCCGAGGCCGAGTATCAGGAAACGGTGAACAAATCCCGCGCCATGCGTCAGGCCGTGGCCCTGGCCGAGCTGTTTCCCCGGTAACAGGTCCTCTTCCTTTCGCGACGGGCCGGGGACAGCCCGACCGACCGGTGATGGATTACCCCAAACTCGGTAGGGCGCGCTCTCCGAGCGCGCCGCCTCCATTCCGCGTTATCCACGTGGTCTGCGGGCTGGAATCCGCCGGGCTGGAA
>FWPU01000348.1_pt1 | contig 148717 bp, 133 predicted proteins | sample 2228361 | NCBI WGS metagenome assembly FWPU01 (sample SAMEA103939777, study PRJEB20133) | metagenome | reverse complement strand
AGCGGGCTGCTGGTGCTAAGAGAGCAGTGTAATCAGATGGGGACGTGTGAGCTAGGGACGGAGAAGGTGGGGTTGCCGATCGAGAAGCAGCTGACGGTGAAGAACGAGGGGACAGTCTCTGTGACACTGACGCTGAGCACGAGTGCGCCGTACAGCATAGTGAGCGTGCTGCCGACGCTGGCGCCTGGGCAGAGTGGGCAGGTGACGGTGCGCTTTGATCCGAATGAGTCAGGGAGTTTCACTGGCAACGTGCAAGTTGGAATCAATGGCGGGCAGGGGAGCGTGAGTTCTCCTCCCTTGATGGGTGTGGCCCATAAGATCGAGCTCAGCCCGGCGGAGCTGAGTTTCGGTCTCGTCTTTGTGGATAGTACAAGGGAACAGAAACTGACTGTGAAGAACCAAGGCGTGACGAATGTGCCGTTGACTGTGAGCGTGGGTGAACCTTTCAGTATGGGGGCTGACAGCTCCTTCACTTTACCCCCTAGCGAGAGCCGCGAAGTCGCGATACAGATCAGCCCCACAGCATCGGGAAGCTTTTCTGGGAATGTGCAGTTAGCCAGTGGGTCAGTCAGCTTCAAAGTTCCCGTCAGAGCTGAGGCGATGACCTATGAAGAATACCTACAAGCTTTGTTGGCAGGTGCTAATGCGCTGGCTCGCTATGGGAACTATAATGTTGCAATAGCAGAGAGTTGGCAAAATTCGTGCCTGCATACGTTTGCCGGTTTCGACGACCTGAGTGCCGAGCTCATTCAAGGCTATATGGATGACACAGATTGCGAAGAAGGGGCTCTAGACATTGACCTTGCACGACTTGAAGAACTAAAGAGAGCCTCTGAGCTTCTGGATATCGTTGACATTGAGAGACTTAATACCTGGTTTCGCACTCTTAAACAGGCTCTTGTAGAAGAACGCTTTGATGAGGAGTACGAGCGCTTACTCCCAGAGGGTCTGGATCAGTTCATGGAAGCCTTTCGTTTGATCTTAGAACTAAGTAACATAAGGGCTAACGAGCTTAAGGACTGGTTGAAGGGCTTCTTACAGGCCCTAGATCAGCAAAACCCTGTGGACTATGCGAAGGAACGCCAGGCTGCTGCCAGAGCGTTCTTAGTAAAGATCTACGACGAAAACCATCCCAACGTAAAAGTCTTTGACCAATCTTATCCATTGGTCATGCAGCTTCTCAAGGTTGGATAGTTAAAGGATTTCTATGGGCATATAGCGGCATAACTCGCACGGGGGTGTGGGCTGCTAGGCTTACTTTGCCTTATGACAAAGCTAATGCTCTGGGGCTTGGGCAACTGTTTGGACAACGAGAGGGACCTGGGCGCGTCTATGAGATCACAGGCATCCAAGCTATAGTTATCGGCAACCATTGTGACCAGTGTGCCAGTTGGGGAAATCAAATAGCAGAATGGACCTTTGAAGCCTTGAAAATGTATGGCTTCGACTTCACTACAGGAGGATCACCAGGTCGCGGTAATTTAAATGTCGTAGTTATTAGTTTTACAAGAAATAACGCTCAAGGTATTGAGGGACCAGGAGGAATAATCGAACAGCTCAGTACAGACCCTTGGATTGCTAGCAGCGGCGCTGTGGTTATGATAGTCTATCTCAAAGACGGGCAAGTGAAGTGGGCTTGCATCTCACGCGGATGCGCCTTTCTGACTGATGAAGAAAAAGAAGCCATCGCTAACAGCTTTGCCAACTTGCTCAGCAAGTACCCTTCGGGCATGATCGAGACCCTTATAGGATTCTGCGGGGGTGACGTCGGCTGTGTGATAGATATATTAAGGGCGGGAAAGTGAAGGAGAGGTATGCTCTACACTTGAACTAATCAAGTACTTTCAACCCTCATAGAGAATAGCTTGCCTTTACAAGCTGAGGCTAGGAAGGAGTATCTTCATGCCAAGAGTTCATCGGGTGATAGGCTCTATGCTCTTGATGCTAGTGATAGGCATCTTGATAGCTGGCGTGAGCGGCCCTGCCGGAGGACGTGCTTTAGTCTTGCCGAAGGGGCTTCCCATGCTCAGCCGTCAGGAGCAACCGTTCTGTCCAAACCCAGAACAGTTTGGTTTTCCGAGTGGCAAGCAAGTCTTGCGCGTGCCCCAGGACTTTGCAACTATCCAAGGTGCGATAGATGCCGCACCTGATGGGACAACGATCCAAGTAGCCGCCGGAACCTACATAGAGAACTTAGTCATACGTAAGCCCTTAAAGTTACAAGCGAGCGATCAAGGTCATGTTATATTAAAGGGTCGTCAACAAGATGAGTCAATTGTTCAGGTTGTCAGTAGCTACGGAAGCGGAGAATACGAGGGTCTTGTTGTCGTAATTGAAGGTTTGACTTTTGCCAGCATGTTTACAGGCATAGAGCTAGTTGGCACACCTATCACGGCCTTAATTCGGAATAACGTCTTCGGTGAAAGTGGCGCGGCTATCCTATCTCTCCCTACCCCTAGGTTGCCTCTTTTCTCTGGGCGCACCAGCGAAGTCTACATTTGCGAAAACACCTTTGAGGGTCAAGGGCTAGGGAGAGGCATTTATTCTGTACCCAAAGATCTACATAACCTCTATATCCGTGGCAATTCCTTCCTCAAGGTGAGCGAAGGTATCAGAGTAGAGGACAGTGCGGTAGTGGGGCAAGGAACTGAACCCCTAACGCAGATTTGGCCACGCGTGGAGATCGCTAAGAATACGATGCAGGGTATCGGAACGATCGGTATCTTGCTATCGAACTCTGCTGGTGTTGTACTTAGAGAGAACATGATCGAGGGGGGCACAGAGAGATCTTTAGGGGGCATTGTTCTAAGTGGGGGCGAGGCAATTCTGGAAGGGAATGTAGTTCGAGGCTATCAAGCTAGTGGTATTGAGATCCATGGTAGCCGTGCCATACTTAAGGGCAATCGCCTAGAAGCCAATGGGATAAGTGATGCACGCATGCGTTCTGGTGGGGTTCGTATTAGTGCAGGTCTAGCTGAGCTGGTTGGGAACCATATTGTCAGCAATCCAGGTTATGGAATCTTGGTGCGACGAGTCGAAGACATCATCATATGCAAGAGCAATCAAGTCAGCAGCAACGGCACCGGTGATTATGCTATCGAGCATCCTCAGGGAAATCCTCAGCCCAGCCCAGAACTGAAGCAAAAGTGTGAAGGTGGCTAAAGACCTACCCCTGGCCGCCGGGGTTCAGAAAGTGAGAAATCAGAAGTCAGAGAGATCGGAACTGTGGGGCTGCTTGCTGCCGACGCTGGCGCCGGGGCAGAGTGGGCAGGTGACTGTGCGCTTTGATCCGAATGAGTCAGGGAGTTTCACTGGGAATGTGCAGGTAGGGATCAATGGTGGGCAGGGGAGCGTGAGTTCTTCTCCCCTGGTGGGCGTGGCACACAAGATCGAGATCCAGCCTGCGGAGTTGGATTTGGGAATTGTCTTTGTTGATATCATGAGGGAAGAGAAGCTCACGGTGAAGAACCAGGGTATGACAACTGTGACAGTGGAGACTTTACCCCCAAGCAATGCCTCGCCGTTCACAGTGATTCTGTCTGAAAATCCCCTAGTATTAGACCCTAGCGAAAGTGTGGAAGCGACGGTGCAGTTCACTGCAACAACTTCAGGGGAATTCTCACACACTGTGCGTTTGATAATCAACAATTCATTCAACTTCGAGGTTCCACTTGCCGCTAGAGCAGTAACCTTCGAAGAATTTCTGCAGATGGTTGGTACACTTTTTGTTTCAGGAACTCCCAATCTATTCTTCGACGGCTTTGAAGGCTTAGAAATATCCCTTGTTGACTTTCAGAGCCTGGCCCAAGAGCTGCTGACACGTCAACCACAGCCACCCACTCCTGAGGACCTCGAGACCGCTCAGGCTTTAGAGGAACTAAAGGCCTGGATCGACGATCCAGCTTTTGAGCAGAAGATACAAGAGTTGATGCAGCAATACCCCGCTTTCGGAACCTTTGTTAACCAAATCCAAAACGAGATATCAAACCTTGGTCTTGCATCACTCAGTTATGTTCAAGTTCTGCGTACCTTAGTTGGTTCTTTGTTGACTCCTGCTTTACTGGGCCAACCGCCTATACCCTTATGGGGCATTCCATCTGTTGATATTGCAATCCTTACAACCCTGCTTGCTGCAGCAGCTCAAGTACATCCTATTTTTGGCAGCGTGACTCTCAAAATAGGTAATGAGGATGTACCGGCATCAATCCTATTAACCATAGGTGTCGGAATTATTACAGGCTCTTTAGGTCCGAGCTGCGGAGATACCTGCCTCATGAATGTTCGTGAGCGCTTGAGAACAGTGGCAAACACTATTGGAACCTCTGGATTTGACAATAACTTCAAAGGGCTGTTGATGGAAGTATTCGTGGCTGCTCACGCGTGGGTGAATGGCTGGACCCTTTTGAATTTCTCTCAACCCTACTCTAAAGATGGGATACTAAAAACCGAGATCGACATCATTGCCAAGAGGTTTGTCCCAGGGCTAGGTGATGTGGTTGCCTTCATCGAAGTGAAGTCCGATACAAGTTTATCGAAAGATGAGATTGTGAGAAAGCTTTCAAACTATGCTGACTATATCAACAACGTGGGCCGATACAGATATCCAGGCGACTTCCATGTAACAATCCTTATCCAATTTGAGCAAACATCAGATGTAACAGTTCAAAACGCTCTCAATGAATACAAGGACAAAACCCCAGCTATGGTTGTATATTGTATCAGCAGGTGCGATGGGTTTGGAGCAAAAGGTGAAAGCACCTATGAAATTCAGTTTAGAAACATGACTCTAGAGCAGGTTATAGCAATCGTGACTTCGCTTGGCTTTATTGTCACAGGTGTCAGAGCTGATGGGGTTATTATCCTTGCTTTTAAGGGAGATCCTACTATGATACGATTGCTGCTGATGGCATGGACAATGAGGTGATGATACAATGGAGCTACTCAATCTGGTGCCAATCTTAAGTATACTTCTCTTGCTGAGAGGTGAGCCGATGCCAGAGAAAGTCCAACAAGAGTGGCGAGTACCCGGTGATTTCTCCACCATCCAGGCAGCTATTGATGCTGCTCAGGAAGGCGATACAATTCTCATCGCACCAGGGCTCTACCAGGAGCACTTAGTGATTACTAAGTCCTTGACACTTCAAGGCATGGAGCCGGACACAGTCTTGGAAGGCGAGCCAAGCGAGTTTGAACCCTTTATGGAAGAGCCTGAAGGGGAGCAGCCAAGTGGTGCCAGGATTAGAGTAAGACTCGGCTGGCAAGCATCTATACAAGGTAGAATCCCAATGGTACCTAAGACTGTTGGGCAGCCAGCAATTGTCATACAAGCTAAGCAAGTGCAGATTCGGGGCCTGCAGATTCGCCCTCAAGGTTTGCAGCTTGACCCTCCACCGGCGGAGCATCTTCCTTCTGTCCCGCGTCCGCTGCGGGCTGGGGTTGTGGTGGAAAAAGGGGCAGAAGTCCTTATAGAGCAAGTGATCATTCGCAACACTCACTACGGAGTCGTTGTCAAGCGCGGAGCTTCGCTTATCCTGCGCCATAGCATCCTGCACAACTGGCGTAGAGGCCTGCAGATTTGGGGAACAGCCATAGTAGAGGATAGCTCTCTACACAACGAAGATATTTACGAATCTGAAAGTTCAGAGGTAGCAGTTCTCATTGAAGGAGGACAGGTTTTTCTCCGCCGCAATCGGATTTCTATCTTCCATGTCAACCCTTATGTACCAGCTCATCGTATCGGAGATTTCTGCGATGTAGGAGTAGAAGCCTCTGACGGCAATGTCGTGATAGAGGGCAATCAAATCGTTGGCGCTTTGTATCACGGCATATCCGTCTTCAAAGGGAAAGCCTCGATTCAGAAAAACTTCCTAGTCTATCAAGGTTATGATGGCAGCGGCTTGAAAATAGGGTCTGCTGAAGCGACTGTGGAGGGCAACACGGTGATTGGGCTGATGCCCCATGGAGTAGGGATTCAAATAAATCCGGAAGCTCAGGTCGTACTCAAACGGAATCGCCTGAGCCAAAACGGGATCGGGGTTGAGATATCAGGTGCAATGGCTCGGCTTATCGAGAATGACATCTATGCAAACAAAACAGGGATTCAGTTGACCCCCCGCGAGGAAGCCGATCCCCTTGCTCAGGTTGAGTTAGTGAACAACAAGATCAACCAGAACGAAGAATGCGGGATTGCAGCTCAAAGCGCTCAGTATGTTGATGGCAAAAAAGTATATGAGATATTCAAAGGGCAGCTTGAGGGTGAAGGGAACGAGATCGAGAGCAATCTAAGAAGTGACCTCTGCCCCCCCGACTACCCCTGGCCGCCGGGGTTCCGGAAGTAGGGAACAAAGGAGGTGCGTGCGTGTGCTTACAAGATTAGGAGCAATCCTTGCGACAATTGGGCTATTAGCAGGATTCAGCTGGACCAGCCAACCAACAGAGATGCAAGTCATCACCGTCTGCCCGCAAGGGCCACCTGCTTGTCAGTTTAGCAAGATTCAAGCAGCTCTCGACGCCGTTGCTGAGGGGGGCACGGTGCTGATCGGGCCAGGTACCTACGTGGAGAACATAACTGTTACGAAGAGCCTGACGTTAGAGGGAAGCGGCATCGACAACACAATCCTTCTTGCACCGCTGCCTCCGCCTGAAAATCCGGTGCTCACAGTGCATGCCCCAGAGCGTACAGTCACACTGCGCGTGCGCCGACTCACCGTGACTAGGCCGAACATCACTGCCTGGACAAAGGCGAGCATTGGCATTATGGTGCTCACCAAGGCCAGTTTAGTACTGGAACAAACAGCTTGGGTTGAGCTTGTAGCGGTCATTTCCGCCGGTCCGCTAGAACGCCTGGAAGCTCGAGATAGCCTCTTTAAGGAGAACTTCAGGTTCGTCTCTAAGGAAGATGAACTTGCCATCCAAGAAGCCATCCTTGAGCGCAACCGATTCCCCAAAGGTGCAAACATAGCCCTCTATGGCCAGCGCCTCGCCGCATACGACAATACCGTGATCTGCGTTCCAGAGCTTCCATCGCTTTACCCAACTGGCATCTCCTTCTATCTTGCAGAGGGTGGCCAAGCTCAGATCACTCGAAATGTTGTAGCGTTATGCCAGGACGGTATTGTCGTGACGCAAGGCGTCACAGAAGCGAGTGTGGTCATCCAAGACAATCGGCTCCTTGCCAATAATCGTAACATTTACCTCATTGGCATTGGGCGTCTCTTTCCAGAGGAGGTGCCTACACGGCTAGATTGGCTCATCGAAGGCAACATCATCGTTAGCGGAGGAATAGGGATCGAGATGAAAATTGGCCTTGCTGTAGAGGGTGGACAGGTGCGTCTGGTGAGGAACCAGATCGCGCGGCAACGCAAACAAGAGGTTATCGCTCCATCAGGCATCGAGTTGCTTTTTGGCAATGGAATTTTGCTTGGTACGTCACTCAGACGGAAGGAGCTAAAAGAGCCACTCAAGATAGAGATCAGTGAGAACCGGATTGAGCACAATGAAGCCTGGGGATTAGCCCTAAATCTGTTCCCGGGGTGGGATGGTCGCCCAGATGAGTGCAATGTCTATGCACCAGGGGAGGAGCAGGTATTCACTGATCCAGAGATCACTGGGAATGGGAACATCTTTCGCAACAATGGCAAGGGCGATCTTTGTCCCGCGGACTACCCCTGGCCGCCAGGGTTCAGGAAGTGAGAAGTCAGAAGGGCAGAAATCAGAAGTCAGAGAGAGCAGCATTGCTGGGCTACCTGAAGCAGCTAACAGTCGAGGGGACAGTCTCTGTGACGTTGACGCTAAGCGCGGCAGCGCCGTACAAGATAGTGAGTGCCTTGCCGACGCTCTCGCCGGGGCAGAGTGCTGCTGTGACGGTGCGGTTTGATCCCAGTGAGTCGGGGAGTTTCACCGGGAATGTGCAGGTGGGGATCAATGGAGGGCAGGGGAGCGTGAGTTCTTCCCCCCTGGTGGGCACAGCCCATAAGATCGAGATCGACCCTCCAGAGCTGAGTTTCGGCCTCGTCTTTGTGGATAGTACAAGGGAACAGAAACTGACTGTGAAGAACCAAGGCGTGACGAATGTGCCGTTGACTGTGAGCGCAGTTACACCGTTTAGTGTTGTGTCTGATGGTTCATTCGTCTTATCTCCTGGCGAAAATCGAGAAGTAGTTGTGCAATTTAATCCCACGACATCAGGGAATACCCAGGGAAGCATCCGTCTAACCAGTGGCATAGTATTCAAGGAATTCCCTGCCACAGGGATGGCATACACGGAAGAAGAGCTTAGAGCATTCTTACGACAACAGTTGCAATCGGAAATTGAAACATGTCAAGCTTCTCAGAGATTCGTCACTACTCCTTCCATTGCCTATCTGCCGACTCCTGAGGATAACTCTCTGCTATATGGATTCGATTGTGTGAGTGAGGAAGAGTTGGAACAGATATTGGATTTCATCATGTCAGGTCTAGGAACCTCTGATCCTGATGGCACCCAACCTATGCTTGACTCAGTCCCCATTTTCCTGGGTGGGCCTTGGAATCTGTCGGCTTTCATGTCCGCTCTAGAGTACCTCATTCAGAACTATGACAATTTCGATTCAGCTTTCCGTGCCGCTTACCAAGGGACAGCGCCTTGGAGCCCTGTCTTCCAAACGTTCGTGGATACAGTTAATTCTGTAAGTTTTCTCGGACCATTCAATCTGAATAGAGATCTGTTTGGGAATGATCCCGGTAGGCAAGCTGTGCTTGCTTTAGTAACTTTGCTAAAGGACTATCCGCAACTCGTCCAAATACTCGATCATATAGGACAACGCCTAGCACAAGTCAGTCAACCGGACAAAGTTGGCGAAAATCAACTTCTTGCTTTTTACGTCGTGGCTGAAATGTACCAAGGTGCCTTTGTTGACAAATTCATAACAGCCGGTATGACGGTGAGCTTAGCTGTGCAGTTCGTGTACGCTATGGAATACCTGCTGGATCAACCTACAAACTCCAGAGCGTTTCAGGCAATGTCAGCGCTCGTAGGCATAATAGCTCTCGGATATGGCCCAGAAGGAGTGTCATTGCTGCAGTTGTTAATTGAAGGACGTAATGCGGAGGCAATGGCAAACGCTGCTGGCCAGGCTATCTCGCTGGCCAATCTTGTAGAAAACGACTGGATCATCACGTTTGTTGGGGTACTTGCTCAGGATAGACAAAGAGCCTACGACAGAAGAATAACGATACCTGTGGGACTTGATATGGTGGCACAACGAATTGTTTACGGCAGGGAGACAACAGCTTTTGTGCATGTTCAGGCAAAGTTAAATTCCGACGAAATCAGCTCAATTGCTAACACTTTGCTCAGAATAGCTGAGCTGGTGGCTGACGACACATGGCGAGAAGGTTTCTTAAGCACATTCGGTGATCCTAATTACTTGGATTCTCAAGGGGTTGTTGTGCACATTGCATTCCAAGCTAATACAACGACCATCGGTTCTCTACTTCAGGCATTATACGATGGTAGTCCTAATGTACCCATTGTCATCATATGGGCAGATGAAAACGGCATAGTGCACGCTACCGCTGTCTGTCCAGTCAGCGGCTGTCCAGGAGGGTTAAGCGAAGCTGAGTATGCCCTTGAGATCGCGACAGCGATGGACTTCCCACCTGGTCAACCCGCTAACGAAGAATTCCGTGCTCTTGAAGTATACTTGAAATACTATTGGTGGTATGCATGGTTCTTTGAGTGCGGTAGAATGAGCATGTGTTTAGAGCCATAACGAAGGAGAAAAGATGGTGCGAATAGGAAGACAGTATACGCTTGGTCTCGTATCCTTCGGGCTTATCATGCTGCTAGTGTCGGGGATGAATTTCTCCACCCCATTTGTGTTTAGCATGACGCTTTTTGTTGATGATGACCCTGGTTGTGGCGGCTTCGCTCCGTGCTATCATACGATCCAAGAGGCTGTCGCAGCAGCTCAAGCAGGCGACAGGATCAAAGTGCGTGCTGGCACTTACCGGGGATTTATTGTCATTGACAAAAGCTTGATCCTTTCTGGAGAGTCGAAGGAAACCGTTCTCGTAGAAGGAGAAGAGCCAGTACCCTATCAACAACCAGTGATAACAATCTCAGGGTCTGCTCTTGTCGAGATAGAAAACCTTTCGATATATGGCAAATTATCGCGCACAGGTTTGTTGTACACCACTGGAGTTGCTATCGTTGGGCAAAATCCCCGGGCAACTATTCGCCACTTGCGCCTTTTTCAACATCTCTTTGCAGTTAGTCTGACGAGCGAACTGAGAGGAATTTCGCCTTCATCTGGTCAACTCATCATTACAGAGAGCGAGATCTCTCATAACTGGCAGGGTATCTATATCAGAACAGATGGCTCTCAACTGCAGGTCATCCAAGGGAATCTGTTTCTGGATAACTCGTTGGGGATTAATGCTTCTGGCAAAGGGAGTATGACCATTGACAAGAACCGTGTTTTCTTCAAAAAAAAGCAACCAACTACTGAGGTAGGGCCTGAAGCTGGTATTTGGCTAGGGGGGGCTTTGAAGGCCACACTTCGCCAGAACGTGATCCAGGGAATACCTAAGGGAATTGAACTTAAAGATTCAGTTCAGGCACAGCTTGAAGAGAACCAGATAACGAATAATTTTCTCAACGGAGTGATCGTGCGGGATAATTCCCACGCGCAACTTGCACGAAATCAAATTACTAACAACGGCCTGGCGGCACTCAGCTTTTCTCTCTTCCTGGACCCTTTTTTCCTCCCCCTCGCGATGGAGTTTGATCCGAAAGGTTTTGGGATTGTCATCGGTCCTAATGCCTCGGCCGAGGTTCTCGAAAATAAGATCGAAGGCAACATAATTGGCATCGGCACAACATCGAGTTCTCTACCTCAAGGACCTCCAGCCCAGTTAATTGCTCAGAAAAACCAAATTTTGAATAACGGCTGGGGGGTCTGGTTAGGGAGAGGCGACGTCATCGTAAGCGACAACGAAATAAACCACAATGGGATTTCAGAGGTACCTCTATCACTTACTGCCCTTTTCCCTGTAGCAGGGATACTCGTTCAAAATGGTCAGCCGATGCTGCAATTTAACCATCTTGCAGGAAACCGAGCAGGTGTGATCATACAGGGGCAAGCTCAACCAATGCTTTCCAGAAATAGAATCGTGGGTAGTGAGCGATATGGAGTAGCGCTTTACTTAAAGCCTTGTTATGATATCGTGCCTATCGCATCCGCGATCGAATTCAAAGGTGAAGTATCCGGCGAAGCTAACGAGCTGTCAGCTAATAAAGCAGGCGATCTCTGCCCCGCCGACTACCCCTGGCCGCCAGGGTTCAGAAAGTAGCATTTCAGAAGCTATTCGTAGCGCAACGCCTCGACCGGATCGAGCCGCGAGGCGCGCCACGCCGGCCATAACCCGGCTAGCGCCCCTAAGAAGACTGCAAAGAGCAACGCCCCGGCTATCAAAGCACCATCAAATGCCACACTGAAAATACCAGTCCGCAGAAATTGTCCTGCAATCAGAGCGACGGATTGAGCAATTGCTCCACCAAAGAGCAGCCCGGCTAGTCCTCCGAGTAATCCCAAAAAGCCCGACTCTAGGAGAAAGAGCGCCAAGATGTGCCGACGCCTAGCTCCGATAGCCTTCAAAACGCCAATCTCATGTGTCCGCTCCAAGATCGCCATGAGCATCGTATTTGTGAGCCCGATCCCCCCCACTAGCAGCGCAATCCCTCCGATAGCCCCCAGCGTCCAGCGCAGCACCACCAGTGCCCCACTGACCAGATCGCTCAGGTGCTTCGCAGACTGGACGATAAATTCGCGCTCAGCAATAGAGGCTCTCAAGACTCTTTGAATCTCTGGCGCGAGTACAGCAGGGTCTACACCGGATGCAGCTCGCACGAAGGCCAGAGAGATGATGCCCCTCTCGTCCATCAGCTCTTCTAACTTCTCCAAAGAGAGATAGAGCGCGTAGTCGTCTTGGTCATTGCCTGTGCGTTTTAGAACTCCCGCTATGCGAAAAGAGCGATTCTGTATTGTCACATTCTCATTCAATGAGACGCCCAGATCGTGGGCCGCCCCATCGCCAAGCACCACCTCGTCTTGGGAGCTCGCAAAGAGCCTTCCCCGAGCTAAATCTAGTCCACCAAATAGCTGCCCAACTTCTCCCTCAGTAGTAGAAATACCCACGACATTGAGAAACCCAGCGATCACTGAGCTTTTCACGGAGAGCGTCTCGCGACGCACCGCCCCGACGCTCTGGACTCCAGCAATCCCTCTCACAATAGATAGATCAAGCCGTACTGGCCGAGGTTCCCCAAAGCCACCAACCGGCACAACCAAGATGACATCAGCGCCAATCTTGGTCAACTGCCGTGCAATCATCCGCTGCGCTCCAAGGCTGAGCGAGATGAGCGCCACGACGGCAGTCATGCCGACGGCAAGCCCCACCAGAGTCAGGGCACTGCGCGCCTTGCGGCGAGAGAGATTGCGCAACGCCAGAACGGTCAGATCACGCCACATGAGCAATGCTCAGGGGTGCATCGAGAATTCCGTCAACTCGAGTGTAAACACCGTCACCACGAGCAGCCCACGGCGCTCTTCAATCTGCAAGAGCGGGGGAAAGGGCACGGCTCTATTGAGCGTCAGCGCCAGCACCGTCCGCTGATTGGGCTTCTTCGGATCGGTGAGCACGCCACGGATCACATCCACGCCGGCAATCTTATCGCGCTCGCCAGCTTCAAAGCGCGCCCCATTGGGCAACAGATAGGCCGTGTTAGGCTGCACATCAGGCAAGAATTTCCGCAGCGCTGTCAAAGACTCGCTATTCACTTCCAGCTGCGCGCGAGCTAACCCCTCCAGCACGCCACGCTCTAGGTCCGTTCGCGTGCCGGTGACCTCATTGATGGTACGCACCGTAAATGTCTCTGCAGCAATCGGCTGCATCTCCATCACTAAGACAATGGGATAGCTGGATTTCTCTTGGGTGATCTTGTAGACCGACTTGCTGGCTCCGCCGGGATAATTCTGAAAGAAGCCCCCCTGTTGTGCGAGGGCCCACAGGCCCAATGCCATCATAGCTGTTAAGAAGACTGCCGCACGCTTCATGTTTCCTCCTTCTTGGCCCTCGGTGACGACGGCTGAGGGCCTCACAAAGAGAAGCGGCCTTAACCGCAGTTGATGCATCCTATCCAACCTCAGTGGCTTTGGGCGGGGTCTCCCTTGGCAGCCTCTGGGGGACGCGGTTCGATCACCGGGTTAAGGCCTTTCTTCATCTTAATAGATAGCGCTGCGTTTGTCCAGATGATGTCAGTTCACGGTAATAAAGATCACCAGGCGGTTATTCGTCTCGTCCGGCTCTAAGAGGCGATTGTCTGGGTCTACGGTCACGGAGATCTCATACGTCCCCGGACTCAAAGAGATCGTGTTCAAGTCGGCCACCAGCGTCGTGCGGGCTCCGCCGTCTAAGTTCGCCACCGTCTGGCGGCTGAAGACCGGATCAGCTCCCGGCAGGCTCAAGAGATTGCGATAGGCGAACTCTACAAGAAACTGCCCCGAGGGCCCAGCGCCTAAATTGGCGATCACTGCGGAGATGCGTACGATCTGTCCTCGTGTCACCATCGCTTGATTGGGCGTGGTCGTTAGAGTCTGTGCTGTCAGATCTACTAGGCCTCCGCCACCTACTTCAATGAAGAAGCCGGGCACACCACCAATAGGAGCGCCGCCGATAGTGTTATTGCGCTCATTGGTCTCTTCTACTCTTCCGAAGGGGCGGTCTGGATCGGCTGGGTCCACGATGACGCCGATCTCATAGAGCCCCGGCGGGAGTATTTGAGTGTTCACCTGGCCCTTCGCGACAAACTCGTCTTGCAAGCCCAAGCCGGTCGTCCTGGTCCGCGTGCCGATCTCAGTGCACGTTGCTTGGGCCGGCACAGCCCGCAGACAGAAGGCGACTTCAAAGCCGCCAGCGGCCAAAGCACCTCTATTGCGAACAGTGACTTCTACGTCCAGTATGTCGCCTTGCGAGACGCGCGGCGTGGGCGGTCCGGGCGGTAACGGCTCGGTGGTGCCAGCGGGTGTTACCTTCAAGGTGGCGCGATCCGGGACGAGGTCCGGTCCCTGAACGAGCAAGGCTTGCCCGACGGGGCTGGGCTCGCCGGGGACGCCTGTACCCGTGCTGGCCGTATTGTTGTCTTCTCTCTGCTCGTCAATGCGATTCTCCGGGTCAATCAAGACACTCAGCTCATAGAATCCGGGCCGCAGTCCGTCGGTTCGCAGCTCGCAAGTGCGAATGACCCGCTCGCCCGGAGCCAGCCCCGGCACGTCTGCCGGTCGTGGCAGGGGCAGAGCCGTTGCTTCGTCCACGCGGCGCTGCGCACACTGCACCGAGAACGCCCCCGCTGGTGCATCACCAATGTTCTCGACTGTAATGAGCACCCGCACCGGCTGCCCCGGCAACACCACCAATGACGGAGGATCGAACGCCAATTGAATAATCGCCAGATCGGGCTTGCGTGGTGTGATCACCCGGAAGCTGATGTGCATCTCGTTGTTCTCTTTATCTAGCTCTTGGAGGCGGCGTTGTGGATCAATGAGCACGCGGACTTCGTACGAGCCGGGCACGAGCGCGGGCAGTTGCGCCTGTGCGGTCAGCTCTGCATTCGGGCTGAGCTTATTGTCTGTACAGTTGACCGTGCACAGGATGGGGTTCCAGCGCAGGCGACCGGCCTCGCGCACCGCGAATTCTATATCAAACCCTTCAGCAGCTTGGGGGCCATTATTCACAATCTCAGCCGTCACGGTCCCTGTTCCTTGCTCCATCGGTGACGAAGGTGTCACAATGAGGCTCTTGGGGGCGAGTTCTGGCAATTTCAGCAGGGCTGCTTGAAGAGTCAGTGATGTTGCGAGCGTGTTATTTGATTCGTCCAATTCACTGATGCGGTCATCGGGGTCTACGACCACCCGCAGCTCATGCACGCCCGGCTGCAGGGCTATTTCAGCAGTCTTCAAGCTCGCTTGCACAATCTGATGCGCCGGAGCGGTCGTTGAGGGTGCTGCTGCCACCGATGCGGTTGCGGTCGCGAAGCGACGCCCATTGATAAAAAAGCTGACGTCAACGTTCTCCGCTGGGGCTTGGCCGGAGTTAGCAACCTGTGTGGTGATGAGCACCTCGTCGCCGGCGCGGACCGGCGTCGGCGTCAAAACGATACTTTCGGGATAGAGCTCCGGCCCCTTGACCGTCAGCAGCACCGTCAGGGTGTTATTCGCTTCGTCTTGTTCTTCAACGGCGCCTGTGGGTTGCTCTTTGCTCGTGGGGTCTACTCGCACTTGGATAAGATACGTTCCGGGATCGAGCTTGACCGCGCTGGGGTCACGGGGATTGGGGAACTGAATTTCGGTCTGTCCATGCAGCTCGCGGCCGGAGCGCTCTTCACCGGCTTTTAACCCCATGGGAACGGCCGCCCGCGCAAACTCCACCAATTGATCTGATGGACAGGTGCTACGCGGCGTAGGGAGCTTACAGAAGAGATACTGCACAGCAAAAACGCCAGCGTCCACTGGACCGCTATTACGCACTGTAGCACTCACATTGACCGTTGTCTGTCCGTCAATGGGCGATGGCGGATTGAAGACAAGTGCCGTAGGCAACAGATCAGGCCGATTGAGGCGCGAGGAGCGAATTTGCAGGCTAACGATCAGCTCGTTGTTCGTTTCGTCTTGCTCGGAGATCTGATTGCCGGCGTCTACGAGGACCCGGATTTCATAATTCCCCGGCTCGATCTCGGCCTTGGTCGTGTCAAACGTTCCCTCGACGGTGACCGCTTGATCGCGGGGGCTCACCCCTTGGAGGAGATTAACAACACCCTTTCCATCGGGAAGACTTGTCCAAGGGCGAGTCGGATCACTCTTCAGACGATAGAAGAATTCGACGGTGAAGCGCGGTGCCGGGCTGCCGCCGGTGTTGACGATCTTGGCGCGAGCCGTAACCGCGACGCCCTTATCCACGGGCGAGGGTGGGCTGAGCACGAGGCTGGTCGGGTGCAACTCCGGCAGAGCACCCGCCTGGCCCCATCCCGTAAAAAGACTCGGGCCCGCGCTCAACGCCAAGACAACAAAAACGACTATCAAAGTTATTCCGATGCCCCGTGTCCACGTTTGCGATCTTTTCTTAGACTGAAGCCTAGGTCGAACTGCCTTGGCGCGATTCGCTCCCATGGATGCCACCTCCCTGAAGATGCCGAACCTTTTCTCTTTTGTAAAGACCATTCTAGCTTCTCACTCCCCGAAAGTCCAATCTCTGCCTAGGGACGTCGTGTGACGAAATAGAGTCCGCCATCGTCGGCACCAATATAAATATCTAAGAACGAGCCGGGCCCGCGAACATAGAGCGCCGGGGTTGTGCGGATGGCTGCACGCGGATCGGTGCCAGCGCCGGGAACGGCGTGTATAAACCGCAAGCGTCCACTATCGGGATCGATCCCGTAGAGATTGCCGTCTACGGACCCTACGATGATCGTTCCCGTTCCCGTAGCTCCCAGCCGGCGGTCAACAACGGGTGAGGAGCGCGGCAGATCGCCGTCGAGCGGGTTGGGGCTGCCATCGGTCACGATGGAAAAACCGAATTTCTTCTTCCCCTCTTCCTTGCCGGGGATGGGCTCCCCGCGAGCATCCTTCTCATCGCTGCGAAAGAGCGCGTAGAGCTTGCCGTCGTCGGAGACAAAGTAGACCGCGTTTTTGACGGAGTCAACCGCTGCTTTGGTGCGGACCGGCCCTAGGGTCTCAAACTTATACAGCTGCGTGCCTGTGCGATCAACTGCATAGAAGGCCCCGTTGTCTGCGCCAAAGTAGATGGCCACCGCTTCTGCCCCACGAATGTCTAAGACCGGCGAGCCCCGCACTGGGCTCCCGATCTCCACCGGGTTAAAGACATTTGCGGTAAAATCTCCGCGCTGGATCGCATAGAATTTGCCGTCATCGGAGCCGAAATAGACCGCAGTCTTCACGAAGTCGACCACAGGCGCGGCACGAATGGCTCCATTGGTCAAGAGGGTGGCATTGCCGGATGCCAGCGCGCCATTCGTGGCATTGAGTGCGAGTAACTCTTGGTCGTCAGCTGCAACGTAGAGAACGCCACGAGGCTGATCCAACGCTGGGGCAACTCGGATCGGCGCGAGGCGCCGGTCGGGATTAAACTCTGCAATTTTCTCTCCGGTCTCGCGATTGACAGCATAGAGCATTCCGTCGTCGGCTCCGATGTAGATTCTGTTTCGCACCTCGTCGATGACCGGCGGCGTCCGCATGGGGCGTCGCTTTGTTGGGTCAGGGTCGGGCGAAAAGACCCATCTGGGACGACGAGGCTGCTCGGTGCTCAGCAAGGGAATGGCATAGAGATTCCCGTCGTCAGCACCAAAATAGATGGCATTTTTGGCGATATCTATCACGGGCGAGGAGCGAATGGGGCTGTCAACGCGAAAGATCAGTTGCAGCAAGCTACTTTGGGCCAAACCGACCGGCATAACACCGAGAACGCCAAGCACGATGGCAACGGTGAGTCCTTTCATGATACGATGCATAGCTGCCTCCTTTTTGGCCTTCACCCCGCTTTGGCCAGGGCAACCACGGGGGGTTGCCCCTACCGGAGGGGCAGGCCCCTGTGCCTGCCCAGAGAGGAGCCAGGGGTGAGGGCCCTTTTATCAGGGCTGTTGCGTTGTCAGGTCCCCAAATTTTTGCACGCGATGATTCAGCAGCTCGACGATATAGATATTGCCAGCGCCGTCTACAGCGATATCTTGTGGGGCGTTGAACTCCCCTTCCCCAGTGCCCTGCTCGCCCCATTGCCGCACGAATGCGCCGTCGGGGTTGAACTCCTGCACGCGATTGTTATTTTGATCTACTACCAGCAAGACGCCCTGCTTGGTGAAGGCCACCCCACGAGGGACGTCAAACTGCCCTGGAGCAAAGCCATTGCGCCCCCATTTGAACAAAAACTTACTGTTGGCATCGAATTTTTGGATGCGATGGTTCTCCGTGTCCGAGACATAGACACTCCCGGTTCCGTCAACGGCTATAGCTTGCGGTTTGTTAAACTGTCCATCGCCCGTTTGGAGTGGGCCCTCACCATCGGGGTCGACGCACCGCCCTGTCGGAGGCGTCACCGTCAAGTTGCACTCGCTGCCCCATTTGGCGACGAATCGGGCCGAAGGGCCACTCACGTCGAACTTCTGAACACGGTGATTGAATTTGTCAGCAACGTAGGCGAACTTGCCTGTGCTGTCTAGGGCAATTCCGACAGGGGTTTCAAATTGGCTGTCACCGCTGCCTTTCGTGCCCCATTTCGCCAAAAACTTTCCGGTCGAGTCGAATTTCTGTATGCGATGGTTGCCGCTGTCTACAACGTAAACATTGCCAGCAGCGTCCACAGCAACGTCTGTGGGGAATTCAAACTGGCCGTCTCCCGGCGCGAGCGGGCCGCCCCCATCCGGATCGCGACACCCCTCCCCAGTACGTAATAGACAGCGACTCCCCCACACAAAGCTCGGCTTCTTCTCATTCTGCTTAAACGTATCGGGATCGAATCGCTGAATGCGATGGTTATCGGTGTCGGCGACGTAGATCGACCCCTTGCTGTCAACAGCAATCCCCTGGGGGCTAAGAAAAGCGCCGGGCTCGCTACTAGCTTGACCAAACTGATCTAGAAAGAAGAGACGATCTGCCACCTTGCGACCAGCGATAAATTCAAAAGTGTTCTTCTGGCTCAAGACACTACTTTCGCTGCGATTGCCCTGGCGGTCCACCAGAACGACCTTGAGAATGACACGCTGAGCACTACTACAGGAGATCGTAAAACTCAGCTGGCCCTCCTTCTCGCCCAAGACCTTCTCGCTGACATCGATGGGGTCTAAAGGCAAAGAGCAGTCGGCTATGCGTTTCGGATCGGAAAAGTTGACCAACTGGAACTCTACTCGACTCAGCTCGCCCTCACGGTCAATGAACCCCACTTTGACATTCTGTTGTGCCCCCAGAGGAATCTGCTCGGGGAAGCTAATCCCGCTGATAATCGGCTCCGGGCCGACAGCTTTAAAAGAGAATATCTTGGGCTGGCTGACGTTCTTCTTGGCATCCTCAAGTGTCACCTGGAGGGTGACATCTTGGGGCACAGTAGTGAAAATACGAAAATCGAAGGCCCCTTTTTTGGGTTCTGGTTGTGTTGGGGGCTCAAAACTGAACATTTGGCCCTTTGCAAACGTCCCAGCGGGTGCGCCCTTGACTTCTGTAGCTTCAACCACCAGAAAAGTAATCTTCACTATATCTCCATTGTTGTCCTCGTAGCCAACCGAGCCTTCGAAATCGGTCCCATCCGCCGCAACCCAATTGATGGCGGTTTCGACGGGCGGGATGGTGCCGGGAGGACACTTATCAGCAGGCAAAGCTGGTGGCGCGACCACACATCTGGCCGGTTTGGCTTTGGGCAACAGAACATATGTGACTCGTGGAGCCTCAGGGCTTTCGATCTGCGATTGGGAAAGTAATCCAGGGGCATTCAGACCAACGGTGACTAACAGAAACGCGACGCTGAGCACCCGACCGACGCGGCTCCCCCTGCGTCTCATTTTCAACCTCCTTGGATATCTGACTATTTTATTTATCGCTCCCCTACTTTGCCACTTTCAAAGCCACTCTACGCCTGCTCACTGTCACCCTGAGCCGAAATGCGGCGGCAAAGCATACGAGCCGGTAGCATATTCGACGGGATAGAGCACAACGCGCTGGCCGTTGGGCGCAAGCTGCGTATAGAAGGGCCTCACCCCGTCAAAGCCCCCGGCGGCAGTTACAACTCCACCAAGACGATTCATACCGTAAACTTGATCATGAGCGATGGCAAGTTTGAGCGGGTCTCGCTGCTGTTCCTCTACGCTGTAGAACCGGATTAAGCCCACCACGCCGCTTACCCTGGCCCGTTCCAAAGCTCCGATGAGGGCATCGGCGTCCGTGCTACGGGCGCGTTCGAGCGCATCGGCAAGCGCATAGACGGCGTCATAACTCGTAGCGGCTGTGAAGACGGGCTTCGTATTGAAGCGCGCTTGATAGTTCTTATAGAAATTGAGGGTCCGTGCGCCTACTTTGGCAGTCTCCGCGGTGAAGTCCGTGACGACGTAGCCAGCAGCCGCGCCTTTTAGGTCATCATAGAGCAAAGCCTCGTTCCAGCCAAAGAGGGCTACTTTTATCTTGTTGGCCGACCAGCCGGTCGCAAAGTCTGCGCCGATTTTGGCGTTGAAGAACGCCGTGATCGCCGCGGGGACATTGATCTTCTGCAACCGTTCCAAAAGAGCCCCGGCTTGAGTATCAGAGAGATTGCCTACGACATCCAAGCCTGCGCGGGAGAGACGAGCATGCAAGGCCGCACGAAAATCAGTGCTCTGCTTCGAAGAGTCACCGAGCAGGGCTACTTTATTGGACGAAAGAATCTTTTCTTTGATAAGGCGTTCGATGAGAAATTCTCGCCCGAACTCGCCGCTATCGAAAGCCTGCACGGCAGCACTGACTAGGCCGGCACGAAAGATATACTTGAAATTGGCATAGTTGCCCACGACCTGATCGGTCCCACCCCACGGTGTCCCCGTGATTATAAAGGGTTTCTTGGCACGCGGGATGTCCAGCAGCAGAACCGGTATAGTGTCCGGTCGGGATAGGCCAACTACAGCATCGGCCCCCTTGCTGATGAGATCGTTGAAGACTGTTCGAGCACGCTCAAGATCGGTTTCGTTCCCCAGATCGCCGACGATGACTTTGAACTTCAGCTCATCAGCCGCCAATTGCGCCCCGTTGAGAATCCCTTGACCGAGCGGCGAGCCGCTGCCGCCCAGCACGCCGACGGTCAGTACCTGCTGGCCATACCCCCACTGATGTCTAAGAAACAATACCCCGGCTGTGAGGGCTTTCAAGAAAGTACGTCGGCTCAGTGCTGCTCGCATGATTCAGCCTCCTTAACGTAAGCTATTATAGCACGAATGCATCAACAAGCCCACAAGCCCAATCAGCTACCATACAGTACCATTGCCAGAGCAAAAAAGTTTCAATGTTATTTACGCTACAGACGGGATTATATGCGAAAGACTATAATTGAGACAGTATTTCTCTCTCTATCATCCTCTCACCACCACCACAAGCGGGTGGTTGGAGCCCCTCCCCCAAGGGGCTCCTTTTCTTTAGTACTCTTTAGTGGGCTCACGAGCGCGTGAGTATCTCTTGTATTGCTCCAGTTGCCTCAAGGATGTCCGTGCGCGTCACGTCGAGGTGCGTCACCAAGCGAATCCGTCGCAGCCCGATGGCCATAGCGAGAATATTGCGCTTTCTCAGCTCAGTGACAAGTTTTTCAGCCGGCGTCTTCGTAAGCTCAAAAACAACGATATTCGTCTCGACTGGTTCGACTTTCACTTCTGTGATCTTGGCAAGCTCGCCCGCCAGCAAGCGCGCGTTTTCGTGGTCTTCTGCTAAACGCTCCACATGGTGTTCCAATGCATACAACCCCGCAGCGGCTAATATCCCCGCCTGGCGCATCCCGCCGCCCAGCATTTTGCGAACCCGGCGCGCTTTCTCTATAAACTCTGCCGATCCAACCAGCATCGAGCCCACCGGCGCTCCCAGCCCTTTCGAAAGACAAAACATCACGGAGTCAAAGCCCCGCGTCAGCTCCTCGACCGACTGTCCGGCAGCAACGGCGGCATTGAAGATTCGTGCTCCGTCCAGATGAACGAGCAGCTCACGCTCATGAGCTCTCTGGATAATTTCACGCGCCCATGCTAACGGATAGACACCTCCGCCCTTGAAGTTATGGGTGTTTTCCAGACAAATCAGGCGCGTCTGAGCGTAGTAATAAACTTTCGGGCGGATGGCAGGTTCGATCTGGGCCCAGCGTAGAAAACCACGCTCCCCAGGAAGCGGTCGCGGCATCACCCCTGAGAACGCGCCTATCATAGCCATCTCGGCATTGAAAATATGCGATGCTTCCTCCAAAATGACCTCATCGCCCGGCTGAGTGTGCACTCTGATAGCGATCTGATTGCCCATGACTCCCGATGGCACAAAGAGCGCTGCCTCGCGCCCGAACAGCTCAGCCGCACGCGCCTGCAGCCGATTGACCGTCGGGTCTTCCCCGAAGACGTCATCGCCTACTTCGGCTTCAGCCATGGCGCGGCGCATCTGGGGAGTCGGCCTTGTGACGGTATCACTGCGCAGGTCTATTATCTTGGGCATAAAGAAAACCCCGCCCCGGTCGTCGGGGCGGGGGAAATTCTATCTTACGGATTAACGATGATCTTCCCTTTCATCCCCAAGGCTTCATGCGGCAAACAGAAGTACTCATACTCACCGGGGACGGTGAAAGTGTACTCGTATGTTAATCCCTGGCCCGTCAGGAGCGTCGAGTCGAAGACCTCCGCGCCCGCAGGAATCTTATCCGGGTACGCTTGCGCCGAGTGCACACACGCGACGCCCTCTTCACACTCGTTCACCCATCGGACTGTATCACCGACCGTGATGGTGAGCTCCGCCGGATCGAAGAAATTTCGGCCGTCCTGAGTCGTGACCATCTTGACGATGTGCACGGTGCCTTGAGACACGCCACCGCTGGCAGTGACGGTAATGGTCTTCTCGGCAGACGCCGTGCTGCCATCGCTGCCGGTCACGACGAGCCTGATTGTATAGGTGCCCTCAGTCGTGAACATATGCGTTGGGTTGGCTTCCGTGCTGGTTGCACCGTCGCCGAAGTCCCAGGTGTAGCTGGCCGCTGTACCGCCGCCCTGCACTTCAGCAGTAAACGACACTTCCAGCGGCGCTGGCCCCTCGGTAACGCTCGCGGAGATCGCCACCGAGAGCGCTGCTGTAACGACAATGTCGATCTGGGCCGTCTGTTTCGCTTCGAGCTTCGGACTGGTCTCTTTGGCTTGCGCAGCCGTCTTCACCGTCAGCTTGACCGTGTAGGTACCACCGTTGTTATACGCGTGAGAGGCAGATTGGCCCGTGCCGGTGGCCCCATCCCCGAAATCCCACTCGTAGACAATGTCTTTCGTGACTTCCTTGCCAGCGTCGTCCTTCGCTGCGCCTTGGAACTCGACTACTTGATTCACCATGACTTGGGCACCGCTCTGCGGGCTAGTGATAACGGCCGTTGGTGGCTTGACTCCGCCGCCTCCGCAGCCCGTCACCACGACAAGAAACAACGCTCCTACAACGAAAAAGCTGTACTTTATTGTTTTCATCTGTTGCCTCCTGTGTTTGCTCTCTTGCTTCTAAAGTATTATCCGGTAGGGCAACCACGGGGGGGTTGCTCCTACCGTAGGTAGGGGGCAGGCCCCTGTGCCTGCCCTGATGCATGTGTGATCTACTGTTTAGTAACCCCATTGACGCAGCCTTGTCTGTCTCACTACATCCCCCCTTTCCAACAGCTCTCTACAATAAGTGCTGGAGCCATGTCTCTTGATCCGGCCAGCCCTCTTTCCCGATCAGCGGCAAGAAGCTGCAGGCGCAGAGCTCTTCACGGCGCATCTCTCCCTCCTCCTTCGTGAAAGCTACCAGCGTTTGCAACTGTCGCCCTCCTACTGGGATGACCAAGCGTCCTCCCTCTGCTAGCTGCTCTCCTAGGGGAGCCGGCACCTCCGGAGCAGCAGCTGTGACCAGAATTTTCTCAAACGGCGCCTCTTCAGGCCAACCGAGCGTCCCGTCACCCACCCGAAAACTGATGTTCACATACCCCGCTGATGTCAGAAGCTTCTGAGCTTTATCAGCCAGCTCCTGCCACCGCTCGATCGTATAGACGTGCGTTGCTAATTCCGCCAGGATCGCCGTCTGGTAGCCAGAGCCGGTCCCGATCTCTAACACCCGGTCACTCTTCTGCAACTGAAGTGATTGGGTCATCAGCGCTACGATATAGGGCTGCGAGATCGTCTGCCCTTGGTCAATAGGTACAGGGTGATCAGCGTAGGCATGGTCCCAGAGAGAGTTGGCGATGAAGAGATGCCTTGGGATGCGACGCATGACCTCCAAGACTTTTCTGTCTGCGATGCCTTGAGCCTCCAAGCGCCGCACCATCTCAAGGCGATCTTTCTGTGGCGACCCACTTGAGTGAACGTCTCTCAAAAGATCATCTCCATCAAGCACATGATATATTGTACACCCTCTCAGCGGAGGGAGACAAATCCTCTGTCACCGGGGCGACTTGACGTGCAGAATATGTCGAGTTGTCTTGGGAGGGAAGAGTTCCCCGCTCAAGGCGCGACGAATCACCTCGGCTTTGGAGACGGCAATATCGGGGCGCCGCGACCGAACCGAGACCAACTCAGAGTGATAGTCAACAAGCAAGCAGGGGATCGTTTCAAAACCCAATTCCCGATAGGCTCGGAAGCGATGATGCCCATCGAGGATGACCCCGGAATGCTTGTCAACGAGAATGGGGTAGCGCAGCCGGCCCTCGCGTTGGATCTCTTCACGAATCTGGCGCAGGCGCTCGCTCTCGATCTGTTCATGCTCGCGTAGCAGCGCCAACGAGACTTCTCGAACCTCGACAGAGTGATCGGCCATCATATTGGAGATAGGTATCTTATGTCAAAGCGCCCATAGGTGCAAGCCTCTCTCGCAGATCGAGCTCGTTGTGCGCGATGGTGATGCAGTGATCGGCATGGAGCGAGAGCGGCCCCAAGCTCAGCCGAGGAAGCCCCCTCAAGAGGGCTACTTCGCTTGGGCTGAATTCGAGATGGTCACTCAAGACAAAAGCCACGTGATGAGAGACGAACTCAGCCTGACGGATAGGCTTGCCCTGCTCATGCAACATATAGAGCTTCAGACCAGTTTTTTGAAACGTTTCAAGCACATCGCGCAATCCCCCTGCTGAGATGGAAATCCCCGGGGTGCTTTCGATCTCACGTTCTTTAGCGACGCTCTCCGTGTACGCTTTGAGAGCTTTCTGCAGCAAAGCGGCCGTCGAGCGTTCGTCGGGGTTCAAGTGCTTGAGCCGAGTGCCTTCGCAACGAATAACGATCTGATTCTGTAAGACCAGATGGACCGTAACGTCGCGCCGAATTCCGTGCGACAGACAGAAGGCCGCCGTCACACAACGACAGAGAATGTCTAATCGTCCAGCACTGCCGGGCAAGTCATTCAGAGAAAAATCGGGCGTCAACGGAACTCGGTGCCCCAACACGATAAACGCGCGCATCTTACCCCTTCCAATAGCTACGTGCGAAGAGCACGATGACGGGAAAGATCTCCAAGCGTCCAATCCACATAAAAAACACCAAGAGCGTTTTGGATGTCCCAGGCAGCTCAGCATACGTGCTCATCGGCCCTATCAGGCCGAATCCAGGCCCCACGCCGCCCATAGTCGTAGCTACGGCGCTGGCCGCATCAGCGATGCTCACATGGAGCCCCGCACGTGTCGTATCCAAAAGAAAAGCTGCAGTGCCAAAAGCAAAAATCGTTACATACAACACCGCGAAGGTCACAATTCCCTTGATGGTATCTTCAGGAACGACACGTCCACCCACACGCAATGGAATCACTTGTTGCGGATGGATGGCTTTCTGAATCTCACGGAGGATTAGCTTGAAGATGATCAAGGAACGCAAGATCTTTATAGAGCCTGCTGTGGACCCAGCGCTCCCTCCGCAAAACATCAAGAGCAATAAAACCAGTTTGCCCAGCGCGTTCCACTGTTCAAAATCAGTACTGGCATACCCTGTTGTTGTCATAATGCTAACGGCTTGAAAGGTGCTGTGGCGCAAGGCTTCTTCAATTCCTTTGTAGAAGCCCAGCGAGTTGAAGAAGAGAACCCCGATGGCTATCCCAAGAGTGGTTACATAGAATTTAAATTCCTCATCATGGAGAAAGACCTTCAAGGTACGCCCTTGTACGGCTCGGTACATGAGCGTGAAGCTAGTAGCCCCCAAGATCATAAACGGGATAATAATCCAAACAACAATCCCTGGGAAGGCCGCGATCCCGGAGTTACGTGTTGAAAATCCACCGGTGGCGAGAGTTGTGAAAGCATGAGCGGCTGCCTCATAGAACGAAAGGCCAGCCCCCATCAGTAAGAGAACTTCAACTGTCGTTAAAGCAATGTAGATGCGCCAGAAGACCCGAGTCGCTTGACGGAGACGTGGAGCCAACTTATCACGTACAAGCCAAGCCGCCTCGGCTTCCATCAGTTGGCGGCCGCCGATAGCTAAGCGTGGAAAGACTGCTACAAACAGCGCGACGATGCCTAGGCCACCTACCCACTGGGTAAAAGCACGCCACATGAGGAGCGAGCGGGGTTGAGACTCTACATCGGCAATGACACTAGCCCCAGTTGCTGTGTAGCCGCTCATCGCTTCGAAATATGCGTCGCCCCACGAGAGCGTGCCCGCAATCACAAAGGGAAGAGCGCCAAACGCCGCGACGATGAGCCACGTCAGCGCAACTATTAAGAATCCCTCCCGTGGTCGGATATCGGTCTCACCTCGTGTTATGAGTTCTATTGCCCATCCTAGCAAAAACGCTCCCCCACAGGGCACTAGAAAGGGCAAGACCGGCTCATAGTAATAGAGGGCTACCATCACTGGCAGGAGAAATGTGAGAGCGTTCCATTTGACAATCATCGCCAGCACGTGCAGCGTTGCCCTCAGATCTATAGCTAAATTCCAGCGTCGCATCATAAGAGCTTTTCGATTTGAGCAGTCGCTTCCCTGGTGCTGAAGGCGATCACGTGGTCACCTAGCTGCAGGGTGTCAGTCCCCCGAGGGATGATCACCTGCTCGCCACGCACAATCGCGCCGATTAAGACGCCTACCGGCAACGACGCCTTGGCAAGCTTGACACCGATCAAGGGGCTCTCTTTCGAGATCTCGATCTCCAGCACTTCGGCACGCTCTTGTTCCAAAGAGAGAGATTTCTCAATCCGCCCGCGCGTGAACCCAATGATCTCTTCAGCGATCAAACGACGTGGGTTGACAACGACATCAATGCCTACGCGCTCAAAGATCGTTATGAAATCCGGGTCTTCCACACGCACGATCACCTGCGGGACGCCCATGCGCTTCAGCAAAAGCGCACAGAGCAAGTTGCGCTCGTCTACCCCAATGACGCTGACGGCCACCTCGCAACGATAGAGCCCCTCTCGCTCCAGAAGTTCAATATCCGTCCCGTCGCCGTGAAAGACCAAACTGTTAGGCAAGTTTTCTGCCAGCCAACGACTGCGCTCCTCGTCCGGTTCGATGAGCTTGGGCTTCAAGCCGCGGGCCTGTAAAATCTGCGCCAAGCGAAAGCCAGTGCGTCCTCCCCCGACAATGAGCACTTCTTGAACCGCCGGATACAGACTCAATCGCCGGTTGAACTCGTTGACGGCTTCGGGCGTCCCGATGAGCACTAGCCGGTCTTTGGCTAAGAGCTGATCGTCGCCACGCGGGATGATGACCGCATCGCCCCGGATGATGCTCGCAACGTTACATTGCAAGGGGATCGCGGCCTCGCGCAGGCGCAGCCCGATGACCGGCGCATTCTCTTCGATCACTGTTTCAGTCATCAAGATCTTGCCGCCGGCAAACTCGTCAGACACCCGAACCCCGCGCAGCCCGATGACGTCGGCAATCGCCTGCGAAGTAATGAGCTCGCTGCATACCATCTCATCCACTCCCAGATAGCCGCGCTTCCAGGTCTGGAGATACTCGGCATCTTGAACGCGCGCGACGGTGATTTTTGTCCCCAATTGCTTGGCGGCCGCGCAGGCGACGATATTGACTTCATCAATATCTGTACTTGCGATAGCCAATTCGGCGGCATCAGCTCTGGCTTCTTTGAGGGTTTTGAGGCTCGCCCCGTTGCCGAGGATAGTTAAGACGTCCAGCTCTTGGAGGGAGTCGAGCCGTTCGGGGTCTTTCTCGATGACGACTACATCGTGATCGGCCTGGAGGGCCTGGGCGATGCTCCGCCCGACTTCCCCAACACCAATGATAACAATACGCATACGGGAAAGTTTAAAGTGAAAAGTGCCACGTTACAAATTGCGCTTGGGGCTCTCTCGCGGTAGACTGTCAAGCATGACGTTTCTAGAGAAAGTTTGTGCGATGGCACGCCGCAACAAGAGCTGGCTCTGTGTCGGGCTCGATTCAGAGCTGGCTAAGCTCCCACAATTTTTGCGCGAGCGTCACGGCCCCCAAGCCGTCTTCGAATTCAATAGGGCGATCATCGAAGCCACGGCTGATCTCGTCTGCGCGTATAAGCCTAATCTCGCCTTCTATGAGATGCTCGGCCCTCAAGGACTTGAAATCTTACACCAGACGCGCGAGCTGATCCCCAAAGAGATTCCCGTTATCGCCGACGCCAAGCGTGGTGATATTGAAAACACGGCGCGAGCGTATGCCATCTCTCTCTTTGACTACTATGGGTTCGATGCCGTCACAGTGAACCCATTGCTGGGCTCGGATTCCGTTGCTCCGTTTCTGGAGCGACCGGACAGGTGTGCCTTCGTGTTGGTGCGTACCTCCAATCCCGGTGCGCGGGATTTCCAAGGGCTGGACTGTGGGGGAAAGCTGCTCTATCAGCGTTTGGCCGAGAAGGCTCGCCAATGGAATACAAACAATAACGTCGGCGTAGTCGTCGGGGCTACGGCTTCTCGAGAGTTGGCGGTCGTGCGCCAGATCATTGGTGACGGGATGCCCATCTTGGTCCCCGGAGTAGGAGCCCAAGCAGGTGACCTCGAGCAGGCCGTCAAGCACGGTGTAAACTCCCACGGAGAGTTGGCGATCATCAACGCCGCGCGCAGCGTGATCTTCGCGTCACCGGGGGAAGATTTTGCGCAAGCCGCCCGCAAAGTTGCCATGGCGCTCAGAGATGAGATCAACCGCTCTCGAAACTAACTCCATTGAGAGCCTCTCGCTTTTGCGCTATACTTAACCCCTATGAGCGAGCCTGAATCATCAGTCGAAATCGTTCCTTCTACACAAAGCGCCTCGACAGAACCGGCAAAAATCGTTCGTCCAGAACCGCTGTCGCTGACGCCTTCCCAACGCACGACTGTTACGCTCGGCGTCATGTTGGGGCTTTTTCTCGCTGCCTTGGAAGCGACGGTGGTGGGCACAGCCATGCCCACCGTCATAGCGAGTTTGGGCGGCCTGCATATCTATAGCTGGGTCTTCTCTGCGTACATTTTGACTTCGACGGTGACCGTTCCGTTGTGGGGGCGGCTCTCGGATCTGTACGGGCGCAAGCGTTTCATTCTCTTTGGAATCGCGATCTTCTTACTGGGGTCGGCTCTCTCTGGTATGGCAACTTCGATGGCGCAGCTCGTGCTCTTTCGCGCCATTCAGGGCCTAGGAGCCGGCGCGCTCTTGCCCCTGGGCATGACAATTATTGGCGAAATCTATTCGCTCGAAAGACGAGCAAGAATGCAAGGGCTCTTCAGTGGCGTCTGGGGGCTAGCGAGCATCATCGGCCCGCTCATCGGCGGCTTTATCACGGACCATCTCTCGTGGCGCTGGGTCTTCTATATCAATATTCCATGTGGGATTGCCGCGGCTCTCTTGATCGGACTGGCGCTTGCTGAACCGCGCGACCATCGCAAGAGAGTCACCATAGATTATGCTGGTGCTGCCACGCTGATCGCTCTCGTGACGCTCCTGCTGTTGGCACTGGGGGGAGCACAGCAGAATGTAGGCTCGTCGTTGACGCTGGGACTCCTTGGCGTGTGTGCGCTCTTACTGGCGCTCTTTCTGGCTATCGAGCGACGCGCCCCGGAACCGATTGTCCCGCTCTCGCTCTTCAGTCATCGAATCTTTAGCGTCTCTTCGGTGAACGGCTTTTTTGTAGGAATGGCCATGTTCGGCTCGCTCTCGTTTATCCCGCTCTTCGTTCAAGGGGTGATCGGGACGACGGCGACGGAAGCGGGCACGACGCTCACGCCCTTTATGCTCTGCTGGGTCGGGTTTTCTGTCTTAGGGGGCCGACTCATCTTGAAGATCGGCTATCGGCCGACGGCACTCATCGGCGTTGGGCTCATCACTCTAGGCTTTATGGGGCTCGTGCTGATGAATGCTGAGACGAGCCGCCTTGTCGTGATGAGCTATCTGGCGACGGCTGGAGCGGGGATGGGCTTTTCGATGGTGACGCTTCTCATTGCCGTGCAGACATCGGTGCCGCGCCAGCAGTTGGGAATTGCAACGTCGGGAACTGTCTTTTTCAGATCCATCGGCGGCGCCGTCGGGGTGGCCGTGATGGGGGCTGTTTTGAGTGCCCAGATGCACGTCCAGATGAGCCGTCTGTCAGAGATCAGTGGGGGAGCTTGGCCACCGGACAAGCTTGCCGATCTCATTCGTCACCCGGACGCGCTGGTCAGTCCCGCAGCGCGGGCCCAGCTTCCGGAGTCAATCTTGAACGCACTACAACAGATATTGGCCTCGGCTCTGCACGGAGTCTTCGTCGTCGGTCTGATCGTTGCTGTCTTGGCTCTTTTAGCAACGCTCTTTCTGCCCAGGGGCACAGCTCACGAGCACGTGCATCGCTAAAGCTCTTTCTCGACCTTTTCGACGCTCTTGATATAGGCGTTGCCAGCTCTCGAACGCGTGATGGTCAGCAGAGCGACATCGTTCGGCTTGAGCAACGTATCCAGCTCCTGCACGTAAGCCGGCAGTATCTCCGTAGCTCCTCCCCGTGAAGAGAGAAACTCGATCTCATAAGGCCACTTTGTCTCTCCGACGGTTTTGGTCACGCTCTGAATAGTCGCTTTGATCTTTCGTTCATCGGGCTTGGCTGGGCGGATGGGCTTAGGCTCGTCTTCGTCTTCGTGCAGGCCGATGTCAAGCCCGAATTGGGCGCCGAAGGCTCGCAAGCACCGTTTCAAAGCATCGGAGACGGCGCCTTTGATAGCGGTCTCTTCGCCGCCCTCGCGGGTCAACTTGCGGTACCCCACATCCTCGTGCGTGATATGACGGACATGCCCTTTTTCGTCGGGCAAGTGCACCGTAACGCGCACGGCGGCTTGGTAGCCGTCGCCCACTTTGATTGGCTGTTGGGTGATAACGCGCTCCCAGCCGCCGAAACCAAAGATGCGATTAGCCTGTCGAACGGCCGTATGCGTTTCGAGATAGGCGACTTCTCCCCATTGGGTGGGACGCGTCGCGACCAAGTCTTCGTCCAAATCTTTCTCCAGCTCCGCGACGATCTCTTTATAGGTCTTGGGCATAGCGATCACCTTACTATTTGTAGCACGTCACAAGTGCTATGTCCAAATCAAACCAGCATCCTCATCACTTCAAGAAGCAGCATACCCCACTGGACACCCTCTGGCATTTGGTGGTACAATTCACATCACGGGTTTATGAAATATATTGACGAATACCGCGACGCCGATCTCGCGCAGTACTACGCCCGACTGATCGCCAAGATTGTGAAAACGCCCTGGACGATCATGGAGGTCTGCGGTGGCCAGACCCACTCTATCATTAAATTCGGGATAGACGAACTTCTGCCCAAAGAAATAACTTTAGTGCACGGTCCGGGGTGCCCCGTCTGCGTCACCCCCGTTGAACTGATAGATAAAGCCGTCGAGATCGCCTCACACCCTGAGGTGATCTTTTGTTCTTTTGGGGATATGCTGCGTGTCCCCGGCAGCGAGCAAGATTTGCTCTCGGTCAAAGCCCAGGGCGGAGACGTCCGCATCGTCTACTCCCCCTTAGACGCCCTGAAATTAGCCAAAGAGAATCCCCAGAAAGAAGTCGTCTTCTTCGCAGTCGGTTTCGAGACGACCGCTCCGGCCAACGCCATGGCCGTCTACCAAGCATATCAACGGAGAGTGAAAAATTTTTCGCTGCTCGTCTCGCACGTCTTAGTCCCCCCGGCGATAGAAGCTATTCTCTCTTCACCGAACAATCGTGTGCAGGGCTTTTTGGCTGCCGGGCACGTCTGCACGGTGATGGGGTACACTGAATACGAGCCGATTGTGAAAAAATACAGAGTGCCCATCGTCGTCACCGGCTTCGAGCCGCTAGATATTTTACAGGGCGTTTATATGTGCATTAAGCAATTAGAAGAAGGGCGCTACGAGGTCGAAAATCAATATAGGCGCTCGGTGCGTCGCGACGGAAACCAACAAGCCCAGCAGCTCATTCGCGAAGTCTTCTGCGTTGTGCCCAGAAAGTGGCGCGGCATTGGGGAGATCCCCCAGAGCGGGCTGGGCTTGACCGAGCGATACAAAGAGTTTGACGCTGAGCGGAAGTTCAGCTTGACCGAGCGCTCTGTAGCAGAGTCGTCGGAGTGCATTGCCGGCTTGGTTTTACAGGGCGTCAAGAAGCCCGTCGAGTGTCCGGCATTTGGGACGCGCTGCACTCCGGAGCGGCCCCTGGGAGCACCGATGGTCTCTTCCGAAGGGGCATGTGCGGCGTATTACCGATATAAGAGAAGTCAAGCGCAGAGGGAATCCGCCTGAGTGCTTCATACAAGGAGACTCGCCCCTAGAGTTGGACAGGAGCGTTGGACAACATATGATAGTGAAGCAGAGGAGCGCACGAGGAGCTGCACCGAGCGGGATCGCGCAGGACAAGCCTCCCGGGTTCTGAGACGACAGAAATCAGAGAGGATACTCACGGCAGCTTGACATACCGTTTGCCCTCGAGCTCTTGCACAGCCCCTTGCAGGGAGAGCGTCAGCAATCCCTCCGAGACTTCTCCCACAGAAAGCCCGGTCTTGCCGACGATCTCGTCGAAATGCACCGGCTCAAAATCTATGGCCAAAAAGATCTTCTCTTCCAAGGGGGAGAGCTGGAACTTCTGGGCTGGAGCGGGCTTCTCGCGGCGCACAGCAAAGAGCGCTCTGAGATCTTTGAACTCTTCTAAAATATCGGTGACGCTTGCGACCAGTTTTGCGCCATCTTGGATGAGCCTGTGGCATCCGCGATGGGACTCACTGAGAATAGATCCCGGCACGGCAAAGACCTCGCGGCCCTGCTCCAACGCCCAGTGCGCCGTAATACATGCGCCACTCTGCTCAGGCGCTTCGACGACGAGCACGCCCCGGCTCAGCCCGCTGATGATTCTGTTTCTCTGGGGAAAGGTCCATCTCTCTGGGGCGACGTCGGGAGCGAATTCCGTCATAGCGCACCCCTGAGAGACGATCTCTTCTAAAAGTTTTTGATTGCTTTGGGGATAGAGCCGGGCGAAGCCGCTGCCGATGATCGCAATCGTGCGGGCATTGGCTTTGAGCGCCCCTCGATGTGCTGCCGTGTCGATGCCCTCAGCCAGCCCGCTCACGATCGTAAATCCCAAGCGTCCCAGCTCCCCAGCGAACTGCTGGGCAATGCGCCGCCCATACGAGGTCGTCCGGCGCGTGCCCACGATCGCCAGAGCTAATTTGTCTTTCTCGATGTACTCCCCACGGAGATAGAGCACCGGCGGGGCGTTGGGGATCGCCCGTAGGGGCTCTGGGTACTGCGCCTCGGCGAGCGTTATCACACGAAGCCCCAACTGCGCGATCTGATCTAGAGCTTTGTCTATATTGGCTCTCTGGCGATGGGCGCAGAAAGTCTGGGCAGACTCGGCAAAGCCAGGAATCTCTCTCAGTCTCTCGTGTGGTGCTTCCCAGATCTCTTGAGGACCAGAGAAATTCTCCAGCAGAATGTGAAATTTTCTGGGACCTAGGTTGGGGATGAGCGTCAGGGCAATCCAGTAGCGTTTGGCCTCGAGATCGTTCATAGGTCTTAGGGGGTGACGGTCTTGCCGCGCGTATGCATCATAAGCGCGCCCGGTGCGATTCGAACGCACGACCTGCGGTTTAGGAAACCGCTGCTCTGTCCAACTGAGCTACGGGCGCACGCTGCGCCTGAACTTCACTAAAAGACACTAGATACTTTGTATTCAGAGAAAGCCGCTCTGTCAAGGACATGCTTCACGTTTCACACTCGCCTCAAGTTGCGCGTAGAGCTGCCGAGCAGCAGTCTGTTCAGCTTCTTTCTTGCTCCGACCTCGACCCAACGCAACTAAGCCGTTCACTTCGACCCGAACCGTGAACTCCTTGCAATGGTCTTGGCCCTCACTGCTCACGAGCAGATAGACCGGCTTCTGTCTGTGCTCCTGTGCCCACTCTTGCAATAGGGTCTTGTAATCCCGACGATGGCGTCCGGCGGCAACCCGTTCGATGTCCGGTTGCAAGAGCTTCAGCACCAAAACCGCCGCCTGCTTGTACCCGCATTGGGCGAAGATAAGCCCCATGAGTGCTTCGAAAGCGTCCCCCAACAGCGATGGACGTCTGCGCCCACCTGATTCTTCTTCTCCGCGCCCCAAGAGAAGGCACTTGTCCAGACCAAGCTCGCGAGCTTTGTCTGCCAACACCGATCCGCTGACCACCACGGATTTGATCTTGGTCAGCTCGCCTTCGGTCAGGTCCGTGTAGCGATTGAACAGATACTCCGCGACGGCCAACTCGATAACCGCGTCACCCAGAAACTCTAAGCGTTCATTGGATTCGAGCCCTGGGGAATGCTCGTTCACATACGAGCTATGGCGGAATGGGCGCTCAAATTCATCGAGTGCGATCTCTTCCAGGCCGAGGCGTTCGCGCAGGTGCTCGATCTCGTTCACGTTCAGGTGCGACTGTGCGGAAGTCCTGTAGATGGCCTACAGGGCTTGCGCTCAGCAGCACGTCTGCACCTCACTTATGACTTGCAACTGTTGCTTGGCTGGGGCGGGAGGATTCGAACCTCCATTCACGGCTCCAAAGGCCGGCGTGCTACCATTGCACCACACCCCAGGGGACAAAACATCATAGCATATAGTGCAGCTGGTGCGCAAGGTCTCCCCTCCCCCCGCTTTTGCGAAAGCCCGAGGGGATTGCTATAATCAGCTTAGACGAGGTGATTGATCAATGTATTTTGATCCGTACTTTCTGATTTTGATTCTCCCAGCTCTCGCTTTCTCTCTGTATGCCCAATATCGTGTTTCGTCGACCTATGGCCGATACTCGCGAGAACGGTCCGCTTCAGGGTTCACCGCAGCGCAGACCGCGCGACGGCTGTTAGACCGGGCTGGATTGTCGAACGTCAGAATTGAAGCCGTGCCAGGGCAATTGACCGATCACTATGACCCGCGCACGAAGACACTACGACTCTCGGCTCCTGACAGCCAGTCTGTAGCAGCTATTGGCGTCGCTGCCCACGAAGCCGGACACGCTCTGCAAGACGCTCATGGGTATGTACCGCTGGTGATGCGCAGTGCCATGGTGCCGGTGGCCAACTTCGGGAGCTTTCTTGCTATCCCACTCTTTTTCGTCGGGCTGCTGACGGCTCTCAAGCCGTTGATGCTGCTGGGCATTTTGTTCTTTGCCGGTGCTGTGCTCTTTACATTGATCACTCTGCCGGTAGAGTTCGACGCCAGCCGGCGAGCCGTGCAAATCTTACGAGAGAGCGGGACGATTGTAGCCAAATCAGAGTTAGGAGCCGTCCAGAAGGTCTTGAACGCCGCAGCCCTCACATACGTCGCTGCAGCAGCCATGGCCGTCTTGCAGTTGATACGATTGTTGCTGATCGCGCGCAATAATCGGTAGCCATCCCGTGAAGCTCGCGCCCTCGCTCTTAGCCGCCGATTTCGGCAGATTGTTGGACGAAGCGCAGCCCGTTGCTGATCTGTCGGACTATCTGCACTGGGATGTGATGGACGGGCACTTCGTGCCCAACTTGACGTTTGGGCCGGTGGTCGTCAACGCGCTGCGCGACAGAGTTTCAACCCCGTTTGATATTCACTTGATGGTCACTGATCCCGCAAGATACGCACCCCACTTCAAAATCAAACCGGGCGACTTGATCTCGTTTCACCTAGAGGCCGTGCCCGATCCTACCCCTGTCATGCGAGCGATTCGCAAGCTGGGGGCCAAGGTAGGGCTGGCGCTCAAGCCCCAGACGCCGCTGAGCGCTATAGAGTGTTTGCTCGATCAGATAGACGTTTTATTAGTTATGAGCGTGGAGCCGGGATTTGCCGGTCAGGGCTTTATCACAAAGACCCTCGAGAAAATTCGTCAGGCGAAGCAGCTCATTCGTCAGAAGAATGGCAGCACCGAGATCGAAGTAGACGGGGGCGTCAACGCGCACAATATCAGCGAGATCGCGCGGGCCGGGGCGGATATCATAGTCGCGGCCAGCGCGGTCTTCGGGCAATCAGATCCGTACAAAGCGCTCGCTCAACTGCGCGCTCTCGTTACTTCTTCTTAAAATCTGCAGGCCATTTGAAGTCTGCCGGACAGAGATCTCCCCCGGCGTTGGCGCTCAGGGAGTTATTGCTTCCTGAGACTTGCGCGTCCACAGCCCACCCGTGGGTTGTGGAGACGGCCCACACCCCGCAGCCGCGATTGTCTTTAATAGTATTATTGCTGATCTTGGCCCGGTCGAGCACCGCGATCCCTGTGCCGTTCTTCTCAATCAGGCTGTTCTGTATGGTAGCTGCTCCATCAGCAACCAGAACTCCACCCCAGACATTCTTGGTGACCGTCACTTGCTCCAGCACAGCATGAGCGTCCTTGCCCACTACGACGACCCCCCTATCGCCGTCGCTGATCGTCAAGGGCTTGCCCGGATCACCGAGCAGTTGCAATTTGCCGTCGGTGACGGCCACGACGGGGAGATAGGGGTTTGGAGAAGCCAGGGTCGCGTTCGGGCCCCGGATCGTGAGAGACTTGGTGACATATAAATTCTCTTTACACGTCCCTGCAATGGTGATGACCGCATTGGGCGCCGCCTTGTCAATCGCTTTCTGCAAGCTCTCTTTCGTGCAATCTACATTGATCGCTGGAGGCTGCTGTGCCCCGACAAGTCCCCAGCCCCCCACAACGGCCATCCCCACCGCTGCGGCCGACAACAGACTAAGCAGACGCATGTGAACCTCCTCCTTTATAAGCTCTGTAATATTGCCTTAAGGGCATCGGTTTATATCAACAGGCTGGGTGAGCCAAGGCTTGAAATTAGCTGGTCCCAGAATGCGATCACCTTTCCCTTGGGGAGCAGGGCCGGAGGGATGGCCCCACCAGTTGCTCCGGACGTCTATTTCCGCTTCCGTGTCTGCGAGATTGCGCAGGCCGAAACCAAGATTTCCCACGATATTATTTTGCCAAAAGGAAGCGGGGGCCGATTTCTTCGGGTCTTTCGGTAACACCAGAATCCCACTATGATCGCTGCTGGAAATCACATTGCATTGAAAATCATTGTATTGTTCCTTTTGCTGCTCTTCCAACTCGCGTAGGCTGATCCCGTTGAGGTTGCGGTCAAGAACATTTCGATGAAAGCTGTTCTTGTCGCTGCTGCCTTTCAAGACAATCCCAGCACCTTCCAGCTGAAATCTATCAGGAGAGCAACCTCGACCGTTCTGTGCGATGGTGTTGTTTTCGATGGTAATGAGAGAGCTGTCTTCTAAGACCAAGCCCGCACAACGATTGCCCTCCAACTGGCTATCTCTTATGGACGGGATGATGGTGATTGTCTGGGCTTTTACACCTTTGGCACCTTTCAACACGACGCCCTCTCTGTTGCCACGGCTCTTCAAACCTTCGATCTTAATCTCGGAACCTTCAGTGGTGTTGAACCCCTCTAGTACCAGACCACTTCCGGAATTTTGATCGGTGGTGTTGCCCCTCACTATGAGCTGAGTTGCACCTGTCGCATCCGTGAGTTTAACCTTCAGGCCGTCCCCTCCTGTATGTCCGCTGATATTATTGCCAACTAGCTCCAGTGAAGAGCCACCTTCAAGCTCTGCGACCTGGATGCCTTTGTAGTTACCCTCAAGACGATTCTCTATAATCCGTGAGCGAGTGAAGAGCCCTTTAGCTAACAGCAGACCGGGGCGTTCACTCTCGAGGCCATTTTTTTGCACTATATTGCGAGAAATCTGTAAGCCATCGTACTTGGCCGGTGCACCTCGCAGGTATATCCCCTCATCTCCATTGTTTAGAATGACGTTGGCGTTCAATACGACCGACTCGCAAGCTGCCTCAGGGTCGCCTACCTTGGGACAGGGGCTCAAGAAGTTCACCCCTGTCAAGCCATTAGCTACAATCTCGTTGCCATCTATTACTAAATTCGATGCTCCTACTATGCTCACCCCAAACCCCTCGTTTTTCTCTACCCGATTCCTCAGAAGGCGTAGAGGATGCTCCGAAGAAGCTTGGTGGTCTTCAATAGCTATTTCAATCCCTGCTCCCCCGTGATTGAAAATCCTGTTTGCTTCTATTCTGCTGCCGTTTAAAGATTTACTGGCCGATCTCTGCTCTAACGAGATCCCCTGCGCGTTTTTCACTGGCTCCAGCGTCCCTTGGATTTGATTGCCAATGATCTCAACGAAGGAGCCATTCAGCACTCTAAGCGCTATGCCTACTTCATCTGCGTCTCCTTGGCTTTTTATGACTCGGAGCTGGTTGTCTTTGATCATGACTGCGGGCAGCGCGGTCGAACCGACTATGTTCTCTACTATTATCAGAGCAGCGTCGCTCTTCTCTTTGATCCGGGCTTGGATAGCTAGCCCTATAATGCTACTCCCCGTAGCATTCTCTGAAATCTTGAAGATGAAGCCCCTACCTTTGCAGGGCTCTTCAGCTTCATCCACGGCAACAGCTGGCGCTAGAAGTGGCCGAACACCTTCGGCTAGAATCGTCAGCTGTTTCTTTATTTCAATGCCACAGTCTTTGGTGTAGGGAGGCCCCGCTAGCACCTTGATGGTATCGCCAGGATCTGCTTTTTCGATGGCTTGCTTGATGGTCGCGCAAGGTCTGGCCTGGTCCCGGCAGTCATTGAGCCCATTGAGATCATCCCCTGTGGCACTGCTTGCAAAACGATCTGCTCCTAGAGCGATATCAGCGCTCCCCAGCAGCATTATCAGTAAAACAAAGCCCCACGGTCTCTTTAGTATCATAGCAAGCCTCGTGGGCAATCATTCTCCTTCACTACTGCACTCTCAGTATCAGAAACTCTAGATCTTTAGGACAAACCTGTCCTCTCCCTAGACCTAAGTCAGGTCCTCCGCTCTCCTCCACTTTACTCAACCGAAATCCATTGCCGACGAGCACATTGTTTTGCCCTTCTACTTTCCCGTTAAATTTGTCTGGCATCGTTCGTTCGGCGAGGCAGTCTCGTAGGATGTAGGAGACACCCCATTTGCGGTTGCTAGCTATGTAGTTATCCTTAAGTGCCGTTTTGGCTGCGTCATGGGGCTGTGAAGCCTGCAAAGCGATGCCTACCCCGGCATTATTGGGGCCTACGTAAGTGTTTTGAACCGTGAGTTGCACTGAATCGCTGGCAAAGATACCATCTGGTCCCACTTTGCTTGCTCCCGGTTCCGACGTCCTTCGGACAGGTTTTGTCTTTTCTTCATCTTCATAGCCATTGCCGCTGACAAACATATTCTCGATCGTAAGGATGGCGGAGCCGTGGGCGCGTACTCCAGGCCCGAAGTTGTCGTTGATCCCGCACTCGTGCTCTGCCTGCGTAATGGGGATATCACCGATTGCTTTCAAGAGGACCTCGACATTCCCTTGGATGTAAACCGCAAAACGTGTGTTCTTACGGGCATCGACATTGATAAGATGAGCCTTCAGCCTCGAGCGGGCATCGGGATCAAGCTCAAGCTGCACGCCACCTCCCTTGTTCTGCCAGATGCGGACAAGGCTAGCATTGAGCTCATCAATGGCTTGTGGATTTGTTCCTTTACTTTGTGCTACTATTCCTTGCCCTTCATTCTTGATAACCCTAGAACGCTCAATGCTGAATTTGGACTTGCCTCCCCCTTCAAAGCGAATCCCGGTTTCGTTCCTTCCGATTTCAACATCTGTTAATGCCACAGTTAAATCCGCTTGTTTGGAATTATCTAGCCAGATGCCTACCTTGTTCTTCTGAATACTTGCTAACGTAGATATAGGATCGATATTGCCTCTCAGGAAGTCTGGGTAAGTTGGGTCACTACAGTCTGTATCTCGCAATGGCGTAGTGCCAGAGATCTGCACAGCCAGTTTGTGATTTGTATCCGTCGGCCTGATCTCAATACCCGCCTGAGCATTCTCGACGGTGATATCCTTCAGTGTAACTTTGAGGAATGTCTTGTGTGCGGAGTCTTGGTGCAATGTCTCAATCTGGACGCCGACTTGGCCTTTCTGGGCACCGTCAGGAGGGCCAACGGTGAGGCCACCTGTAATATGGATACGAATAGAAGAAACCGCATCTCCAGCTTCACTATCCACATTCCCCTTCTCCTCTCTATGGAGAGGGCAATCCTTAGATCCAATAAGAATCGTAGGTTTTTGCGGATCGGCAGGGCGGATGCGAGCTTTATGATCACCCTGAATCTTTACAGAACGATCTAGACAAAGGCCCTGCTCGACATACTCGTCTTTGCCTGACTGGATGCGAACCGTGTAGGGTATGTCCTCTGCTCCTCGTACAGGTTCAGCATCTTCGATTGCCTCTTGGAGCGTCGTAAACTGGCTGGGGACAAGAATCTCTGGCTTCCTGATCGTTCGCGACAGCTCCCAGGGGCATGTGTTGCCCCCTCTGTTGCCGAAGATCCAATTGCTACGCCCCTTACCATCTTTAACGGTTCCGCCGGTAACCCTGACCCCGCAACCTGTATTTTGAGAGATCTTCGAATCACTGAGAGCGACAGACGCTCCCTCAAGGGCTTGGATCCCCTCGCCATTATCCCGTATTTCGTTTTCGGAAAGCTCCACTTCGGAGGCTTCTATTATCACACCCACCCCGTTGTTAATCTTGTTATCGACAATCTGGTTATTGAGCAATTTTACTTTGGAATCGCTTGTGATCTTGACCCCGGCCTCTGAATAGCCTTTGATAATGTTTCCCTTTAGTTCAATATCACCAGCTCGTCCACTACGCTCTGACACGAAGACCCCGATATTGCCCTGATCGCTACTGATTACTAGGTCTTGAATCGTTATCTTGCTGCTGTTGACGATATAGATCGTCTGGCGATCCTTCGCTGGTCCTTTGATAGTGACGCGGTGCCGTTCCGCGCTTTTGATGGTCAGATCAGTGCGCCCGGATATTTCTAAGTTTACACTATAGGTTCCATTCAAGATTCTTATCACTCGACAGTTGCGATCCTTTACAGCAGCCTCCAAGGTATCTTTGCTTCCAACGTCTACCTCATCTGAAGGGTTTGTGGCAGTCTTGCACATGGGGGGTGGCAGTGGCGGTGGCTGGGGTTGCTGTTGGGCACTCGTACTTGTGAAACTGCTGACAAATCCCAAGAGCGTACACAACAAGGTCCGATTCCAGAGTGTTCGAGCACTGCTGTGCATTCTTGCTCCCTCCTAGCTTTGACTTAGGTCAGGGGCTACCCTAAGACTAAAGAAGCATGCCTCACCTGCTTAGGGATAGCTTCGCTTATTCTTATAATAATTATACACCTGCTGATCACCAGTCTGACTGATATCGGCAGATCAAGAGAATGCCCACTCCAATGAGACTGAGATGACTTGGCAGCCAACGCGGGGGGCTTGAACATCCTTAGAACCCTCCTCCTTTCTCTGATGAGTGCCTGGATTGCGCAGCAATCCCTCTGGGGAAGAAGCCCAACAGCCCCCAGCTCGCCAGGGGTGCCAGCCAATCGCCACTGGCGATCAGCATATAGGCCCAGCGCATGGAGAAGCTGATGCCCCCGCTCCGGAACATCGCGTCCCAAATGGCGATCAACCCCCACAGAGCTAGTAAGTGAAAACCGAGCAGCACCAGTGTGCCCCAGCCCAGCCGCGCGAGCCGCCGTCGCCACGGCAGGGGCGTCGCCAAAAAGAGCGCGATCATCAGGCCCAGCCCACTGAAGCTTGTGGCCTCGCGCTCCACTGCCGGTTTAGCATAGCTTTGGTAATAGACGTAGATGCTGCCGTCGGGCCGCAAGCGCAGCGTAAAGTCCGAGCTGACGAAGGGCCGGATCAGCCCGATCTGCAGCCCACTGTAGAAGGGCAGGATCACCGGAGCGGCGAGCGCGAAGATCGGCACAAGTGCGAGAACTTTAGTGGCGAAGGGGAGCCAGCTGCGCATGGGGCTTCCTCCTCTCTGCTCTATGAGTGTGTAAAGCCAAGCCAAGACACCCTAAAGCCGGCACGAGCATATCGCCCAGGGCGCTGATCAAGAAGAGCCGTTGGGCTACGAACTTCCAGAACCAATGAGACGCTAATAAGACTCCGGCCTGACAGAGCAAATTGAGCCAGTGGACGACGATCATAGTGCCTAAGCCCAGCAGGCTCAGCCGCGTGCGAGTAGGTCGAGAGAGCATCGGTGCGGCCCACACCAGAGCGAGCAAGAGGGGGATCCCGTACAGGGAGGTGATCTCCGTCGAGACCCGGGTGTTGTGCGAGAGCACGGTGAGGACGATCTCGCGATTTTGCAAAGAGAGCATGGGGGGATAGCCCAGGGTCGTCAGGGTGCCGTTGCCGATGCCAACTAAAATGCCCGCGTAGAAGAGCGAGAGCACGGACCACAGTGGGGCCAGAGCTAGAAAGAGCACGAGAAATTCCCCGGCGAATACCAGCAGTGAGCGCACGGAAAGCCTCATGGGCGGGCCTCCTTGGGGGTTCGGTGGGGCTGTAACCCTACACCTAAGGGTTTCAAGCGCCTCCCATAGGGCACGGGCGTGGCCAACAAGAGGGCCGGCAACAGTGCGAGATTCAAATAGATCAAGTTCAGGTAATCTGCCTCGAGGGTGAAGAGCAAGCGCCTACTGGGCAGCCGATAGACCTGCCAACTGTTATCTGGAGCAGCTGCGACAGACATCGGTGATGGGAGACTGGCGAGAACCGTATTGGCCAGTCCCAGCGCTAAGCTGTTATAGATAAGAAGCAACAGGGGGTAGACCAACAAAAAGCCCGCAAAAAAGACGACAAATTGGGCAACAAAAACGAGCAACCTACGCACGCTGAGCCTCATAAGCCACCTTAGACTCGTAGGCCGGAGCTTGCCGCCAAAACTTATACGTCAGCCCCCCACCGATCAGCCAGGGCAGCAGATAATAAAAGATCACCACAAGCGGCCTAAGGCCATAATAGAGATACCACTCCGCGTCTTGAAGGACTAGCAACGCCTCCGAGGCGCTCCAGGTCCGCAGCCGCAGCTGAAACTCCACAGGGGCCGAGAGGCACAGATGCAGCGCCTGCCCCAGGAGGAGCAACCCCAAGGCCAGCGCGGTCCGGCTGAGCCGCTGAGCAGCTGAGAGCCCCGGGCAGGCCCACAGCAAGGCGAGCACCAAGATGACCCCAGCCTGCACATAGAGCGCATTGACGGTGGCCAGCTGATGCCCTTGCAAGCCCTGGCGGGCAAAGCGATCCACGTAGCCCATCTGCTCTTGGAGCTGCGAGAAGGTCGTATAGCGCAAGGGCTGCCAGCGCAACTGGATCGTCTCAGGGGTAGCCTGAGCGCCGAAGGGCGCTCGGACGGCCACAAAGAGAGCGTCAGCCACGCTCGCCAAAGCTTGACTGTATATGGGCACCAGCCAGGGCCATAGCGCTCCGAGCAGCACCAGAACCCCTAGCGTTCGTGTGCCCAGCTTCAGACTCTCACGCATGTTGGATCTGACCGCGATGCACAAAGAACTCGACCCACACCAGCCAGAACAAGACGGCAAAGAAAATGATCAGCGACTGCCACACCAAAAGATGCGCCGCCTCAAAGACATTGGGGAACCAATAGCCGATATAAAAGAGACTGACCAGGCGAATGAGATTGACAAAGAGAATCGCGGGCACGCCCAGCGCCATGCCCCACAGCTTCTTCTTCCAGGCCGAAGGGTAGGCGATGACCGCGGCGAGAAAGATCATCAAGGGGAAGATGGCGGTGCACTCGGTGATGATCTCGGCTGAAAAGATTTTCGAGGTGACGACCGTGCCCGCCGTCTGGCCGCCGGCGCCCAGCAACCAGAGTGCTCCGGCGAGCATGCTGGCTGTGGCGCGATTGAGCCAGGCGTCAAAGCCCGTGTAGAGATTTAAGAAGAGCAAGAGTGTCGTGAAGACTCCGATCATGAGGGCAAAGACGAGCCACGAGCGGATGATCACGCCATTGCGCTGCCAGAAGTTTTGCAGGCGCGTCACTTGAGCGGTCACGAATTGATCAAGCTTCTGTTCGAGTGCTGGCTGGTCTTTGTGCTTATGCTTTTTGCGAGCCATGAGGACCTCCTTCTTAACTGAGATTTTGAATCACGGAAGGCACTGAAGAGATTGTCTTCCGTGTTCTCCGTTCCTTTCTGTGCTTTTTGTGATTCCAAGCCACCTTTGAGCTCGTTGGTGTGCCTTGCCGTACCTGTTGTATAATGGGCTGCCATGAAACGCAAAGGCCATCCCAAGAGGTTGCGCCTGACCGGGGAGGTCTGGCGCGAAGGCCGGATGTACACGGCATATTGCCGCGAGCTGGATCTGGCTTCCTGTGGGCGCACGGTGGAAGAAGCGTGGAAGAACCTCCACGAGGTCTTTGAGATCTTCCTGGAAGAGACCTCAAAGAAGGGCACGCTCCAGGAGTTGCTTGAGGAAGCGGGCCTAGTCAGCCGGGGCCAAACGCTCGAGCGCCCAGAGCACTTCATCGGCCAGACTGAGCTGCCGCTGCCGGCCTCCCGCTGATGCCCAAGCTCTCGCCCCCTGATTGGCAGACCCAAGTACGGGTCTTTGAGAAGTACGGCTGTGTCTTTGTGTGCCAACGCGGATCGCATTTGATTTACGACCATCCCAAGGCCCGACGCCCGGTGATCATTCCCAAATATGACGAGGTACCAGTGACGATCATTCGTACGAACATGCGCACGGTGGGCATGACGCGCGACGAGTACTTCCAGCTGCTTCGGGGCCCATGATCACATCGGTATTGAGGGGAGCACCCCCGCCCCTTGGCAGAGCGGGGGCTTCCCATCACTTGCGCTCGCTTTTGGTCCTTTTGCTTCTTATCCATCGCTTGCCCGTCCTCGTTCTCACGCTCCTGCGGGTCCGGCTGCGACTCTGCGGCGGATCATCCACGCCAGCGAGCCCGCCAGCAGCACGCCCAGCGCCAGAAGGCCCCATTCAGTGAGAGTGGGGACACTGACAGAGCGAGGTTCAAAACTAGTCTTGGTGGCAACACCGTAAGCTCCTGGACTAGCAATGCTGCCCAGGAATCTATCTTCATCGCTGTTTGGGGAAATATCAATCCCTATAACCGCCAGGGTGGAGCAGTTAGCCCTGAAGTCTGCGGCTGCTTGCTGAGCTGCAGTTACAGGGTCAGTCGCCCTTCGCGCCGCTGTTGGGATGCCATCGGTTAAAAGCAGCAAGGCGCCATTAGGTCTCACAGGCTGAGTAAATTGGCATGCGGCATCGATCGCTCCATCCATCAAAGTGTTGTTGCTCGTATCTTGTATGCTGTTGATCGCGCTGATAACCGCATTGGTGTCGTTGGTTGGCCCTTGAAGCACTGTAACTGCTGCATTGAACTCAAGGACAGCGAAGAACTTTCCTCGTAGTTGGAGGACTGCGTTTGTAGCGCACTGTTTTTCAGTTGGCAAGCGTCCTGCTTGCAGAATGCTGCCGGAATTGTCGATAGCGATGACAATCACATTGGCGTTTCCTAGGTTGCCTAAAATCCATTGCTGGAATGGTCCCGTTGGTGCGCAGCTCTGCTGCGCCTTGACTGCTACTGTTCCTAAGCCTAACAGCGCCACTGTTAAGCCGACAGCTATCAAGACCTTCATCCCACGCATTTTCATTTCCTCCTTTTCTGGGATTTAAGTTTGTGTGCGCTGGTCTGTGCGAACGGCTTCTGCTTCATCTCTCACCTCCCATTTGGCTTATCCAGACCCCTCGATAGCCGCTAAGAGTGTGACAGTGCGCATTTCCGTGTTCTCCGTTCCTTTCTGTGCTTTTCGTGATTCAAAGTTGTGCAAAAAGCCCCCGCTCGGTGTCCGCGAGCGGGGGCCGTGTGCGTGCTTGAGGGTCTGTGCTCCGATCCGGTTATGGTGCGGCGGGCCGCAGGGCCGGGCGGCGACGATAGAGCATATAGCCCATGCCGCCCATCAGCAGCACCGCCAGCGCGATCAAGCCCCACTCGGTCAGGGTGGGAACTGGCTTTAACTTTGCTGGCCCTATATCCTTTTGATCTTTATCAGTCCATCGAACATCGTCAATAATAAATTGTGCCCCGAATTCAAACTCAATGTCGTAGGCACTGTCTGGGGGTGTTAGACGCACTTTTTGATTATCCGCGCTTACTGCTATAGTACCATCAGCTCCGATCTTGAACTCGACATCTATACATCTAACATTAGTGCTCACGCCAGGCGCTGGAGGAACCGGTGATGAGAGTTTATTACCATCCTTATCTGTCCAACTAACCCTTGTGAGATGAACAGGATCCTTAAAACAGATTAAGATATCGACGGCTTTCTCTGGCAGGGGATCGGGTACGTATCTCTGCGTATCCAGCTTCAGTACGAAGTCACCTCTGAAAGTGACGTCGATAGATTGAGCTTTAATGTCAGCTAGGTTGCTCTTTTGCTGGGCTTGTGCCAAGACCAGCGAACCCACCAACGCCACCGCCAAGCCGAGAACCGCTAAGACTTTGATCGTGCGCACGAGAATCTACCTCCTCCTCCCTCTCGCGAGAGATTTGAGATTTTTGTAGCTCACCTCTACGACTTTTATGAGAATCCCACAAACCACCTCCTCTCGCCGATTGCCCTGATTATAGCACCGTCAGAGGCAAAAATGACGTAAATCGGGAACATTTGTAAAAAAGAGAACATTTGTAAAAAAGAGAACACTTGGAGGGAAAAGCTACAACCCTTCGTAACTCTGGTGCTTGAGCGCCTCTAGATCACGGACCCAAAAGCCCTCACGACCGCAGACCAGCAGATGCTGGCGCTCAAACTCCCGCAGGACCCCACACACCCGCGGGCGCGTCGCCCCACAGAGCTGCGCTTGCTGCTGCTCCGTCAGCACGATGGGCACGAAGACCTCCCCCGCCGTGCGCGCGTCCTGCTTCCCAAACCGCTGCGCTAGATACGCCAATTGCCAAGCTAGCCGCGCCCGCACACTCCCCCGCGCCAACATGAGCTGCCACTCGTGCAACCTCTGCAAGCGCCGCTGCACATAGCCCACAAAGCGAGCCTCAACGATCAAGTTGTCATGCAGCAGCTCTAACCACTGCGCCTGCTTGATCCAATGGCCCTGAACCTCTCCTAAGGCCTGTGCCTGGCACCCCCCTCCCCAGCCCTCCCATAAATCCCCCGGCCCGAGGATCTCCAGACAGCTCTTCTCCCTAGCCCCCCACAGACAGCCCACCGGCCCTCGACAGATCACAAAGAGGCCATTCTGGCAGTGAAGCTGCTCTCCTAGATAGTAGGAACGGCGCGCCGGCAGCTGAGCGGAAACTATGCCCTCCAGCAGACAGTCCTTCGTACACCCTTGACCATGAGTGACTTGGGTCATCTCCGCCCCTCCCGTCCGACCCTCCCGCTTTAGCGTTATTATACCCTGCATTGCGTATGGTCTGACAGTTTGCCTCTCACTAAAGCGCGAAAAGATCGCGGCCCTTGAGCCAAGGGAGGACTTAACACCCTTGCTGGATAAGCCCCAAGGGCATACAATAGCTCTATATGGGATGTGATCACCATGCGCTTTGTGGGCGTCCAAGAATTTCGCGAACAATCCGCGGCGCTGCTTAAAGCTGCGCGCCGGCACGGGGAGATCTTGGTGCTCACCGACCACGGTAAGCCTTGGGGTGTCGTGCTGCCCGTCCGGAGCAAAACTGAGCTGGAGGACCTTGTGCTGGCCCACCATCCAGAGTTTCAGAAAGCTTGGGATGAGGCTCGAAAAGAGATCGCAAGCGGCGAGTACACCACGCTGGAGGAGCTGCGCGCCCGCGCGAAGGAGTAACTGCGGTTGCCTCCCTGGCAAGTCCGCCTGGCGCGGCGGGCCGAGCGCCAGCTGCACAGTCTCGATCCAGCTCAGCAGCGGCGGATTCTTCACGCCCTGAGCGCATTGGAGCGCGACCCGCGACCGCCCGGCAAGAAAGTCAAGCGCTTGCATACGCCACGCGGTGGGCTGTATCGTCTGCGGGTCGGCGACTTTCGTATTGTCTATGAGCTTTCGGGCGACTTCATAGATGTCTTGGGCATCGTCTCGCGCGCCGAGGTGGAGCGGTTCCTTAAGGGCTTGTGAGAGCATATGTCTATCCCCAAAGATCGCGGCCCCTGGGCCAAGGGAGGACTTAACACCCTTGCTGGATAAGCCCCAAGGGCATACAATAGCTGTACGATGAGCCAGCTCTTCAGCGCGAGGAAGCACCGCCCGCCCCTGGCCGAACGGCTGCGCCCGCAGAGCTTAGAGGAGTTCGTGGGCCAAGACGAGCTCGTCGGCCCAGACAGACCTCTCAGAAAGATGCTCGAGCAGAACGAAGTTCGCTCGTTGGTCTTGTGGGGCCCCCCGGGCACGGGGAAGACGACTTTGGGCTGGATCATCGCCCGGTCGTGCGGCGCAGAGTTTTTGGCTTTCAGCGCCACGCGCTCTTCAATCAAAGAGATCCAAAGCGCCATGGAGCGCTCGAAGGGAAAATTTCAGAGCTACGGCACGCGTGATCTCATCTTCGTCGATGAGCTGCATCGCTTCAACAGGGCGCAACAAGCTGCGTTTCTGCCCTACGTTGAAGAGGGCTCGATTATCTTGATTGGGGCGACGACAGAGAACCCGTCGTTTGAAATTATTTCGCCGTTGCGGTCGCGCTCGCAGGTCTTCGTGCTGCAGCCCCTCAGCCCTGAGCAGATTGAGAGCATTCTCAGGCGTGCCCTGACGGATCGCGAGCGCGGCCTGGGCGCGCGAAACTTAAAGCTCTCCCCCGACGCCCAAGAGTTCATCGCCCACTACTGCGATGGCGACGCCCGCAGGGCGCTCAATCTTTTAGAGCTGGCCGCCGAGACAACACAAGAGTGTATAGACCTCAAGACCGTCCAAGAGGCAGCCCAGCGCAAGCTGCCCATTTATGATAAATCCGGGGAAGAGCACTATAACTTAATAAGTGCGCTGCACAAGAGCGTGAGAAATTCCGATCCCGACGCGGCTCTGTATTGGCTGGCGAGAATGTTGGCCGGCGGCGAAGATCCACTCTATCTCGCACGGCGCTTGATACGAATGGCCGTCGAAGACATTGGCTTAGCCGATCCCCAAGCCCTTTCTGTAGCTGTCGCTGCCAAGGATACGTATGACTTTCTCGGCTCGCCGGAGGGTGAGCTAGCCCTCGCTGAGACGGTGGTCTATCTGGCAACTGCGCCCAAGAGCAACTCGGTGTACAAAGCGTTCGCTGAAGTCCGCGAAGCGGTGGAGACGACGCGCAACGAGCCCGTCCCGTTACACTTGAGAAACCCCGTTACTAACTTCATGAGAGAAGTCGGCTATGGGAAGGGTTATCAGTACGCGCACAGTCTCCCTGAGGGCGTCGCACCGATGGAGTGTCTGCCCGAGAGCTTACGGGGCCAGCAGTACTATCACCCGAAAGACACTGGCTACGAGCGCCAGATCAAGCAGCGCCTGAAGCGCTGGCAGGCGCTCAAAGCACAGCTGCGCAGACCCCGGCAAAACAGCACAGGATAACCGCAACCCCATCAAGAGGTGACAGAGATGCTTTCAACGTTTTCTATCGTCGCGTGCGATCTGAAGGCAGGCGAGTGGGGTGTGGCCGTGCAATCGAAATTTTTGGCCGTCGGCCCGGTCGTGCCGTGGGCCGAAGCCCGTGTCGGTGCCATCGCAACCCAAGCCTACGCGAACACGAGCTACGGTCCGCGCGGACTGGCCATGCTCAAGCTGGGCTTCTCGGCTGAAGAGACCCTGAGAAAACTCGTAGAAACAGACGAAGGCCGGGAGCATCGCCAAGTGGGGATCGTGGATGCTCAGGGACGGGCGGCAGCGTTTACGGGCAGGAAGTGCTATCAGTGGGCCGGGCATATCGTCGGGAAGGGTTTTGCCGTGCAGGGCAATATCTTAGTGAGCCGAAAGACCGTCGAGGCGATGGCGTCAGCGTGCGAGCGTACACGGGGGCCGCTCGCAAAAAAATTGTTGGCAGCGCTACGCGCCGGGCAGGGAGCCGGAGGGGACCGGCGCGGCCAGCAATCAGCAGCCATCGTCGTCGTCAAAGAGCGGGGCGGCTACGGCGAGTTCAACGACCGACTCATTGACCTGAGAGTAGATGATCATCCTGACCCCATCGAAGAGTTGGCGCGGCTGCTGGAGCTGCGCGAGCTCTATTTTGGTGCGACGAAAAAGCGGGTCACGCTGAACGCTCCCACGCTGAAGCGGGTGCAGCAGATGCTTGCGGCCTTAGGGTACTATAAGGGCGGCTCGCACGGGCGGCTCGACTCTCAGACTCATCAGGCGCTGATAGATTTTCATAACACGGAAAATCTCGAGATGCGTCTGCAAAGAGAACCGGACGTTCTTGACGCAGCCGTCCTGCGTTTTATGGAGGAAAAATTCCAGCGGTCACGCTGAGCGCACAGTTGCAAGCGCATTCCCACCTGTGGTATAGTCTCACGTCACTATTAGCTGTGAGAGACGCCGATGCGCACTTGGTTCTGGCTGAAAGTTGCCGTGTTTGTGTCACTTGCTCTCTTGATGGGGCTTGGCATCTTCACGTTCTTGTACGCCCGTGGCGGCTCGTATTTTTCTGATGACCCCAAGGCCTGTGTCAATTGCCATATTATGAACGACGTCTATAACAGCTGGTCACGCTCCAGCCATCAGGCCGTTGCCACGTGCAATGCTTGTCATGTCCCCCATGATCTCTTTGGGAAGTGGCTCTCCAAGGCGCGCAACGGGTTCAACCATTCTGTGGCGTTCACCCTGCAGAATTTCCCCGAACCCATTCGCATTACGGAGCTGAACCGCCAGATCCTGCAGACAAACTGTATAGATTGCCATAGCGCGATCGTGAGCGAGATCGTGCACGAAGCGAACTTTGAGCGCACTTGTTTTGACTGTCACCGTGGAGTCGGTCATGGGCCGTGAGAACAGTCTGTCATCCTGAGCGGAGCGAAGGATCTGCGATTCTTCGCTGCGCTCAGAATGACTCTAGCGAACTGAGGAGGCTACAATGAAGCGCATCTTGCTCTGGGGTGTCCTCTTTCTGGTGATTATCGGCGTGACCGCGGGAGTGACGGCCCTGTTAGTGACTATCATAGAGCGCAAGCGCGAAGGCGAAGAGACCTCACTGAGATTGATCGAGATCGCTCAGAACGAGCCTGATCCGTCAGTGTGGGGCCAGAACTGGCCACGGCAGTACGCGGGCTATTTGAGAACTCGCGAGTCGAATGAGCGCACCAAATACGGCGGCTCGGTGCCCTATCAAAAAGTCGAGGAGAACCCGCGGCTGAAAAGGCTGTTTGCTGGCAATGCGTTCTCGCTGGACTACAAAGAAGAGCGTGGCCACGCCTGGTCGCTCGTTGACGTGAAGGAGACGCAGCGCCAGCCCAAAGCGGGCACGTGCATGACCTGCAAGAGCGGCAACGTGTCGGGCTTTCTCGAAGAAGCCGGAAATCCAGCAAATTTCTATGCGACGCCCTTTGCTGAGTGGGCAGCGAAAGCGCAGCATGGCATCTCGTGTGTAGACTGTCACGATGCCAAGACGATGAATTTGAGAATTTCGCGCCCGGCGTTCTTAGAAGCGATGCAGCGCAAAGAGATAGACATCTCCCAAGCGACCCGCCAGGAGATGCGCACCTTCGTCTGTGCCCAGTGCCATGTCGAGTATTATTTTAGGGGCGAGGGGAAGTATCTGGTCTTCCCCTGGGACAAAGGGCTTACGATAGACGACATCGAGCGATTCTATGACGAGTACGGGTTTAGAGATTTCATTCACGCCGAAAGCGGCGCGCCCCTCTTGAAGATGCAGCACCCCGAGTTTGAGCTCTTCACAACAGGGATTCACTACCAAGCGGGCGTCTCGTGTGCGGACTGTCATATGCCCTACAAGCGCGAAGGAGCTATGAAGATCAGCGACCATTGGGTGCGCAGCCCGCTCTTGAATATTGCTGGCTCGTGCATGACTTGTCATCGGGCTTCGGAGCAAGAGCTGCGCGAGCGCGTCGAGAAAATTCAAGACCGAACGTATAATTTGATGGTGCGCGCTGAAGAAGCGATCATCGCCGCGATAGATGCGATCAAAGCTGCCAAAGAAGCCGGGGCGAGCGACGAAGCGTTACAAGAGGCGCGGCTCTTACACAGAAGGGCGCAGATGCGCTGGGACTTCATCTCCGCTGAGAACAGCATGGGCTTTCACAGCCCGCAGGAAGCTGCAAGAATCTTGGGCGAAGCGATAGATTACGCGCGTCAAGCGGAGCTGGCGGCGCTGCGGACGAGACAGTAATATACTGCTCCTTACGTCAATGAGTAGACCAAGTGTTCAGCAATGGGATATTCTTAGGCCGGAGGTGATGCCCCATGGTGTGCACCCGACCGTGCAAACCCGCAGAACAACAACAGCTCTACGACCTCTTGGACCATCCCGACCCTCAGGTCCGTCGGCGGGCCAAAGCCCTCTTGCTCTCCGCCCAGGGCCACAGCGCCAACCAGCTCGTCCCTATGGTCAATCTCACCGCCAAGTCCATCCGGAGGAGGTGTACGTGATCCTGGACAACTTTGGCTCGCACCGCTTGGCACCCCTGCGGCAGTGGCTGGCGCGGCAACGCCGACCAGGGAAGGTTACAGTTGGTCCATCTGCCGGTGCAAGCGCCCTGGCTGAACCGGGTGGAGCTATTCTTCCGGGACCTGCAACGAGATGTGTTGAACAACAGCACGTTTGGCGGAATGCGGGAGCTGGTGCGCGCCGTGATGCGCTACGCACGCTGGTGGAATGCGCATCGCGCGCCCGATCTGCGTCCGGAGACTGCATTAGTGAACGTCGCGGCCTAGTCATTGAGAATACATAGTGTTTGCTTGAAATAAGGCCTTCTGTTATATTAAGAAAAAGTGGTCGCGCTATGGGGGTCCAGATATTTCTCTTTGGTCGTTTCGCTGTCTGTCGGGATGGGCATCCCCTTCCGCCGGAGACGTGGAAGAACGCGAAAACCAAAGCCCTGCTCAAGATTTTAGCCGGCGACCGCGGACGGGTCTTCTCCGCCGACGAGCTGATCGAATATCTCTGGCCCGGCGAAGAGCTAGACGTACAGAGCGCTTCGTCGAACTTGCGCAACCGCGTTGCCGAGCTGAGAAAGATTCTGGAGCCTACCCTCAGCCGCGGTGAGCAGTCACACTATATTCTGACGCAACGCGGAGGCTATGCCCTCGCTTGCGATTGCTGGGTGGATGCCGAGGAGTTCTCTCGATTAGAAGAGATAGGCCGACGTCAGCACCGCGAGGGAAGATTCGATGAAGCTCTTGACGCTTTTGAGAAAGCCGTCGCGCTCTACCGTGGTGACTATCTGGCAGAAGACCGCTATGACGATTGGGCCCTGCGATCACAAGAACGATGGCGAGAGCGATTTGTTGAGGTCTTGAGCCTGCTGGCAGATTGCTTAGCGCGTCGTGGGCAGTATCGTGTCGCGATTGGGCATTGCGAGCGAGCCTTGGCACACTCAGCCCTGCATGAGACGCTCTATCGGCAACTGATGATCTATGCGTTTTGTGCCGGAGAGACGGCACGAGCGCATCGCGCGTACGAACGATGTCGAGCAGCCCTAGAGCGCGAACTGGGCCAGTGCCCTTCGTCGCAGACGGAAGAGATATATAAACAGATACAGGCGGGGAAAGTCCCTGGTCTGGAGAGGCTGTACCCGGAGTCAGCGCCAGAACAGTTTCTTGCTGCGCTGCCGCAGAAGATTCAGCGGCCACCTTTTGTCGGGCGCCAGAACGAATGGCGTCAGCTGACTTCCGCGCTGCACAGGGCTCGCTCCGGCGAGGGGCGTATTGTGCTGATCTGCGGCGAGGCGGGCGTGGGCAAGACGCGCCTCAGCGAAGAGTTCTTAGCCTGGGCCCAAGAAAAAGTCGGAGCACAAACACTCCTTGGGCGGTCTTATGAATTAGAAAACCCCTTGCCGTTGCACCCCTGGTTGGAAGCTCTCCGTGGGGGAATCTCTCGGCTGAATTTTGCTGATCTTGCTGATCTGCAACCCTCGTGGGTGGCCGAACTGTCAGAAATCGTGCCGGAGTTGAAGCGAGTCATCCCCGATCTCCCCGCCGCGATTTCGTTGCCTCCGGAACATCGTCGGTACCGTCTCTTCGAGACGCTCTACAGAATAGTAAGCTCGCTGGCGCTCAGACAGGCGCCGATTGTTTTTCTGCTTGATGATCTTCAGTGGGCTGACGCTGGCTCGCTGGATTTTCTCTGTTACGTCATAGAGCGGCTGGCAAGAGAGCCCATATTGATTCTGGGGACGCTGCGTTCAGAGGAAGTACCTTGTGGGCACCATCTTGAACGGCTCCGGCATCGGGGCTTGCGGTTCGGGCGGCTCGATGAAGTGCATTTGACAAGATTAGGGGAACAAGAGATTCAAGATTTAGTAAAGAGCTTGGCTGACGAATTGGAGACAACGGCCGACTTCGGCGGGCGTCTGTACCACGAGAGCGTGGGCAACCCACTCTTCGCGACAGCCGTTCTGCAGGCGCTCTTTGAAAATGGCGCTTTTGTTCATGAAGGGAACCGCTGGCGCTTGACGGATCTGTCGAGTCTGAGGCTCTCCTCGCAAGCAGTCGGGTTGATCGAGCGCCGGGTGACGCGCGTGAGCGCCGCGGCACAGAGGGTCTTGCAGCTTGTCGCCTGTGCTGTTCAGATCGAGCTCGAAGTCTTGGAAGAGGCGTGGGAAGGGACACCGGAAGAGCTGTTTGCGCATCTGACGGAGTTGGTCGCGCAAGGATTGTTGGCTGAACGTCTGGGGCGTTACGAGTTTGCCCATGACAAGTTCCGTGAAGTTGTGTATGAAGCGCTCGAAGGGCCTCGACGCACGTGGTTGCACCGGCGGATTGCGCAGGCGATGGAGCAAGTTTACCCTGATCCAGCCGCAGCGGGTTTTGCCGGACGGCTGGCGCAGCATTATGAGCTTGGCGGGCAGCCGCTGCAGGCGCTGGAGTGGGTTTTCAAAGCGATTGAAGCGAGCAAGGAATCTTATGATCATGAAGAGGGGCTGCAAGCGGTCAGGCAAGGAGTGCAATTGCTTCAGGTTACAGCCGCACGGCTGCCACAGTCCAAGCGCCAGGCCTTGGAGTATCGGCTTCTAGAGCAGAGCGTCACTCTCTCTTTGCAGGTGGGTCAGCTCGGCAACGTTGAAACCGATCTGTTGAGACTGTACGAGCTGGCTGAAGATGATCGCGGCCAGGCACAGGTACACCTGTTACGTGCCGATTATTTTGAACGCACAGGTCGGTATCGCGAGGAGCTAGAAGCAGCTCAACACGCCCTCCGGTTGTATCAGCTCGTCGGCGATTCCCAGGGAGAGATCCGCGCGCTCCGCGAACAGAGCTTAGCTTATTACTACGTAGGAAACTCTGGCGCGGCCATCGAGGGGTTTCGAAAGATCTTGGATATCGCTGAGGACCCGGAGGAACAGCTGACGGCCTTGGAGAATTTGGTGCTCATCTGTCGCAAGCAAGGCGATCTCCCCCAGGGGCGCGAATATCTCCGTAAAGCCTTACAGCTTGCCACAGCCTGCAATCTTTTGGACAGGGAAAGCGATCTATGGTACACCGGTGGTGGGTTGGAATGGCAGACCGGCGACTATCAGGCGGCCCTTCACTCCTTTCACCAAGCCCGACACATTTGCCAACAGACGGGAGACCGTTACGGGACGGCTTATGCGCTCTTGAATATCTCCATCACCCTCAGTAGCCTAGGTGGCTATCAGCAAGCCCTCCAGTACGCCCAAGAAGCCGAGACGCTCTTCACTCACCTAGGCAACCAGCTCGCCCAAGCAACAACCAAACGGCACCTGGGGAGGCTCTATAAGGCTTTGGGTGACTGTCAGCTTGCCCACAGCTACGTAGAAGAAGCCCTCCGGCTCAGTTCGCAAGACCATCGCAGGCAGGGCGAGTGCTTTGGAGTCCTGGGAGAGATATTCTTAGCTGAGGGACAACCCCAGCACGCTAGAGAATGTGCACAACAAGCCCTCGCTATAGCCCAGCGAGCCCAGGCACCTTACCCGCGGATCAAAGTGACACTGGCCGAGATCCTGCTGGCTACCGGAGATGCAGCCGGTGCTGCCGAGCGGTGCCAGCAGGCGCTTTCAGAGCTGTCAGCTTGGGGGGGTGAATTAGTCATCCAAGCCTACTATCAGCACTATCGCGCTCTCCAAGCCCTCCATCACCCACAAGCTCCCGACGCCCTACGCAAGGCATATGACGAACTGCAAAAAACGGCGAAGCAAATCACCGACAAGCCCCTGCAAAACAGCTTTCTCAATATCCCCCTGCACCGCGAAATTCTCTCTGCAGCCCAAACACTCTCATCCCCACAGCCAAAGCAAAAAGCCCCAAAAAGCAGTTGACACACCGCCGAACGCTTGTTACGATGTAGCATCGCCAGGGGTGAGAGCCGTGCAGCTTCTCTACGAGGGCAAAGCCAAAAAGATGCTCGCCGGGCCACAACCCGATACCGTCATCGTCTTCTTTAAAGATTCGGTCACCGCCGGCAATGCCGCCAAACGCGCCGAAATCCCCGGCAAAGGAGCCCTCGCCGCCACTATCTCTGTAAAACTCTTCGAATTGCTCGCCGCCAACGGCGTGCACTCCCACTATCTCAAAAGACTTGACGCGCAAAGCTTCCTCGCCAAACACCTTCAGATCATCCCCTTGGAGGTCGTCGTCCGCAACTGGGCCGCCGGCAGCATCGTCAAGAGACTGGGACTCGAGCGCGGCAAAGCCTTCCAGCCCCCGCTCGTCGAATTCTTTTATAAGTCCGATTCCCTGAGCGACCCGTTGATCTGTGAATCGCACGCGCTCGCCATGGGGCTCACTACGGAGAGCGAGATCGCCCAGCTCAAACAGCAAGCCGTGCGCGCCAACGCCATCTTGAAAGACTACTTTGCCTCGCTGGGACTAAGATTGATTGACATGAAGTTCGAGTTTGGGCGCCTGCCCTCATCTGAGATTCTCTTAGCCGACGAGATCAGCCCCGATACTGTAAGACTGTGGGACGCCCAGACCAACGAGAGCTTAGATAAAGACGTCTTTCGTGAAGACAAGGGGGACTTGCTCGTCACCTACAGAGAAGTCGCCCGGCGCATGGGATTATGAAAGAATTTCTCATACGGGTGCTGATCGAACCCAAACCCGAACTGCTCGACCCCCAAGGGCAGGCCGTCGAGCGGGCCATGCAGGAACTGGGCTTGAGAAACATCTCTCAGACGCGCGTGGGCAAGTTGGTGAAGTTCAAACTGAAAGCCGTTTCGACGAGCCAAGCTCGCGAAAAAGTCTCGGAGATAGCCCAGAAATTGCTGGCCAACCCCGTGACTGAAAGATATTCCGTGGAGGTGGAAGAACTGTAATGCGTGCGGCTGTCGTCGTCTTCCCCGGCTCAAATTGTGATCTCGATGCGTACCACGTCCTGAAAGAGGTGCTGCAGATCGAGACGGATTTGCTCTGGTATCGGGAGACGGATTTAGATAGATACGAGCTGATTGTGCTGCCGGGAGGTTTTGCCTATGGCGACTATCTCCGGGCGGGAGCCATCGCGCGCTTTGCGCCCGTGGTGCAAGAGTTGCCCAAGTATATTGAGCGGCAACGCGGGATCGTGCTGGGCATTTGCAACGGATTTCAAATTTTAACCGAAGCGGGACTGCTGCCGGGAGCACTCACCCGCAATCTCCATCGTCAGTTTATCTGTAAAACCGTCACGCTGCGCCTTGAGAACAACGCCACCCCCTTGACACATCTCTTCCGGCCCGGCGAGATTATAGAACTGCCCATCGCCCACGGCGAGGGGCGCTACATTGCTCCCCCAAAGATTATAGAAAGACTGAAAAAGAACCGACAGGTCTTTCTCACGTATTACGGGGAGAACCCCAACGGCTCGCTGGAGGGGATCGCGGGGATCATGGACGAGACGGGCACCGTCTTCGGGCTGATGCCGCATCCTGAGCGCAACGCTGAAAGGCTTTTGGGCTCGGGCGTGGGCTTGAAATTCTTCGAGTCGCTCGTGCAAGAGAGAGTGCACGCATGAATAAATGTGAGTTGGCACACGGGCTCTCGGCCCACGAGTACGAGCAAATTTGTCACGCTCTCCGTCGCGAGCCCAACGAGCTCGAGCGAGGGCTCTTTGCGCTCAATTGGTCCGAGCACTGCAGCTATAAGAGTTCGAAGAGATTCTTAAAACTGCTGCCCACAGTGGGCAGGCGCGTCCTGCAAGGGCCGGGGGAGAACGCCGGAGTCTTAGAGTTGGAGAACGGCTGGTGTGTGGCCTTTAAAGTAGAAAGCCACAATCATCCGTCGGCTGTTGAGCCGTTCAACGGAGCGGCGACCGGGATCGGCGGCATCATTCGTGATATTCTCAGCATGGGCGCGCGGCCCATCGCGCTCGTAGATTCTTTACGATTCGGCGAGCTCTCAAGCCTCAGATCCAGACAGCTCTTTGAGGGCGTGGTCGCCGGAATTGCTCACTACGGCAACTGCGTAGGAGTTCCCACGGTCGGCGGGGATGTCTACTTCGAAGATGCTTACGCCGACAACTGTTTGGTCAACGTCATGTGTGTGGGCTTGCTGAAGAAGCACGAGCTCAAGCGAGCGGTCGCGCAGGGAATCGGGAACAAAATACTCGTAGTTGGCGCGCGCACCGGGCGCGATGGGATTCATGGGGCGACGTTCGCTTCTGAAGATTTATTGGGCGAGCCCGAAGAGAAGCGCCCCAACGTGCAGGTGGGCGATCCGTTCACTGCCAAGTCTTTAATCGAAGCGACGCTCGAAGCGTGCCGGGAGCCCGAACTGGTCGGGCTGCAAGATTTGGGGGCTGGCGGGCTAGCTACTGCTCCGCCGGAGATGGCCGCACGCGGCGACGTGGGATTGGCTCTCGATATCGAAGAGATCCCCTTGCGGGTTGAGGGCATGACGCCCTATGAGATTGTGCTCTCTGAGTCCCAAGAGCGCATGGTGCTCTGTGTCAGAGCCGGCGCAGAGCAGAAATTTTTGAAAATCTATCACAAATGGGGTTTAGAAGCCGCCGTGATCGGGGAAGTGATCAGCGAGAGAGTCTATCGTATTCGTCACGAGGGCCGGACGATCGCTGAAGTTCCCATCGGTGTGCTTGTTGGTGGGGTGCCCGACCCCGCCCTTGTAGGGGCAGACCCCTGTGTCTGCCCATCAGGGCGAACAGGGGGGGGCGCCCCTGTAGGTGTCTGCCCATCGGGGCGATCTTGGCGCGCAGCGCTGAAGAAGCTCTTGCGCTCCCCGACGATTGGCTCCAAGCGCTGGGTATATCAGCAATATGACCACACAGTGCAGATCAATACTGTCATCGGGCCTGGCGCAGGCGACGCGGCGTTGTTACGCGTCAAGGGCGAACGCTTCGCGCTCGCTGTGACGATGGGCTGCAACGGGCGCTATCTCTCCTTAGACCCCTACGAAGGCGGGGTCCGAGCTGTCTGTGAAGCCGTTCATAACTTACTGAGTGTGGGCGCTGACCCCATCGGGATCACAGACTGTCTGAATTTTGCCAATCCCACCAACCCCGAAGTCTACTGGACCTTCGAACAAGCCATCCGGGGCATGGCCGAGGCCGCCAAAGCTTTAGAGCTCCCGTTCGTCTCCGGAAACGTTAGCTTCTACAATCAATCCGAGACCCGAAAGATATACCCGACGCCTATGGTGGGCATGGTCGGCTTCTTGAGAGATCTAGAGAACAGAGTGCCGATGGGCTTTCAGCACGAGGGTGATTTGATCTATCTGATCGGGAAGCTCAGGGGGAAGAGCGGAGGCAGCGAGTTCTTAAAAGTCTTCTATAATGTCGTGGGAGGGGAACTAGAGAAGACGGACTTAGAGCTCGAGCCTCGTCTGAGGCGAGCGATGCTTACCCTGGCAGAAAGAAGGCTGCTGACGAGTGCCCACGATCTTGCGGAGGGCGGGCTGTTGGTGGCCATCGCCGAGAAGAGTTTTCCGCGGGGGTTGGGCGCGACGTTGGAGCTAGAAGAGACTTCGGAAGAGGCACTCTTTGGAGAGTGGCCGTCAAGATTTATCGTGACGGTCGCACCGGAGCATGGCAGAGCCTTCAGAGAAATCCTTGACAGCGCGGGCGTGCCCTATCAATGGCTCGGCACGGTCGGGGGGAGAAGTCTGGAGTTCAGCGGCCAGGCTATCGCGGTCGAGGAACTGCAAGAGGCCTACGAATCGGCGTTGAGCGCCATACATTCTTGAGCATGAAACTGAGAGAAGAGTGCGGGCTCTTTGGGATGTACAGCCAGTCTTCAGAGATCGCTGACACATTACAGATGGGGCTGTTCGCCCTGCAGCATCGGGGGCAAGAGGCTGCCGGGTTTGCCGTCTCCGATGGGCGCGAGCTGCGTTGTTATAAAGACTTAGGGCTTGTTCAGGACGTCTTTGCCAAAGGGCAGGTCCGGCTGCTGCGTGGCCATATCGGGATCGCTCACACACGATACTCTACTCAAGGGGAGAGCGCCCGCCAAGAGAACGCGCAGCCGTTTATTCTGAGAAGAGAAGGGCGCTGGCTTGCTCTGGCACACAACGGTAATCTCTCGAATGCCTCTCAGCTACGAGAGGAGCTGCTCAGCGAGGGCGTCTACTTCACCAGTACTTCGGACACCGAAAGCCTGCTGCACCTGTACGCACGCGCCCGGGGAGCCAGCCCCGAGGAGAAGCTTCAGATCGTCTCCCGCCAAGCCCAAGGCGCCTATGCGTTCTTGCTGATTGATGCCGACAGATTGATCGCCGCGCGTGATCCGTTCGGGTTTAGACCGTTGGTGCTGGGCCAGCGCGGCAACGATTGGGTTATCGCTTCCGAGACGGCAGCGTTGGATATTCTCAGCGCCCGGTTCATCCGGGAGATCGAGCGCGGAGAAGCTCTCGTCATTGACGGCACCGGCTTGCGCTCGACGCGCTTTGGCCCCAAGCGTCCTTGTCGCCAATGCGTCTTTGAATTGATCTATTTCTCGCGCCCCGACAGCCGGCTTTTTGGGCACAACGTCTACGAGTTTCGCAAGGGCTGCGGCGCCCGTTTAGCGCAAAAAGAGACGCACGAGATAGATATCGTTGTGCCCGTGCCGGATTCGGGACTGCCAGCGGCGTTGGGGTACTCCCGAGCCCTCAACAAGCCCCTAGAGTTCGGACTGATTCGCAGTCACTACATTGGGCGCAGCTTCATTGAGCCCTATCAGTCTTCGCGAATTCACAAGGTGAGAATGAAGCTCTTGCCCTTACGTGATGTGCTGCAAGATCGCCGCATAGCGTTAGTAGACGATTCCCTCGTGCGGGGGACGACTGCGAGGGCTATCGTGCGCGTGCTGCGAGAGTTCGGTGCCCAGGAAGTCCATGTGAGAATCGCTTCCCCGCCCATTATCTCGCCCTGTTATTTTGGGATTGACATGCCCACGCGCGAGGAGTTAGTCGCCTCGAGCCGGACGGCCCCGCAGATCGCGCGCTTCATGGGGGCAGACTCCGTGGTCTATCTCACAGTTGAAGAGCTACACCAATGCGTCGGTGATGCAGAGAACTTCTGCACGTCGTGTTTTACAGCGCGTTATCCGGAGCACAGCTTGCCGAGCGAGCATCCGGCTCTAGAGTATCTGTTGCCCAAGTGAGAGAGTATGCTCTATCGCGACGCCGGTGTGGACCTTGACCAAGCCGACCAGTTAGTTGATCTCATCAAAAAGCTGAATAAACGAGGCGGTGCCCAGATCGGCCCCTTCGCCGGGCTCTTTGACCTCAAAGAGATGCTCGCAAACTACCAAGACCCCGTGCTGGTCGGCTCGACCGACGGCATCGGCACCAAGACACGCATGGCCACCGAATACGGCAAGCTCGATGGCCTAGGGCAAGATTTGGTCGCTATGAACGTCAATGATCTGGTCTGCTTAGGAGCGAAACCCCTCTTCTTTTTAGACTACTATGCGACGGCACAATTAGACTTAGCAGTGAGCAAGGCCATCTTCACGGGGCTCGTGAAAGCCTGTGATGAAGCGGGCTGTGTGCTCATCGGGGGCGAGACGGCGCAGCTGCCCGATCTCTTCGTAAGGGCTCATGACTTTGAATTAGTCGGATTCGTCGTGGGGGTCGTCGAACGGGCTCGCATCCCCGACCCAAAGCGAGTCGAGCCGGGGGATATTTTAATTGGGCTAGCAGCAAGTGGGCCGCACTGCAACGGGTTTTCGCTCATCCGAAAGATTATAGAAAAGCAGAAGCTCGATCTGGGGAAGATTTATGCTGAAGCCGGAGAGCGCCCGCTGGGCGAGCTCTTATTGAAGCCGATGCCGATCTATTCCCAGACAGTGTTGAAACTCTTTGAGAGATTTTCCGTGAAGGGCGCAGCGCACATCACCGGGGGCGGGATCGCGGGGAATTTAGCCCGCGCTCTCAACGACAGAGTAGACGCGGTGCTAGACAAAAACAGGTGGCCCAAGCTCAAGCTCTTTGAGGCCGTACAGAATTGGGGCGCTGTCCCCGAAAGCGAGATGTGGGAGGTCTTCAATATGGGCTTGGGCTTTATCGTGATCGTGCCCGAGACGGAAGCCGAAGACGCGCTGAGGCTTTTAGAACACGGACGGGCATATCGGGTGGGCGAGATCACAGGCGGGACGGGGAGGGTTGTGCTGCGCTAGTCGAAATCCCGCTCAGTTTGTGTCAGAGTTCAGCCGGTCCCAAGCAACTCCGAGGTCTATTGGAAACCATCGGCTCAGATGATTTGCGACGCTCGAAACTGATAAAGTAAACTCCTTGACAGCGCGCTTGCTTTGTGCCATAATCTGTCGTGGCTTCTATGGCTTTTAAGACGCTGGTTCAGAAGTCCCTGCTGCTCCGTGCCTAGCGCACGGATACGCTTACTTGCCCACAGCCGTTTCTTTCGAGAGAATAAACCCGGCTCTCTTTTAACAAAAGCGAGGTGCTCTATGCCCAGAATTGCCAAGTACGACTTCAAAAAGATCGAACGACGCTGGAAGGACTTCTGGGAGGGCTTCTTCAAGGTGAACACCAGTGCTCCCAGCGGAAAATTCTACTATCTCAATATGTTTCCGTACCCGTCAGGGGTCTTGCACGTCGGCCACGGGAGAAACTACATCATCGGTGACGCTATCGCCCGCTACCGTAAGATGCGCGGCTTCAACGTGCTCAACCCGATGGGCTTCGATGCGTTTGGCCTGCCCGCCGAGAACGCCGCTATCGAGCATAAGACCCATCCCCGTCAATGGACGATAACGAACATTGAGGGGATGAAAAAGCAGTTTCGGGAGTGGGGCATCGTCTACGACTGGGACCGCGAGATCAGAACCTGCGAGCCCGAATACTATAAATGGAACCAGTGGTTCTTCTTGCAGTTCTACAAAAAGGGCCTTGCGTATCGTGCCGATGCTGTGGCCAACTGGTGCCCCGGCTGCCAGACCGTCTTGGCCAATGAACAGGTCCTAGACGGCCACTGCGAACGCTGCGACTCGGTCGTCGAGAAGAGAAAACTGACCCAATGGTTCTTCAGAATCACTCAGTATGCCGAACAATTGCTCAACGACCTCGACAAGTTAGAACACTGGCCCGAACGGGTCAGGAAGATGCAATATAACTGGATTGGGCGGAGCGAAGGCGTCGAGATCGACTTCGGCGTTGACGGCTCGTCACAGACGTTAACAGTCTTCACGACGCGACCAGACACGATCTTCGGTGTGACATTTATGGCGCTAGCTCCAGAGCACCCGCTCGTCGAAGAGGTTATCGCTCAAGAGCCTGACCTGACGCGCCGCGAGGAGATCCAAGGGTTTGTGCAGAAGGTCCTGAAACAAGGCGAGATCGCCCGCGGCGCCGCCGAAGTCCCCAAAGAGGGCTTCTTCACTGGGCGCTCTGCGATCAATCCGATGAACGGCGAGAAAATCCCGATCTATATTGCGAACTATGTCTTACTGGAGTACGGCACGGGGGCCATTATGGGAGTTCCCGGACACGATCAGCGCGATTTTGAGTTTGCCAAAAAGTACGGGCTGGAGATCAGAAGAGTCATCGAGAGCGAAGAGAGCAAGGGCGAACTGCTCTCAGCATTCGAGGGTGAGGGCCGGCTCGTCAACTCCGGACAGTTCACCGGGATGACGAGCCGTGAAGCCTTCCGCAAGATCGGGGAGTTCTTAGAGTCCACAGGGCAAGGACGCTTCACCGTCAAGTACAAGCTGAGAGATTGGCTCATCTCGCGACAACGCTACTGGGGCACTCCCATCCCTATGATTCACTGCAAGCGATGTGGGATCGTCCCTGTGCCCGAGAGCGACTTGCCCGTCATGCTCCCCGATGTGCCGTTCATCGGGAAGAAGGGGTTGGCAGAGATCCCCGACTTCTCCCAGACGACCTGCCCCCAGTGCAAGGGCCCAGCCAAACGCGATACCGACACCATGGATACCTTCGTCGACTCTAGCTGGTACTTCTTGCGGTTCGTCTCACCCCATGAGCAGACTAGGCCCTTCGATCCCGATGCCGTCAACCGATGGCTCCCGGTCGATCAGTATGTGGGCGGCGTCGAACACGCGATCTTGCACCTGCTCTATTCGCGCTTCTTCACCAAGGTGTTGCGCGATATGGGCTATCTGAAGTTCGACGAGCCGTTTGCGCGGCTCTTTACCCAAGGGATGATCGAGCACACAGCGTATCGCTGCCCGGAGCACAACTGGGTTCATCCGCACGAGGTGAAAGAAGATCAGCGATGCCCCCACTGCGGACGCGAGTTGAACGCTGACTTGCACAAGATGTCCAAGTCCAAGCGCAATACGATCTCCCCTCAAGAAGTCATAGATCAATACGGCGCGGACACGGAGAGACTCTATACGCTCTTCATGGGGCCGCCGGAGCGCGATATAGAATGGACCGCTGAGGGTGTGCGTGGGAGTTTTCGGTTTTTAAATCGTCTGTGGACGCTGGTGCTCTCACAGGCACGCAAACCCTCGCCCCATCCCTCTTCCGGAGAGGGGAGCCCTAAGCCGGGTGAGGGTCTGAATCCCGCGGAGTTCACTGAGGGCGAGCGCCAAGTCTGGCAGAAGCTCCACCAGACCATCAAATCTGTCACTGAAGACATTGAGCAATTTCACTTCAATACGGCTGTGTCAGCCATCATGGAGCTGACCAATGAGCTGACCGACTATGTCACCGCACAGCCCAAGAAGATCAACAAGGCTCTTGTCAAGCGCGCGCTTGAGGACTTGGTCTTGATTCTCTCGCCTTTCACGCCGTTTGTCTGCGAGGAGTTGTGGCGGCGCTTAGGCCACGAAGACGCGGTGCTGGAGCAGAGCTGGCCGACCTATGACCCTAATGCTTTGCACGCTGCCGAACGTGAGATCGTCATTCAGATCAACGGCAAGTTGCGGGATCGCTTGCTAGTTTCGGCGGAGATCAGCGAAGACCGTGCTGAGTTAGAAAAGCGCGCAGTCGCTCAGATTCGATCACGCTTGGACGGCAAACAGATCGAGAGAGTGATCGTTGTGCCGGGGCGGTTGGTCAATGTGGTTGTGAAATAGCGGCTCTATTGCAGCCTTGGCAGCCTTGGCGTAAACTTGGCTCAATGCTCCGAAAAGTCTTAATCGCCAATCGTGGGGAGATCGCCCGGCGGGTCATGCGGGCGTGTAAAGCCTTAGGGCTTCAGACGGTCGCCGTCTACTCTGAAGCCGACCGCTACGCTCTTCATGCCCAAGAGGCCGACGAAGCATTTCTGCTCGGCCTGCCCCCGCCGGTGCAAAGCTACTTGCGCGCAGAAAAAATCATTGAGATCGCCAAAAAATCTCACTGTCAGGCGATCCATCCCGGCTACGGCTTTCTGGCTGAAAATCCCAACTTCGCTCAAGCTCTCGAAGAAGCTGGCCTTATCTTCGTTGGTCCTAGCGCTCAGGCCATTCGGCTCTTGGGCGATAAATTGGCCGCCCGTCGGCTGGCACAGTCGCTGGGTATCCCGACGTTGCCCGGCGTGACAGAAAAGATCGGCGATCTTCAGAGCGCGCGGCGCGCTGCGGAAACGATTGGTTACCCCGTCCTCATGAAAGCTGCTGCGGGAGGTGGGGGCAAAGGGATGCGAGTCGTCTATAGCCCAGAAGAGCTCTCGAGTGCGCTGGAGCGCGCCATCTCCGAGTCGTACGCCGCGTTCGGAGACCCTTCGGTCTTTCTAGAGAAATTTATCCCTCACGCTAAGCATATCGAGGTACAGATTCTCGCTGATAACTCCGGGAATATCGTGCACTTGCACGAGCGGGAGTGTTCCGTGCAGCGCCGCCACCAGAAGCTGCTCGAAGAATCTCCTGCCCCTTTGCTCACAGAGTCCGAGCGGGCTCACATCTGTGAAACCGCGGTGAAGCTAGCTCAAGCGGCCCATTATCGCAGCGCGGGCACGGTCGAATTTCTCTACGACGTTGACCAGAAAAGCTTCTATTTTTTAGAAGTGAACACACGCATACAAGTCGAGCACCCTGTGACAGAGATGCGCACGGGCATAGATATAATTCAAGAGCAACTGCGCATTGCTTCAGGGGAAAGGCTCTCCTTCTCCCAAAGCGACGTCCAGCCGCGAGGACACGCGATAGAGCTGCGCCTCTGCGCCGAAGACCCCCAGAATGACTTCGCACCATCATTGGGGAAGATCGTAGCAGTGCGATTCCCCGAAGAGAAGCACATCCGAGTTGACCACGCGTTGCAGCAAGGCGAACGCATCTGGCCATACTATGACTCGTTGATTGCCAAACTGATCGTGTGGGGCGAAGATCGTCAGCAAGCCATCGCCAGAGCCGTCGAAGCGCTCGATGACTCTTTTGTTCTCGGCGTGCGGACAACGCTGGGGTTCCATCGAAACACCTTGGAGCACCCCTTGTTTCGTTCAGGAGAATACTGCACGGATTTTGTTCAACGAGAGCGAGAGAAGCTGCTTGCAGCTCCACCAGCGGAGATTGTAGAGATCCTTGCCAGCGCCTCAGTAGCCAGGGAACTATGCGCTTTTTCGTGACTATCGCGGATAGAGGGCTCGAAGTCGAAGCGAAGCCTGCCAGCCCCGGTGTGAGCGTGCGCCTGGGTACCAAAGAGGCACTGGTTCGACTCGAAGGGGAGCCAGGATCGAAACTCTATACGCTGCGGGTCGGCGAGCAAACTTTCAGAATCGCCATGATGAAAACCAACTCAGAATATTTAATTCAATGGCGCGGCTATGACTTCCCAGTGCGAGTCGAGCGCGACGTCGCCCGACGCTATAGAGCGCTGCTGAAGAAAGCTGCATCCCAGCTCCTCACAGAGCCCGCAGTACACACGCTGACCAGCCATATGCCCGGCCTGATTGGTAAACTATGCGTCCGTGAAGGGCAACGCATCGAAACCGGAGAGCGCCTCTGGGTGCTCGAAGCGATGAAGATGGAGAACGAGATCAAGTCGCCGGTGTCGGGAGTGGTTGAGAAGATTCACGTGCAGGCGGGAACGCAAGTCGAGAAGGGGCAACCGGTATGCACGATCCGTCTCGGTGCTCTCCCATGAGCGAGGCGCGTCATCGCTGGGAGGAGAAGTGTCAAAAGCAGCCGGAGCGCCGTGAGCGCTTTGAGACCGACTCGCAGATTGAAATCTCTGCACTCTATACGCCTGAAGACCTACCCCCCAGCTCCTTCCCCGTAGGGGCGAACCACCCCCCAGGGCAGAGACAGGGCTCTGCCCCTACAGGGGAGGGGCCGGGAGAGGGGTATTTAGAAAGACTCGGCTTCCCCGGCGAATATCCCTTCACGCGCGGCGTCTATCCCACGATGTACCGGGGACGGCTCTGGACGATGAGACAGTATGCGGGCTTCGGCTCGGCGGAAGAGACCAACGAGCGATATAGATATTTGATCTCCCAGGGGCAGACGGGGCTCTCGGTGGCTTTTGATCTGCCTACTCAAATGGGCTACGATTCGGACCACCCCCAAGCCGAGGGCGAAGTGGGCAAGGCCGGCGTTGCGATCAGTTCGCTCAGAGATTTTGAGATTCTCTTCGAGGGCATTGCTTTGGGAAAAGTCTCGGTCTCGATGACGATCAACGCCACGGCGGCCATTCTGTTGGCCATGTACATCGCCGTCGCGGAGCATCAGGGCGTGCCGAGAGAGAAAATTTCCGGCACGACCCAGAACGATATTCTGAAAGAGTACATCGCGCGAAAAACTTATATCTTCCCCACAGAATTCTCGATGCGTCTGGTCACAGACATCATCGCTTATGGCGCCGAAGCTCTTCCCCGCTGGAACCCCATCAGCATCTCGGGCTACCACATGAGAGAAGCGGGCGCGACTGCCGTGCAAGAGATTGCTTTTGCATTGGCCAACGGGATCGAGTACGTCAACGCCGTGCGAGCCCGTGGCCTAGACGTAGACAAGTTTGCCTCGCAACTGTCGTTCTTCTTCTCGTGTGACAGCAATTTCTTTGAAGAGATCGCCAAGTTTCGTGCCGCGCGACGGCTGTGGGCAAACATAATGAGGGAACGTTTCGGCGCGCACAAGAGAGAGTCGCTTCTGCTGCGCTTCCACACGCAGACGGCGGGGTCTTCGTTGACGGCACAGCAGCCCTTGAATAACGTCATGCGCACGACGCTGCAAGCCTTCGCTGCTGTGCTCGGCGGGACGCAATCGCTGCACACGAACTCGTATGACGAAGCATTGGCGCTGCCGACGGCCGAAGCCGTCCGAATCGCACTGCGCACCCAGCAGATCATTGCTGAGGAGTCGGGTGTCGCTGATACGATTGACCCTCTAGGGGGTAGTTACTATCTCGAATGGCTGACAGATCGGCTTGAAGAAGAAGCTCAAAAATATATCCAAAAGATTGACGAGCTAGGCGGGATGCGCCAAGCGATAGAGCAAGGCTTCGTGCAACGGGAGATCGAGCAAAGCGCGTACAGAAAGCAGCGCGAGATCGAAGAGAAGAGGCGTCTCATTGTTGGAGTCAATATTTTCACCAGTGACGAGCCACAGCACCCGCGGATTCTGAAGATCGCGCCCGAAGTCATCGAGAAGCAGCTCGCTCGGCTTCGAGAGGTACGCCGGACGCGCGACGCTGCTAGAGTGAAGGAGGTTTTGGAGAAATTGCGAGAAGTTTCGCGCACGGACGGGAATTTGATGCCCACGATCTTAGAAGCCGTGCGCGCCTACGCGACCGTGGGCGAGATCTGTGACGTTTTCAGAGCAGAGTTTGGGGAGTATCGGGAGCGGGCGGCACTGGGTTAAGCAGATCTCTCGCCTTGTGTGCGGGCCTAAGGCACGAATGTTTGCATTATGTCTCGTAGACAGAATCGCGATGCCCGACCACATGCACTCGAATTCTTTGGAGTCTTTGGTTCACCGTGTAGATAACTCGGTAATCGCCTACGCGCAGTTTGTATTTCCCTCTCAGAGTTTGGTGAAGTGGTCTGTGTTTGATAGACTCAGCATGTTCAGACAACCACCGAAGTTTTTTCAGGATGCGCTGAGCTATAGGTTGGTCTAAGTGAGCTAGGTCTTGCTCAGCTTCAGGGTCGAATTCGATCTGATACACAAGTTTACCATTTCAGCCCGAGTTTTTTGGCCACTTCTGCAGCCGGGATACCGCGGATGCCTTTGCGTTCGCGGGCTGAGCTTCGCTTCAAGCGGGCCTTGACCTCTTTGCGCAACTCTAACCCTTCATCAGGATCGCCCAGAAGTTCTAAGAGCTTTTGCTCCACGGTCTGCTCGATGAGCTCTTGGAACTCTTTGATCGTTAGGTCTTTGACTTGAGACATGATCCTCACCTCATTGTATTATTCACCGAGGTTGGCGCATAGCGCCACCGGTAGCGCGCCAGGGCCTGAGCCGCTTCCACCGGATCCCGCTGCTCGTGCAGATACACCTCCTCGTACTTCCAACTCTGGTGGAACCGCTCCACCATCCCGATCGTCCGGGGGTGATGCTCTCTGCCCCGCACGAAAGGGCTCCGCTCAATGAACCCCGCGAATTTCCCGCTCTTCAGCGCCGGCCCGTTGTCAGTAACCAAGACGATCTCTTGATCCTTCGATCCAGATCGGGGGGATCGAGCTGCCACAGCTCGTTGACCGCTTGGTCAATGCCTCTTTGCCACCCTCCAAAAAGAGCTTCTGCCAGTGATAGAAGGTGGTCTCACTCAGGGAGTGGCGCCGGCAGAGTTCGGTCATGCTGGCTTGGCCTTTGAGGCCAGCCAAGACGATCTGCAACTTCTCTTCCAGGCTGCGTTGAGCCGACACCTCCAGCTAGGGGGATCTCCCCCATTCTACCCTAAACCTGTGAGGTGTCTCACTTTAGCTCAAGCATCACAGTCTGCGCTAACACGTGCGTTCGATGCATCGTCGCCATCATGAATCACCAGCGTATTCTAGATTGTAGCATCTCTACCAGCAAAATTCCAAAGCAAAGAGCACTCTGAGAGTTTAGAGAGTATTAACGTCTCGAATACCTCCCCATCAGTTCGGCTTGGGTCAGAATATGCCTCTCCATCGTCTTCAGCAGCTCTTCTTTGGTCGCTCCTGAAGTCAGATTGAGCTTCGTATCCAAAGCATAGAGCTTGAAGAAATATCTATGGGTCCCGCTGGGCGGGCACGGCCCGCCATAGCCGATCCTTCTCCAGCTGTTGCGCCCCTGCCGGCTTCCATCGGGCAGATCGGCATCCGGAGGGACGCCCTCAGGCAGCGCGCGCGCCGTCGCCGGAATGTTATAAATTACCCAATGGACCCACGTCCCCATCGGCGCGTCGGGGTCGTCCAGGATGAGCGCAAAGCTTTGTGTCTTCTCTGGCGGATCGCCCCAACTCAACGGAGGCGAGACGTCTTTGCCGTCACAGGTGTACTCTTTGGGGATCATCGCTCCCTGAGCAAAAGCCGAGCTTGTCAACGTCCAGGCCATCGTTGGTTCTCCTTTCTGTGCAGGCTGAGCCGTCGGTTCGCTTGGTCTAGCTTTCGAAGACCCACAGCCGGTCAACATCACTGAAGCCAGCGCAAGCATGGTCACACATCTCATCGGTTGCGATGCTTCGCTTTGGGATTCAAGAAAGATCTCCGCTGCCTCCACGGCAACTCTGATCGCGTTCTGCTCCGCCAAGCGCAAGTTCTCAGCGTTGAGACGTTCTTCGGCAATCGAGTCCACCACGCCGGTCACACAGCCGCCGTACAGCCCAAACGCGCTGCACAGTCGCGGCTTCCATCTCATAATTGAGCACGCCCAACCGTTGCCATTCTCCCTTGGTCCCCTGCAGGCTTTTGGGGATATACCGACTGAAGGAGTCTGAGCGCTCTTGGCCGGGATAGAAAGTCGCTGATGAGCACGTAATCCCCAGGTGATAGGGTATGGTGAGTTTCTGTGCGGCTTGGATGAGCGCCCAGACGAGCGCGTGATGGGCTACGGCGGGATACTCTATCGGGGCGTAATGGGTCGAAGCCCCGTCGAGCCGGACGGCTCCTGTAGTGATGACGACGTCGCCAACATTGATGGAAGGCTGAATCGCACCAGCAGTGCCGACTCTTAAAAAAGCTCGCACGCCCAGCTGGGCTAGCTCTTCAACCGCGATCGAAGCCGAAGACCCACCGATCCCAGTCGAAGTGACAACAATCGGGATATTCTTGACAAACCCAAGCCAGGTGCAAAATTCTCGGTGAGACGCCACGAAGTGCCCATTGTGCAAGGGAGCCGTAGCGGCGATCTTCTCGACGCGGGCGGGATCGCCGGGGAGGAGGGCGATCTGCGCCCCCTGAATCTGTTCTTCCGTCAAGCTAAGGTGATAGACGCTTTTCACTGTCCCTCCTCCCCTCAAGATCCCCTGTATGGATCATCGCCCTTTCGACACCAGCTGTTTGAACTTTCGGCCGGCCTTAAATTTTGGCACGCGCTTGGCCGGAACGTCTATGGGCTGTCGCGTCCTGGGGTTAAAGCGTCGTGCGGCCTTGCGCACGACTGGCTGAAAGGTGCCGAACCGCGCCAGCGTGACCGAGTCCCCTCGGGCGACGGCATCCATGATAGCGTCCAGGGCGGCTTCTAGCGCCCGCCTCCCGGCGGCCTTGGAGGGCAGCTTGGCCCGCGCGGTGATCAGCTCTGCAAGATCGCTCTTGTTCATCTTTTTTCACCCCCTCTCTTCTTTTGCTGTTTGCAGCTTTTTATTATAAGCGATACCCCCGCCCGTTGACCAGTTGCCCCTTCCTATCCCCAAGGCTATACTCATAAGACGATGAAACCGAAGAGCACCCAATTCGTCAGCGATCTTGAAGGTCCGCTCACGCTCAACGACAACGCCTTTGAAATAGCCGCGCACTTCCTTCCCGACGGCAGCCGCTTTTTTAAGCTCATCAGTCGCTACGATGATATTTTAGCGGACGTGCTCAAGCGAAAGAATTACCAGGCGGGTGACACGCTCAAGCTCATTTTGCCCTTCTTTCTTGCCTATGGCCTCAGTGATCGTGACTTAAAAGACTATTCCCGAAAGAGCATCAAACTCGTGCCCGGTGCCCGTGCTGCCCTCCAGCGCATTGCTTCACAGATGCCTGCGTTCATCATCAGTACCAGCTACGGGCCCTACGTGCAGGCCGCCTGTGAAGCCCTCGATTTCCCCTATGAGCGTGCCTACTGCACGCAAGTGTCTCTGGATTCTTACAGCATCGCAGAGAGAGAGCGCCGAGAGCTTCAAATTCTTTACGCCCAGATAGTTGCGCGTGCTCCCCTCGAGATTCCCAAAGAAGCACAGAAACTTGCCGACTTTGCTGCGCGTGATCGTGAGACCATTTGCTTGCTCGACGACATCTTTTGGAAGCGGCTAGCGACGCTGGAGGCCGGGCAGCTTTTGCAGGAGATTAAGCCCGTCGGCGGCCCGGAGAAAGCGCGCGCGCTGCGCGACTCCGTGCAGCACACGGGTATTGCTCTCTCAAGAGTGATCTACGTCGGCGACAGCATCACCGACGTTGAAGCGTTGGAGCTAGTGCGACACGCAGGAGGCTTGGCGGTAGCGTTTAACGGGAACAGCTACGCTCTGAGGGCTGCTGAGCTGGGGTGCATCAGCTCGAATGCTTCTGTTTTAGCCCACATGGCAGAAGCCTTCGCCCACCGTGGCCGAGACGCTGTTGGGACCCTCACTCTGCAAGATGCCGAACTCACAGACAAAATAGACGAAGCGTTCATCCAGAGAAGCGCACAGGTGCGCCGCCGCCTGCGGGGGGAACAGATCGGAGGTCTGGGATGAGAAAGACGGACAACAGAAGTCAGATGTCAGAAGTCAGAAATTATCAGCTAGGCATTCTGACTTCTCTGCACGATGACGACGCTGTGACGCTGCTGCGCGCTCTTGACAACGCTATAGAGTCTAATCTCATTCAAGCTGAAGTCCCGTGCGTGCTCTGCAATGTCTCAGAGAAGACTTCAGACGAAAAAGTAGCGGCGCGCATCGCTGCGGTGCGCAAGCTCAAACATCTGAACACCTTGATGTTCTTCCCCTCGCGGGAGTTCCGGCCCGGATTGCGAGAACAAGCCAAAAAAGAATCTCGTGCCCTTGGCCGCGACTCTGAGTTGCTGACCCGCTGGCGCCTCGAGCACGACCGCGCCCTCTTGACACTGCTGCCAAAATCCGTAGATATTTGGCTCTCCCTGGGCTATATGCAGATCATCGGCGTAGAGCTCTTAAAAGCCTTAGACATTCTCAATCTGCATCCGGCGATTCCCCACATTGGCCCCATCGGCATGTGGCCCAAGGTCATGGAAGAACAAGCCGAACGCCCCGTGCGCTACCTGCTCGCCGTGCCCTCGGAAAGACTGGCAAAAGAAATCCCCCAGATTATGAATATCAGTTATCTGAAGGCCGGGGGAATGTTACACATAGCCAGCGAACAGACGGACCGCGGGCCGGTCATCGCCTGGTACGAGTTTGCGCTCGCTTCCGAGAGATTGACGGCGCTCTGGATAAAAGTGACAGAGCTCGTGCGGGGAAAGGGCTTAGAGTTCGCAAAAAAAGAGCCCCTCTGGAAAGAGCTGTTAAGCGAGATTCGCCGGGAGCAATTTCGGGGTGAGACGCCGCTCCTCATACTAACGCTAGAGCGGCTGTCGCGCGGCCTGTGGGAGATCAGAGAGAAGACTTTGTATATTGAGGGGGAGCCTTACTTACACGGTTACTGTCTCAACCAGGAGATCGCTCTCTTCTAAAGGCGAAGCTCCTGTAGCGTGGGCAGGCCCGCCCGCGCCCCCAGCTCGCTGAGAGCGCATCGCGCCATCTGAGCCCCCAGCTGCGCGCACTGCCGTAAGCTCTTTTTCTGTAGAAGGCCGTAAAGAAATCCGGCAGCGAAGGCATCCCCCGCTCCGGTCGTGTCAATGACTTTCTTGGGGCGCAACGCTCTCAGTTTGTGCTCGTGCGTCCCGTCGGTCACGTAGCTGCCCCTGGCCCCCAGCGTCACTGCGATGCTCTGTGGGCCTGCTGCTAATAACTTTCGCGTCCCGGCAGCTAAATCACTTGTGCCCGCTAAAAGCTCCAGCTCGCGACGATTGACAAAGAGCACAAAAGCTCTCTTCAGAATCGGGCGGAGCGCCCGCAGACCACGACGGGCCAGCAGCGCCCCCGGCGCGAAGCTCACTAAGCACCTTGAGGGCAGTGTGCGGACTGCTTCGCGCTGCAGTGCAGATTGCTCTGCACCCACAAAAGACGACAGGTGCACTACACGTGCACGCCTGACATAGCTAAAGTCTATGTCAGGCGTGTGAAGTAAGCTATTGGCTCCCGGCTCGACGTAGAGCGTGCGTCCTCCCTGCGCGTCCACAAAGCCCAGGGTCCGCCCTGTCTTCGCTTGCGTTTTGATGACAATCCGTGACGTGTCCACGCCGACGCTCGCAAAGCTCTCGAGCAAAGTTTCCCCGGCTTCGTCATCGCCCACCGCGCCGAGAAAGCCCGTGCGTACCCCCAGCTTCGCCAGCGCGTAGATCGTATTGGCTGCCGAGCCACCGGGATAAGCCCCCGCAAACACGACTTGGCCCTCGTCGTCGTTCAACAAGCGCTCGACCAAGTACAGCTCATCGAGATTGAGAGCTCCCCATCCCACGACATCCAGGGCGCGCATCTTCTTTATTTTATCAGAAGATTAATCTTGCGCCGCTTTGACAAAGCGCGCCAAAGTCCGGTAAGCTAATCTGTGATCCCTATGAAACCCAGAGCTTTACTCTCTGTCAGCGATAAAACGAACATAACCGAATTGGCGCGCGGGCTTACGGAGTTGGGCTGGGAGGTCATCTCCACCGGTGGCACGGCCAAATTCTTGCAAGACCAAAAGATTCCCGTCACGCCCATCGAATCGGTCACGGGTTTTCCCGAAATTCTCAGTGGGCGCGTCAAGACGCTCCACCCCAACATCTTCGGCGGGATTCTCGCCCTGCGCGACGACCCCAAACACCAAGACGATCTGACAGCCCAAGCAATTCAAACGATAGATTTGGTCTGTGTGAATTTCTATCCGTTCATGGAAGCTGCCAAGAAGCCCAATTTAGGTGAAGCGGAGCTCCTTGAAGAGATAGACATCGGCGGGCCGTCGCTGGTGCGCGCGGCAGCCAAAAATTTCCAGCAGGTGATCGTTCTGACCGACCCGGCAGATTACTCTCTCGCTCTCGAAGAGCTGCGTCGGGGCAGCGCCTCAGAAGCTACGCGGCGATATTTGGCGCTCAAAGCGTTTGCCAAAGTCGCTGAGCTTGACATCGCTATTCATCAGACGCTGCAAGGGCGATGGGCGTTCGCCTCCTTTCCCCCCTCACCCCATCCTTCTCCTTTAAAGAGAGCAGGAGGCCACAGGCCGGGTGAGGGTGATGAGAGACTTTTCTTAGCCTACAGAAAAGCTCAAGAGCTACGTTACGGCGAGAACCCCCATCAGAAGGCGGCGCTCTATCAGAACGCCCTCGCACCGGGGTTGTCATCGCAGATTGAAGTGCTGTGGGGCAAAGAGCTCTCGTATAATAATTGGCTTGACACCGAGTCGGCGCTCGCGCTCTTGAGCGAGCTGGCGCCTCCGGCGTGCGTGATCATTAAGCACAACACCCCATGCGGGGTCGCACGCGGCACGACGCTCTTAGCAGCCTACGAGCGCGCTTTGGAGTGCGACCCTGTCTCGGCCTTCGGAGGGATCGTTGCGCTCAACCAACCCGTAGACGGAAAACTCGCTGAAAAGCTGAACGAGGTCTTTTTAGAGATCGTCGTCGCGCCGGATTTTGCTCCCGACGCTCTGCCCCTCTTGCAGCAGAAGAAAGACCGTCGGCTCCTGCGCTGTCCGCGACTTGTCTTCCCCAAAGAGACGCTGCACTTTCTCGCCGGTGATCTGCTTGTGCAAGATACGGACAGCATCGTCATCCGAGAGAACAGCTGGAAAGTCCTCGACGACGTTTCAGTGACCGATGCAGAAAAGCGAGACTTAGTCTTCGCTTTTGCTGTCTGCAAACACGTGAAATCGAACGCGATTGTCGTCGCGAAAGCTGAAGCGACGTTAGGGATCGGCGCGGGGCAGACGAATCGTGTTGGCTCGGCCACGATCGCGCTGTCGCAGGCCGGGGAGAAGGCCCGCGGAGCTGTTTTGGCTTCCGACGGATTCTTTCCGTTCCCCGATACAGTAGAATTAGCCGCGCAGTACGGGATCGCAGCGATCATTCAGCCGGGTGGCTCGGTGCGCGACGAAGAAGCTTTTGAGACAGCGAGAAAGCACAAGATCAAGATGGTGCTCACGGGGGTGCGGCATTTTCGCCATTAGACCTAACCCTAGCCCTTCCCTGTAGGAGCGAACCCCCGCCCAGGGCAGACGGAGGGGTCTGCCCCTACAAGGGGAGGGGCCGGGGGAGAGGTGCACTATGGACATTAAAGCGATCTTCTTCGATCTGGACGAGACGCTCTTAGATACTTCGGGCTGCCGGCCTCCGGCGGTCGAGGCGAGCTTTCAAATAGCCGTGCAGAAGTACCCCCAGTTACAATTCGAAGCGTGGCGAAAAGCTTCTGAAGAAGTGAAAACTGAGATGCACGATCTATGGCTGAATTCGCCCAACTCTGGGGCTGAGTTGTTGCGCGAGGGATCGCGACGCATCTTAGCGAGGCTTGGGATTGATGACACAGACTTGGCGACACACGTCAGCCGAGCATATTATCAAACGTGGGTTAGCCAGCTGAAGCTCTTTCCTGAAGTGAAGGAAGTTTTGGCGGCATTGCGTGGGCGGTTTCGTCTTGGGATTGTCAGTAACGGGCCGAGCGATCTTCAGAGATATAAGCTCAAGCTCTTTGATCTAGAGCGGGAGTTCAATCCCATTGTGATTTCAGGGGAGTTCGGGGTTCCCAAGCCCGATCCCGCGATCTTTCGTCATGCGCTGGAGCTCGCGAAAGTCTCGCCGAGTGAGGCGCTCTACGTAGGAGATTCGCCAACTTATGACATCGCGGGGGCGAAGGGCGTGGGGATGCAAATGGTCTGGGTGAATCGGAATAGTGTAGAAAATCTCGATATGAAACCGGATAGAGTAGTGCGGGATTTGCGAGCATTGGCGTTCATGTGAATCACGGCAGGCACAGCAATGGTCAACGTTCTCTTAATCGGCTCCGGCGGACGCGAACACGCTTTGGCGTGGGGGCTCGCGCAGTCAAAAAGACTCTCCAAGCTCTATATCGCCCCGGGCAACGCCGGAACAGCTCAGCTGGGCGAAAATATCCCCATCAGCGCCGATAATATCTCCGAGCTCGCGCAATTTGCCAAACGCAAAAAGATCGCTCTCACAGTAGTCGGCCCTGAAGCCCCCATCGTCGCCGGCATTCGCGAGCTCTTCGAGAGAGCAAATCTAAAAATTATCGCGCCCGCACAGAGCGCGTCTTTCTTAGAGGGCAGCAAAGTCCAAGCCAAGGCGTTCTTGCAGAAATACGACATTCCTACAGCCCCGCACAAGAGTTTCTCCGAATTCGGGCAAGCTCTCGCGTTCGCCCGCACTCTACAAGCCCCACTCGTCATCAAGGCCGACGGGCTTGCCGCCGGCAAGGGCGTCTCCATCGCTCACAGCCACTTGGAAGCCGAGCAGACCCTGCGTGACTTTATGGTCGCCAAAAAGTTCGGCGCCTCTTCTCGGCGCGTCGTCATCGAAGAGTTTTTAGCTGGCCAGGAGTTCTCGCTCTTCGTCGCCTCCGATGGGATCAGTTGGAAGGTGCTCGGCACAGCCCAAGACTACAAAAGGCTGCTCGATGGCGACCAGGGACCTAATACTGGCGGCATGGGCTCGATCTCGCCGGTGCCTTGGCTCAGCGAAAGAATGCTCGACGAGACGGTGAAGGGGATCGTCGCGCCGACGTTTGCCGCCCTGCGCAAAGAGAATCTGAGCTATGAGGGCATTCTCTACTTCGGGCTGATCTGGACCGATGGCGGCCCCTCTGTTTTAGAGTATAATATACGCTTCGGCGACCCCGAAACCCAAGTTTTGGTACCGAGATTCGATTTCGATTTATTAGGGCTTTATCTGGCTATCGCTGAGCGTCGGCTGAACGATTGTGAGACGAGGCTCAAGCCCATCAGCGCCGTCTGTGTCGTCGCCGCGTCGGCAGGGTATCCGGAGCACTACGAGAAGGGTTTTTCCATCGAAGGGCTTGATACGCTCCATGACCCCAACGTGATCGTCTTTCACGCGGGCACGATGCTCAAAGAGACTCAGATCGTGACATCCGGGGGACGAGTGCTCAACGTTGTCGGCCTTGGCCAATCCCTCTCTGAAGCGCGTAGGCGCGCCTATGCGACCATCGAGAAGATCAGATTCCCGGGGATGCACTATCGCCGAGATATTGCGGCCTGATATAATAGGGGCAACCACGGGGGGGGGTGCCGTAGGGGCAGGCTCCTGTGTCTGCCCGGATAGCGTAGGGGCAGGCCCCTGTGTCTGCCCGGCAAGGAGATTGAGATTATGGCCGAGATCGAACTGAGAAAAATCACAGATTTTATCTGGGAGATTCCGCAGAGCGGCGGGATGCGCGTCCCGGCAAAAATCTTCGCCAGCGAGAAGCTTGTAGAGAAGATCAAAGAAGACGAGACGCTCATTCAAGCCCGTAATATGGCGCATCTGCCGGGCGTCCAGAGCCCCGTCTGTGTGCTGCCCGACGCCCATCAGGGCTACGGCTTTCCCGTCGGGGGTGTTGCGGCACTTGATGCCGAGAAGGGCGTCATCTCGCCGGGGGCTGTGGGGTATGACATCAACTGCGGCGTGCGCGTCTGCAAATCTAATCTGAAATACGACGACCTCAAGGGCAAAGAACAGGTATTAGTCGACACGCTCTTCAGCCAAATCCCCACCGGCATCGGCGAGGGTTCTATAGTCGGAAAACTCTCCAAAGACGAGATAGATAAAGTCGCCGTGCAGGGGGTCCAGTGGGCGTTGCGCCGTGGGCTGGCCGTTGAAGACGACTTAGAACATTGTGAAGACAACGGCGTCCGCCCCGGCGCCGATCCCAAAGCTGTCTCCAACGAAGCCAAAGAACGCGCACAAAAACAGTTGGGCTCGCTCGGTTCTGGCAACCACTTCTTAGAAGTTCAGCGCGTCGCGGAGATCTTTGACGAGCAGATCGCGCAAGAATTCGGACTCTTCAAAGACCAGATCGTCATAACCATTCACTGTGGGAGCCGCGGCTACGGGCATCAGATCTGCACGGACTATCTGAGATTGATTGAGAGAGAGCATCGCGATCTGTTGAACTCGCTGCCTGATAGACAACTTGCGTGTGCCCCGGTGCACAGCAAGCTCGCTCAAGGCTACTATGCTGCCATGAATTGCGCGATCAATTTCGCGTGGTGCAACCGTCAGCTCATTATGCACCGGGCGCGCGAGTGTTTTGCGCAGGTCTTTCGGGCGAGCTGGCGCGAGCTGGGCATGGACTTGCTCTACGATGTCGCCCATAACATCGGCAAGCGCGAGACCCATAGAATTGACGGCAAAGAGATGGACGTCTATGTGCATCGCAAGGGGGCGACGCGGGCCTTTCCGCCGGGCCGTCCGGAAGTGCCCCAAGCGTTCCGAAGCGTTGGCCAGCCCATTATCATTCCGGGCTCGATGGGCACGGGCAGTTATATCTTAGTGGGCACAGAAATAGCGATGCGCGAGACGTTCGGCAGCACCGCCCACGGCGCCGGGCGGGTGATGAGCCGTTCTAAAGCTACCAAACAATATCGTGCTGACAACCTCATCAGTGAGCTGAGAGATCGCGGAATCTATGTGCGTGGGCAAAGTAGAGCGACCATCGCCGAAGAAGCCCCTGGAGCGTACAAAGACTTGGACGAAGTCGTGAAAGTCTCGCACGAGGTGGGGATCGGCAGAAAAGTCGCCAAGATGGTCCCGGTGTGTAATATTAAGGGGTAAAAGCACAAGGGCACCGGGGGTGTTCCCAGTGCCCTTGACGGCTTGTCCAAGCTATCTTACTTCTTCTCCAACAACCAGGTCCTCAAGATGGCTGAGGCGTCGATCTCCGCACCGCTGATGTTCTTTCGTGTGGCGATGATATTTTGTAGCTTATTGAGCCACAGCGGCACCAGCGGCACGTCGCGTGCCACAAGTTGCTGAATCTGCTTGTAAGTCGCCATGCGCTCGGCGTACTGGGCCGGGTTCACTAAGCTGCGGGCCTTGTCGAAGAGAGCCTTGTACTCCGAGAAGGCCGGATGATGGTTGAGGAACGTCCCCAGCCCTTCGGGGTCATCTACCAACCACGGCCCCAAGAAGTTATCCGGGTCAATGAAGTCGGGGAACCATCCCAGCGCGAAGAAGTCCATCTGTCCGGCACCCAAGCGCTGGAAGAAGGTCACGCGTTCTAGAATTTCTATTTCTACTCGGAAGATGCCCGTCTCTTCCAAAGCCCGTGCTACGATCAGTGCCACATCGCGCTCGGTGTCGCCGTAGCGCGTCGTCGCTGTAAATTTAATGCGCAACGGCGGGTTGAGCCCCTTCTCCTTCAGGTAAGCCTCAAGGAGCGCCTTAGCTTGCGCGACGTTGCGGTCGGGCATGGCCTTGATATAAGCATCTTTGAAGCCGGGCGGCACCATGCTGTAGAGGGGATCATTGATCCCTTGGAAGACCTGTTTGACGATCTTGTCCCGGTCCACGGCGAGCGCGATGGCTTGGCGGACGCGTACATCGTCAAAGGGCGGTCGGGTCACGTTAATCACTAAGTAGCGGATGTTGAGGCTCTCCCCACGGATCACGTTGACATTGGGGTCTTTCTCCAATGCTAAGACGTCTTCGGGGTTGAGCGTGTGGAACGCGACATCAATGTTCCCCGCGCGCAACGCTGCAGCCAGCTGGGGCGCGGCGCCCTCGGGGAAGAACTGCGTGATGATCCTTGGAGTCTTGGGCTTCTCTTTGCCCCAATACTCCGGGAACGACTCATAGACCGTCTGTTTATCGGGGTCCCAGCGAGAGAGCTTGTAGCGCCCTGTGCCTGCGTACTGGCCGCTGGCGATCTTATCTCCCGGGGTGGACTTGGGGCTCATAATGAACGCACAGGCACAACCAGCTAGGCGCGGCAAGAACGTCGCATCCGGCCCCTTGGTCGTGATCTTGACCGTGAGGTCGTCCACTTTCTCGACCTTGACGACGTCGTAGAGCAGGGCTTCAGCTGCGCCGTTGGGGCCGTTCAGCTTGATCGCTCTGTTAAGCGAGAAGACCACAGCATCGGCGTTGAAGTCCGCGCCATCCCAGAACTTCACGCCCTGGCGCAGCTTGAACGTATACTCTTTCCCGTCAGTCGAAATCGAGATGCTCTCCGCCAGGTGGGGGACGACTTTCGCTGTCCCGCGCTCGAAGTCTACTAACCCCTCAGAGGTGTTTTGAAAGACGTGCCACGTCCAGTAATCGTAAGAGTCAGCTACGTCCAGCGTTGTAATCCCGTCCGTCGTTCCGATGATGATGGTGTTCTGTTGCGTGGACGCTGGAACAGTCAGAAACGCCAACGCTCCGAGCAGAATACTCAACACTATGAAACGTGCTTTCATATCTTTTTACCTCCTTTGGTTTTGGCGATCTGCATCGGTACCCTATGTGTAAGTTTGAGATCAACCACCTCCTTTCATGGGGTAACTTTTAATTATAGCTCAGCCGGGGCCGAAAGCAAAACCTTACAGCCGTTGCCGCCGTCGTGGGTTCAAGAGATCATTGATCCCTTCGCCGATCAGTCCAAAGCCCAGTGACACGAGCATTATCATTAAGCCCGGGAATGTGATCAACCACCAATGGCCGCCCTGCAGAAACTTTTGGCCCTTATTAATATCAATACCCCAATCGGCTGCAGCTAAGTCATTGGGGTCCAAGGTAGGCGACAACCCCAGCCCTAAGTATGAGAGCCCCGCTTCGGTCAAGATCGCATCAGCGATGTTAAAGGGGATAATCGCCAAGACAGAGGTGATCGTATTGGGAGCAATATGGCGCAGGAGAACCCGCAGGTGCGACGCCCCCAGCGAGTGCGCCGCTGCAACGAACTCTTCCTCACGCATTTGCAACACCTGCCCACGCACCACACGATAGTAGGTGGGAATGTAGACCAAGAAGATCGCTAAGATCATATTGAGAATCCCAGGGCCTAACATCGCGACAATAGCAATCGCCAAGATCAGCGAAGGGAAAGAGTAGATCGCGTCCATGCAGAGCGAGAGCACCCGATCTAAATACCCCCCAAAATATCCGGAGATCCACCCCAGCATCACCCCAACAGAGAGCGACAGCAGCGCCGACACAAACGCTACTATCAACGGCACCCGCCCGCCATAGATGACACGGCTGAGCATGTCTTGCTCGAGGTTGTCTGTACCCATAGGGTACTCCCAGCTTGGCGGCAGCAGCCGCTGGCCTTCAAGAGCTTCCGTTGGACTGTGCGGAGCAAACCACGGAGCAAAAATTGTCATCCCCACAATGAGCCCTACGAGAACTCCTCCCACCAGCAACAGCCGACTTCTCAGGATATGGCGCATAGCGTTTCAGTAGCGCACTCGCGGGTCCAAGCGCGAATACAGCAAATCAACGATGAGATTGACCGTCGAGATAAAGAGCGTGATAAAGACGACCGTCCCCTGAATAGCTGGGTAGTCTCGAGCGTTGATCGCCCGCAAGAGATACTGGGCCAGCCCTGGCCAGTTGAAGACCGTCTCGGTCAAGATCGCCCCGCCCAGTAACAGGGCAAACTGTAACCCTACAACAGTAACGATAGGGATCAACGCGTTACGCAAGGCGTGATGAATTATCACCCGATTCTCAGGAAGGCCCTTGGAACGGGCAGTCTTCACGTATTCTTTGTCTAAAACTTCGAGCATATTGGCCCGGCTGATCCGGCCCACCACTCCTGAGAGCACCACACCGAGCGTTACAGCTGGCAGCGTGAGGTGCTGCAGCACTTTCAAAAAAAGCCCCAGATCAGCCCGCAGCACACTGTCCAGCAGATATAAGCCCGTTATGGGCGTGAACGAGAGCCCCGTAATCGGGTCCAGCCGCCCACCCACGGGGAAGATATGAAGCCACACGGCGAAAACGATTTGTAAAATCAAGCCCAGCCAAAAGATCGGCATAGCAAAAGCGATCACATTAAAGAGCCGCATCCCGTGATCGAGAGGACGATCACTATAAACGGCTGCCCCAACTCCGCTCAGCAGGCCAATCAGCACGGCGATGACCATCGCTGCTAAAGCGAGTTCTAGAGTCGCCGGGACTTGATCGAGAATCTCTTCGAGCACCAGCCTGTTCGTGCGCATTGAGATTCCAAAATCCAGGCGCGTGATTCCTGCGACATAGTTAACATATTGAGCCAGCAAGGGTTTATTCAGTCCTAACTGTTCTTGGCACCGCTGGATGTCCTCGGAGCGCCCGCGACCGCCGTAGACAACAATGCAGACATCGCCAGGCATGACCCGCAGGATGAGAAAGACGGCGCTCAGCAAGATGAAGACCATGGGAACAGTTAAAGCCAAGCGCGTGACGGCATATTGCCAGAAACTCATGAACGATCAGCCTGCCTTCGTTCTGTTTTTTTTGATATGTGATTATACGTTTTCCAATGGCTCTTATGCAAAAGCACAGGTCTGGGTTAACTTAAGAGTAATGGGGGCTACTTTACGGCTCTTGCCTTTTGCCCTCGACCGCACTATAATAAGCCATCCTAAGGACAGCAGGAGGTGGCAACGGTGATCATCATTGATCCGGTGTTGGTGCTGCTGTTTGCGTTCTGGCTCGTCTTCTTGACGGCGCTCATCGTCTTCTTGGCCGGCGCTGGCAGCTAAGGGGGGAAACCGTGCGCAGAGCATTACTCAGTCTCGTTGTGCTGGCTTTGGGCGTGGCACTGCCTGTCTTTGGGCAGAGCGCCCTCGAAGAGCTGGCCAAACAACAGATCGCTCAGAAGACCGGGCTCGACCCCAATCTCCTAGCGACGCTCTTCGTCACCGACGGGGAGAATCAGTTCATTCTGGCGTTCGTCTACGTGAACGAGCAGACAATGCAAAGCCAACTCAAGGCTGATCTCAAACAAGCGATTGCCCCGTACGTGAACAAGCGGGCGCTCTTAACGCTCGTCGCCCCAGCGAAGACGTCGTTCTTCGACCCGTTACGGATCAACTTTGAGCAAGAGCACGCGCGCTTCTTGCTCTCGCAGCAATCCATCGTAAAAGTCACGCCGGATTTTGCCGCGGGGACGTTCAATTCCGGCACGGTGAGCGCGGGGGTCTTATTACTCAGTGACGGGCTCGACCTGGGCCAGCCGTTCCGCATCTATTACGGCCCGCAATCTACCGTCTTCTCGCTGACGGGCCAGACGCTGCCGGCGCAGCCAAACCCGTTCGCGCAGTTGCTCTTCTTCTTGCAGTTTCTCTTTCTGAATATTCTCTTGCTCTTCTTAATTCCGTTCTTGTTGGGGTTGTAAGCTCTCGCCATACTGCAGATCTGCCCAGGGCGCGCCTAGCGCATCCCCCGCAGCCGCGGGTCTAAGATATCGCGCACGGCGTCCCCTAAGAGATTCCAAGCCAGCACGAACAGAGTAATCGTCATCCCTGGAAAGACCCAGGTGTACCAGTATTGCATCACGTCGCCTCCGGCGACACCGACAATTCTGTTTCTCGCAAACGCGATCATCTGCCCCCAGTCGGCGTAGTCTTCTCCTTGCCCCAGCCCCAAAAAACTCAGCCCCGATAGCCCCAGCACAACCGAGCCGATATCGAGTGAAGCCAAAATCAAGACGGGATAGATCGAATTGGGCAGGACATGGCGGAAGATAATGCGCGCGTCGTTCGCCCCCAGGGCCTTGGCAGCCGAAATAAACTCCCGCTCCCGAATCGAGAGAATAATACCCCTGATAAAACGAGCGTAGCCCGCCCAGCCGAAGACAATGCTCACCAGAACTATCTTGTCCAGCCCCCGCCCCCAGATGGAGAGAATGACCAACGTCATCAGAAACGTCGGCAGGGCAAAGATAAAGTCTACTAAACGCATCAAGAACGAATCGACCCAGCGACCGTAATACCCCGAAACGGCCCCGACGATCAAGCCGAGAAACAACTCGCAGCCGACGATCAAAATCCCGGCAACGAGCGCCGTGCGGGTCCCCCACACTAAGCCGTACCAAATATCATAGCGATTTTCTGTAGTCCCTAAGGGATGAAGCTTTCGGCCGAACTCGTCTTGCAAGAGTGGGGGGAAGGTCTGCCAGGCTCGGGGGTCGGGCGGCAGGGGTGTAGCACGGAAGCCGTCGCGCGGAATTCTGAAAGGCTCACAGGGCAGCTCTTGCATAAAAGGGCGCAGCAGCCAGTCCGGCACAAAATAATACACAGGCGATGGGCAGGGCTTGGTCGGCGGTGCCAGCCACGGCGCCGCCCCCGCCGTAAAGAAAAAAAGAAGCAACAGAACGATCCCTGTGAACGAGAGAGGGTTTTTAAGAAGGCGCTTTAAGAGCTTCATGATCAATCATAGCGCACACGGGGATCAATGAAGACGTACAGAATGTCTACCAGAAGGTTGGTCAGCACGATCAGCGAGGTCCCGATGAGCGTGAACCCCAGCACCGTTGGCACATCAAATTGGAGTGTCGCGTCCACGGAGAGCAGGCCCAAGCCCTTATAGTTAAAGACCGTCTCGGTGATCACTACTCCTGAAAGCATCAAGCCGACGACCGTGGGCACCGCGATGGTCGTCACGGGAATAAGGGCGTTACGCAGTCCGTGTTTAAGGACGACAGCTCTTTCGGCAACGCCCTTGGCACGGGCAGTAGTGATATAGTCCTGTCTCAGTGTTTCCAGCATGCTGGAGCGCGTTACTCTTTGGAGCCCAGCCCAGCTCAGATACGAGAGCGTCAGCACCGGCAAGATAATATGTCGAAGCGCGTCTCCAAAAATGTCCCAGCGGTTATTGAGTATGGCATCTATAGTGTTCAGCCCGGTGTACCGGGTGAACTGGCTGGCGTCATAGACGATGCGCTCCGCCCAGAAACTGAGTCGTCCCGGAGGAAACCAGCCCAAGATACCGTAGAAGAACATTAAAACAAAAATCCCGAAGACGAACGTCGGCAACGAGTAGCCTGTGATCGAAAAGAAGCGCATCGTGTGATCGAGCAGCTTGTTATGGTGCACGGCGGAGAGCACTCCAAGCCAGATGGCAATAGCGATCACGGGGAGGATGGCGTACAGCCCCAGCTCGAAGGTGGCCGGCAGCCGCTCGAAGATCGCGTCGAACACGGGTTTTTGCGCGACCTTGGACCAGCCGAAGTTGCCTTGAAATATCTGGCTAAGCCAGCGGGTGTATTGGAAGATCGCGGGCTTGTCCAGCTCGTATTTTTCGATCAGTCTTTGCAGTTGCTCCTTGGTGAGCTTCCCCCCGAAGGCTTGCTCCGGGTTCACGTTCACAAAGAGCGAGACCCGTTGATACGGCCCTAGAGGTTCGAGCAACATGAATGTCAAAAACGTGATCGCAAGCCAAAGAAACGGCAGAAAGAGCAGCCGCCGCACGATAAAACCGAGCATTTACTCCTTCCACAGGTACCAATAGTACGTGCCGACATAGGCCATGTTCCAGAAGAAGCCCTTGACCCAGCTGCGCGTGAAACGCTTAAAGACCCCTTGCTCGATGGGGATGAGCAAGGCGTTATCATAGTTGATCTGCTCGATCTGATAGTACAGCTCTTGGCGCTTGTCAGGATCAAGTTCGCGACGGGCTTGTAAGATCAGATCGTCGAGCGTTTGTTGGACCTGGGGATCTATATCTAAAAAGCGCCCGAAGTAGCCGGTGCTCCCCAGCAACGGGTACGCCCAGTTATGTGGGTCGTGATAGTCTTGGCACCAGCCGCTGCCATCAAAGGGTATCTTGTCATTGTTAAAGTCTTGCGTCTGCTGGGTGCCCTGGACTTCTAGAGCTTCGAGTTTAAATTTCGCATTGATGTTCTCTAGATTTTGTTTGAGGATATCGAGGGCCACGCGGCTGCCGCCGGGAGTGTGCGGCAGGAAGAGCTTAAAGCCCTTTTCCCAAACTTGGCCACCCCAAGCCCTCTGAAAGTGCTCTGTCGCTTTTTCTAGGTCCAGCCTGTAATAAGGGACATCGGGGTTGTAGCCGAAGACTTCTTTGATCATAATTGTCTTGGCCTGGACGGAGTCGCCCTCGAGAGCTTCGGTGATATACGTGTCCCAATCGAACGCATAGGCGAAGGCTTTGCGTATGTCTATGTCACTGAAAAAATCCGGCGGGATGCCGTTCCCGTCGAGTTGCCCGGAACCAATATACGGATTGTTCTCCGGGGTGACTTTCTGATTGGGCATCCAGAACGACAGACATTGATCGGGCAAGTCTTTGTACATGACGACGAGCCCTTGGTCCACCAAGGGATAGACTTGATCTCGATTGCGCGCCAAGATCGAGACGGAATCAGCGTCGCCATTCTGCAGCTGAAGGAGGCGCGTGGTCCACTCCCGGTTGAACTTGATGTTCACGTTGAGATGCGCCGGGCGCTCACGCCAATAGTCTTTATAAATTTTAAGAGCGATCTCTTCTTCGCGGCGCCACCGCTCTAAGATATAGGGCCCCGTCCCGTTGGTGACGTTAAAAAGCTCGCTCTCGTGGGGCGGGGGGTCATAGAATTTCCTCCACGTATCGCAGCTCCCGTCCCAGCCGGCTTTTTTATTGATATCTGTGATCTCGGTCATGACCCACTCTTTGTCCAAGACTGAACCCCAAAAACCGGCAAGAATCTGCAAGAACGGCGCGAAGGGCTCTTTCAGGTGAAAGACGGCGTTACCGTTTTCCACTTCAACGGTCGCCTTGACGCGCCGGCAGACTTCTTGCAGTCCTTCGGGGCTGACATCGTCTAGAGATTTGATAGTGTCAGGGCTGGTGCCGTGGAGTTCGCTCTCGACTTGTCTGGCGAGATCCAAGATCGAAGAGACGCCCAGCAAGGGCTCCAGCAACAGCCATTGTGGGCCGCCCGCGCGGTCTTGGAGCATACCACGCTCAAAAGAATACTCGACATCTGCGGGAGTTAAAACCCCGCTGCCGGGGATTTCATTGCCGTTGGCATCTTTCACTGGGCCGTAATGAAACTGGACGCCCTGGCGAATGGGGAAGACGTAGGTGAGACCCGCGTCTCTTATGAGACCATTCTCGAGGGTGGGAACTTCCGTAGCCAGCCAGGGAACGAACTTATCTGGGTGTGGACCGTCGAAGAAGATCAACGTTTCATAGATATTAAAAATAATACTTCCCGAACCGGTGTCGTAGGCCGCTGCGGGATCGAGCGTGTCAATGAAATCCCCAATGCCGACGACCACATACGTATCGGGGTTTTTGATCTCTCCTTTGGGAATCGGAGGAGTTATAGCTGTGGGAAGCACGAGAGCAACCGCAATGATCTTGGCGGGCTGGCCTTCAGCGTTGATGGTGATCTGCGCTTGGTGTGTGCCCGCCGAGAGCCCGCTGGGGTCCACCGAGACCGTCACTGTAGCGGGAGCCGTGCCGCTCTCCGCACTGAGCTTGATCCAGGGCTGGTCGGCTCGCGCAGTCCAGCTGAGCGTGCCGCCGCCGGTGTTATGAATGTCAAACGATTGATCAGCTGGTGCAGCTCCCTCGAAGTTGAGCACAGCAGTGGTGACATGAAGCTGGGGTGCTCCAGCTTCTGGCAGTTTGCTCGTTGGCTTTTGTCCAGGGTTGGTATAGATCAAGACGAGCGCGAAAACGATAACAGCAACAACGGCTCCCGCGATCAACCAGGACTTCTTCATAGATACAGATTCCTCCCAGACAGGGTAATCCCGTCCAACGATATTGTACTACATTGGGGCAGTGAGATGCCAAAACTCTTCTTTTTTACCCCAGTGTGGCGGAGGGTTATTCTCCCTTGAACTGAGGCTTGCGCTTTTCAATAAAGGCGCTCAAGCCCTCTTGGGCATCTTTCGTCACAAACAAGCGATTCTGCAACTCACGCTCCAGAGCCAAGCCTGCCGAGAGCGGCATCTCCGTTCCTTCTTGGACGGAACGCTTAATCAAACTGATGGCGCGCGTCGGGCCGTTGGCTAGATTTTGCGCGTACTCCATGGTCTTGGCCCAGAATTCACTGTGGGGCCAGACGCGGTCTACTAAGCCCACTTGCAGCGCTTCGTCAGGCGAGAGCAGCCGCCCCGTGATCATCAGATCGAGCGCCCGGGATTTGCCGATCAATCTGGGCAATCTCTGGGTCCCGCCGGTGCCCGGCAAGACACCGAGCGTCACTTCAGGCAGGCCCAGCTTAAATTTCCCTGCAGGGTCTTTGGCCGCAAATCTCAAATCGGCCGCCAGCGCGATCTCCAAGCCTCCGCCCACGCACGTCCCATTGAGCGCCGCGATGAAGACTTTGGGCGTTGCTTCCATCTTGGTCAGTGTCTCTTGACAGTTCAGACAGAACATTGCTTTGTAGTCGGGTGTGCTGGCCTTGAGCATTTTAATATCGGCGCCAGCGGAAAACATCCCATCGAGGGCACTGGTCAGAATCGCGACTTTAATGCCGTCGTCGAAGCGCACCTGGTCAATGTACTTATCGAACAACAGATAAAACTCGTGATCGTAGCTGTTGACCGGTGGCTTGTTGAGCTTAATAACGCCGACTGCTCCTTGTTTTTCGAACAGAACCTGTTCCGCCATAGCGGACACCTCCTTATTATTTAAACCATCGTGTGCCTTTGCCGCTCAAATCTATATTGACGTTCTTTTGTTGCGTATAGTGCAGGATCGTCTCCGCAGCCAGCTCTCGCCCAACCCCGCTCTGTTTGTATCCCCCAAACGGCGCACCATAGGGGAAGACGTCATACTGATTGATCCAGATATAGCCCGCTTCTAAGCGCTGCGCCGTCTTGTGCGCCGTGCGTAGATCGTTCGTCCAGATTCCCGCGCACAGCCCATAGGGGACGCCGTTGGCTTCTGCGAGCATCTTCTCATAATCGTCCCAAGCCGTCACGGTTAAGACGGGGCCGAAGATCTCTTCTTGCGCGATGCGCATCCCGATCTGTACGTTTTCGAAGATCGTTGGCTCGACATAGCAGCCCCGCTCTTGGCCCTTGGGAGCCTGACCGCCGCATAGCAGTTTCGCGCCCTCTTTTTGGCCGATCTTGACGTAGTTCAGCACGCGCTCTTGTTGCTCTCTAGAGACGAGCGAGCCCATTTGAGTCTCCGGCTTCGTTGGGTCGCCCAATTTCAACGCTTGGGCCCGCGCGACAAGCTTTTCCATAAAGGGCTTATAAATATCTTTGTGCAGTAAGAGCCTCGATCCCGCTGAACATTGCTGGCCCGCGTTATAGAAAATCCCCATCAGCACGCCCTCGACAGCGTTATCTATCTGGCAATCCGAAAAGACGATCTGCGGGCTCTTGCCCCCAAGTTCGAGCGTGACATCGGCGATGTGCTCAGAAGCCATCTGCATAACCAAGCGCCCCACTTCCGTAGACCCGGTGAAAGCGATCTTTTTCACCTTGGGGTGCTTCACCAAGGGGGCTCCCGCCTCTGGCCCAAAGCCCGTGACGATATTTATGACGCCCTGGGGCACTATCTCACCAATGAGCTCAGCGAGTCGGAGCGCCGACAGCGGCGTCTGTTCGGCGGGCTTCAAGACCGAGCAATTGCCCGCAGCGAGCGCCGGGGCGAGCTTCCAGGCGGCCATCAAGATGGGGAAATTCCAGGGGATGATCTGGCCCACGACCCCCAGTGGCTCACGCAGCACATAGTCTAACCGATCCCCAAAAACGGGGATGACTTTGCCTTCGATCTTGTTGGCCAAGCCTCCATAATACTCAAAGCACTCGGCAGCCAACGCAGCATCGAGGCGCGACTCGACGATGGGCTTCCCGTTGTCCAGCGTATCAATGAGTGCTAGCTCCTCTTGGTGCTCTCGAATCTTTTGGGCGATAGCACAAAGAATTTTGCCGCGTTTGGTGGCATCAGCGCGGATCCACTCGGTCTTGTATGCTTTCCAGGCAGTTTCGACGGCTTGATCAATATCGTGTGCGTTGCCTGCGGAGATCTCGGCCAGCATCTCGCCGGTAGCTGGGTTCAAGCACGTATAAAACTCGCCCGATGCGGGCTCGACCCACGCGCCGCCGATGAAGAGCTTATAGCGTTTTTGAAAAGCAATGGGATTCATGAAGCCATCGAGAGCACATAGTAGCAAGAGCTGTGCGGGGTTGTCAAATGGCGCAGCGCCCCCGGCGCGCGAACTACGTCACCCAGCCCCTCCCCGACACAGAGAGGGGAGCATTTATCGCAAAATAACGAGCTGGCGCACTTCGCTCACGTACTCTTCCCCGCCCTGCACGCACGCGACGTCTCAGTGCTTCAGCAATTTTAGGCGTCTCAAATCCTCTGCAGACCATCGGGCTTCCTGCTCGATGATCTTTTTGAGAGTCTTGGGAGGATACGTCTGGCTAGGACTATGGAAGGGCACAGCCACGCCACGACCATCAGGATGGCGATAGTAAAGATGCTTCCCACGATCTTCTAGAAAGAAGCCATCTCTCTCCAAAGCGCGGATCAGCTTCCGGGCAGTGAGGCTCCGCAGTTTGCTGTAGTCGATGGAGCTCATGCAGTCAGAGTAACTGTGACGGTGGGCTCCGACGAGACTTTGACCTCTGTTGCAGGCTCATCTGGGATGGGCTCATGATGGCGCTTCATGCTGTGGAGCACCATGCGCACGACCTCTTGTAAATTTGCCAGGGCTTCTTCTATGGTGTAGCCGAAGGTAGCGGCGCCCTTCTCTTCAAGGAGGGGGACATAGGCATGATAGGCCATGCGGCCATCTTCGAACGGATCGGGTTCGATGACGACGCGGAAGGTATAGGACCTCATAGGCTTCTCTTTCAGAGCTCCGGCTTTTGTTTTGACCATGATGTTCAGATTATATGCACCGGATGAATTTGGGGCAAGTGATGATCACCCAGTACAGGTCCGCAAGCCCCCGCCCCGGCGAGCGAACCGCGTCCCGACCGACCTCACCCCCGACCCCTCTCCGGCACGGGGGCTTTGATGATGACCACTCTCGTTTCAGTGACTATAACACATTCGGCGCACGAAAGTCAATAGCTGATTATAGCACACACATGCTCCCAGGATATTTCAGTTGGGATCAGCGATTTGCTCAAATCGGACTGTCGGAGTCGGAGATTTGTGCCTCTCTGATGCGACTGAGCTCCCCTTCGAGCTGCGCAAAGAGCTGCAGCAAGCCCTCGCGCGCTCCGTTCGCCAAGCCCTGCGAAGAGGAGATCCTTGAAGATCTCAAACGCTTCCGCAAGCGCCGTTCCTAGGTTTGGCCGCACAGAAGAAGGGGTTCCCTCTTGTTTTTGATTGCTCGCTTCTGTACCGGATGCTGAAGCGGGCTGGCCAGCATGCTTCAGCACGCTGCCCATCTACTAAGCCGGTGAATTCATTCACCAACAGCGGGTGATCTCAATACAAATGGCCCTGAAGATCGAACGTGACCGACTCGTCAAAGTCTCCGAGCTGCACCAAGATACCTCGAAATGGGTAGAGGCGGCTAAAGAGGGCCCGCTCTTCATCATGCGCTACGGCGACCCCGAAGCGATCTTGATCGGCATCGAGGCTTTTGAGGAACTGCTCGACCGGCTCCAGTTGAAGGCCGAACTCGCCCGTCGAGAGCAGCAGAGTGCTGAAAAGATTCCCCTAGAAGAACTCCAGAGACGGTATGGCGTATAGGGTCACTCTACGAGATTTCGCTGTCGAGGACTTCGCAGCGCTCGATGGAGATGTGCAAAGACAAGCCAACAGACAGTTTGAGAAGCTCAAGCGAAGCCCAGAGTTTGGGGAAGACCTAGGCTACAAAATGGGAGTGGACCTGCCAGGCTAGCGGGCCCTTCACTGTTATAAGAACCAATACCGTATCGTCTACAAGGTTCTCGAAAGCCAGAAAGAAGTGGAGATCCGGGGGATCGGCAAGCGGGAAGCAGGCAAGGTTTACAAAATGGTTAGCGAGCGGATCGAACAGGAAACGTAAGCCTGTTTCCCCCCGGTGATCTTCCCTGTGCGAATTATCCCTTCGCTTGCGCCTGCTCCCACGCCGCTAGAGCACAAGATAAAACTCCTAAGGGGGGCTGCGCTCCATTTCCAAAACGCGCCGTTCTCGTTTATACTGTGTAGAGGTGACACTTATGCGCCGACTCTTAGTGCTCTTAGGGATAATAATCTTTGGCTTCTTCGGAGTAGCTCAGCAATCGGGACAGCCGATCCCCGAAGGGATCATCGTGCAACCAAACCAGACTCTTCTTGCCATCCAGCTGGGACTGGAACAGATCAGTTATGCCCCCGGCGACAAGTTGCGCTTGACCATCACTCTGAACCAAGACGCCTATCTCTATGTCTATAACATCACGCCTGATCAGCGCGTCAATTTACTCTTTCCCAATGCGTATCAGCCGGTCAATTTTCTGAAAGCCGGCGCACACACGATCCCCGATAAAAGATACAGTCTTGTTATTGCACCGCCGACGGGCTTTGAGTGCGTACAAGTGCTGGCTCTGGCGGCCCCGCTGCCGCTCGATCAGCTTCTTCCTGAGAGCAAGCTTTCCCCCAAAAATCCCTTTCCGGTGCTCAGCCAGAAGCCTCAAGAATTCAAGTCTTTTATGCAAGGCTTGATTATCGGTTCGGTCGGCACCGCGGGATGGGCAGCGGCCTGGACGTGCTTTGAAATCGCCAACCCCCAAGCCCGGCTACGAGTCGTCTCGTATCCGCCGGGCGCACTTGTCTCCGTCAACGGAACAGTCGTGGGCCAAACTCCGCTGGAGCTCGACGTTCTCCCCGGACGCTATCGTGTCACGCTCTCGCGCTTCGGCTACGAAGAATGGTCCCAGACGGTCAGTTTGGCCAAAGGCTCTGAGATCACACTCGAGGCTCGATTAACTCAGAGCCCATTCTTTCGCCCCTTGGGGCGCACCGCACGGCTGCGTATTCTCTCCGAGCCCGACGGAGCCGACGTCTTTATCAACAGCGCGTATGCAGGCCAGACCCCGCTCAGCATAGAAATCGCGCCGGGGCGGTATCGGGTAGTCGTCACCAAAATAGACTACGAGAGCTGGTCTCAGACTATCGAACTGAAGGGCGATTCAGATATAACTTTAGCAGCGACGCTCCGGCGGCTCGCTGCGCCCTCTCCGCCGACGCCGTCACCAACGTCGCCTCTTCCTCTGCTCGAGCCAAGGCCGATTCACATACGTCAAGCGCCCGATCTAGCAGTGGGCCTTAACGGGGGCCTCAACACAGATCAAATTCCCAGTTTCGGGTTTGATTTCAGTTTTGTCATCTCCGAGCGATCCAACATGGTCGGCCTCGGCGTCTCGTTTTTAATGACCGGCGAAAGCGTCCCAGAATACGAAAATATTGGGAACCCCGGCGACCTGGGGCCGACAATGACATATCTTGAAGGACCGGAGACGGAGTTTTATGCCACGTTCACCCTGGTTTTGGTCGGCGGTCTCGGCATAGAGATCAGCGGCGGGCTTGCGATCCAGAAAGAAGCGCATATCGCGATGCCGCTCGTGCCGTCGGGGTTCAGCACTCTCGATGTCGTTGTGAAACCCAACGGCTACCAAACAGAGAAAGCGTATCTTACGGGGCTGATCGGGCTGAGTTTACGTTCGGAGAATCTCGTGCTGAGCGCGGGCCTGCACAACCGTCGCGGCTGGGTGATCGGCGTGGGCATAGTCTTTTAGACCCTCACCCCATCCCCGCTCCCTGACAGGGAGCAGGCACGGGTGAGGCCCGGAGGGCCAATGCAGAACAAGAAAGAGCAAAAGCACGTCTTCGCTTTTGTGGGCGATGTGTACTTGCGCGAGCGGGCAGCGCGACAGCTCATCGTCCAGCTCCAGCAAGCCCAAAAACGCGCCTCGATCGCCGTTGAGGGACGCGAGCTGAGCGGCGCTCAATTGTTGGAACAATTCAGCGGAGCCTCGCTCTTTGATACAGCGACGATCCTTCTCGTTCGACGCGCCGACGAGCTGCCGGAACCTGAGCGAGTCGCCGAGCGCATCGCTGCTGGACTGCCAGATGCGCTCGTGCTTATCTTGGACGCCGACAAGCTCGACAAGCGCAGTAAGCTCTATAAAACCATAGAAAAGCATGGAGAGATTCACGAGTTCACCAAGCCCGACCGACGGAGCTTGCCGACGCTTGTGCGCGAACTGCTGAGGGAGCACGGCGTCACCGTGACACCAGCGGGACTCAAATATCTCTTAGGGGCGGTCGAGCCAGAGCCCGCTCGCCTCGCCCGCGAGATCGAAAAACTCGCCAGCTACAGCAAAGACCGCGAGCTTGATGTCATCGAGTTGCGTGAACTACTCTTCAGTGACCAGAGCGAAAGCGTGCTCAGATTTCTCGATATATTGGGCGAGCGCCGCCCGCAGGGCTTAAAACAGTTGCGCGATGTGCTCCGTTCCGGCGAAGACCCCAATAAGATCTTCTTTATGATCGCTTCGCAAGTGCGCGGGCTACTGGCAGTGAAGTCGCTGGCGGCACAGAAAAAATCGAGTGAGCAGATCGCCAAGGAGTTAGGACGCTTTGTTTGGCTTGTGGGCAAGCAGAAAAGAATGGCACAAAACTTCTCAGAGGCAGAACTGATCGCGTTGCTCCATCGGCTGCACGAAGAAGACATCAGAATTAAGACGGGCGAGCGTACCCCTGAAGAATCTCTTTTTGATCTGGTGCTGGCCATGACGCTCTCTGGCAAGCGCTAGCAACGAGCCGCTGGATATGTCTTCGTATGGACTGAGCGGCAACCCGCACGATACTGGCCGGCATTGTCCTCAACGCGTCCGATGCTCATGGCTGGTGTGGGCTACGGTGATGGATCTCTATCGTACCGTAATAGTAGCGCAGCATCCAGCGCCAGTCCTTCCCCTGCTCCGCCCAGAACTGCGTGCCCCACTGGCTCAGCCTGCCTGCATACAATGGCTCTGGCCTGCCCCTGGTGCCGGAGTCGTACTGTGACTCAAAGAGCTGCCCCTCCCGGGTCATCACCCAGGGCCAAGTCGCCTCTATCGCCCGGTCGGTCCGCAAGGTCGCGCTCCCCTGCCGGTAGACCTGGTCGCAGGCGTCGTCGCGCACATCATACCCCATGCCGGGGTACTTCGCTCTGCCCATCACGCGATACCAAGCATAGGTCTTGGCGGCCATCGCTCCGGCCTTGAGGGCTTCGTCGGCGAAGGCTGCGACCGGCCCCCACTCGTTGGGCAGCACGTGGCGCACGTATTCCTGAAAGGAAACTTGAATAATACCACGACTCTCCCGGTTGCACTCGCCCGACGGTTGTCCTGGCGCAGGAGCGGTGAGCAAGACGCGAATAGTTGTAGGGTACTCCCACACTTGGGCCGTCGCCACGACCCCAGCGAGCAACAAGCTTACCAACGCAACTCTCAGGACCCCCTGCAAGTCGTCTCCCCCCTTGCTGGAGCCAATATACAATCTGGAGAATGGCTGGGGCAAGCGCGCGTGCTCCCCTCAGGCCCGGATCTCTTGTCTTTGAAAGAGCACATAGCCGATTGCAAAGAGCACGATCATCCCCGCGATTAAGCCCGTCAACTGTGGCCACACTAAAAGCAAGCTCTGGCTCAGCGGCAACGGCGTCGGCACCGCCCACTGGAGCTGAATGAGCTGTATGGGCAATAATGGCCCAAAGGCCCGCACCGTCGGATGCAGAAACGCCAAAATCGCTTCAGTATAGAGCGTGTTCGGCGACAGACGCGCCAAGAAAAGCTCCAGCTGCGCCTGGTAGAACGCACCTTGCGTCAACGCTTGAGCGATCAAGCCCACTAACATCCCCCAGAAGACCGTGAAGAAGAGCCACACGGCTATCGCCGCCAACGCCGCCGTCGCCGGCTGACGAAACCGAATCGAAAAGACCAATGCAATCCCCAACCATACTCCGCCGTAAGCCATCGTCGCCCCCAAAAACCATAAGCCGCGCGCAACTTCTTCTCCTGTGGGCGCCACCCCCAACCGGAAGAGCCCCAACCCCACAATCATCAGCCAGATCGCCGTCAGCACAAGCGCCAGCGTAAAGAGCCCGGCTAAAAATTTGCCCAGTAATAAGGCGTCGCGATAGATCGGCTGTGCCAACACCCGTGACAGCGTCCTTCGGTTAAATTCCCCGTTGACCGCATCAAACCCCAAAGCGATGGCGACCAAGGGGACCAAGAACCCTAAAAAGCCCACAAAGGCCGGCAAGGGTGAATCCGCCGGCGCCGTCGTGAAGAGTTTGAGAAAGAGAAACGCATCAGGGCCCGATTGTAAATTCTGAATGGCCAGATACACCGTCCCAGCGGCCGTTAAGAGAATAATCAATTCGAGAATGCCCATGCGCACGCTCGTTAAGTGATCGGCCATCTCCTTGGCAACGACAGCCCAGACACCTCTCCAAGGGGAACCTTCACGTAAGGGTTTTGCTGCCATACACGGTCACCTCCGGCGTGGCCCTTACTCCTAGGGCGAACACACAGGTTCACCCCTACGTAGGGACAGACTGATGTCTCTGCCCCACAGCGGGGGCCTCTTGGAAATATCTCGTATAGATCTCATCCAAGCTTGGTTCTTCCAGTCCCAGCGAGAGCAGCTTGGCCCCGGCATGCACGGCTGCTTGCGCCGTCTGTGCGCGCAGGTCTTCCTGGGCTTCGACCTCGTACAGATCCATATCGAGAGATTTCACCGTCACTGCACCAGGGATCTTCCGAAAAACATGGGTGAGATCGGGCCCCGTGGCTTTGATGTGCACACGATAGGCTCCGCCAAGGATCTGTCGCGCCAACTCGACGACCGTGCCCTCCAAAACCATCTTCCCTTGATGAAAGAGACCCACGCGATCACAAACGGCCTGCACTTGATGCAACAGATGGGACGAGAGCAACACGGTGATCTTCTCTTCTCTGAAGGCGCGAATGATCTGCAAAAACCCGTGCGCGGCTTCGGGATCGAGCCCCAAGGTGGGTTCATCTAAAATAATGACTTGTGGGTGCTTGAGCAAGATTTCGGCGACGCCGAGGCGCTGACGCATCCCGCGCGAGAAAGTGCCCACGCGACGGTCGGCCACGTCTGCTAGGCCCATGCGCGCCAGAGCCTCGTTGATGCGCTTGCGGCTGACGGGGCGCGATAGACCGTTCAGCTTGGCGGTGTACAAAAGATTCTCTCTCGCCGTCAGCTCGTCATAAAAACCCACTTGGTCGGGAAGATACCCCACATGGGATTTGACCTCTAAGGGGCGGCGCATCGGGTCAAATCCCAAAACCCGGGCCCAGCCCGCCGTCGGCTCGGTCAGCCCTAAGAGCATCAAAATAGTAGTGGTCTTGCCGGAGCCGTTGGGCCCCAACACCCCGAAGACTTCTCCAGCTCGAATTTGTAGGTTGAGACCGTCTACAGCTATCACATCGCCGTAGCGTTTGGTGAGGTTCTGCGTTTCGATAACGATGTCTGCCATAGTCTTCTTATCTCCGTCCAAAGCGCGAGACGGCCCACCCTACGGCTCCCAACGCGATCACGATGATCCCCACCCCGACGATGCCCCACAGGGTCGAAGTAACGACGGTGATGCGAAAGTCTTTGGAATTAGAGATGCTCTCGCTGCGCGCGGTGATCGTCAGCATATAATCCCCGGCGACGGTCTTGTCCGAGGGCTTAATCTTAGTTGTCACTTCGGCGAAGTTGTCAGGCATGATCTCTGTGATAGTCTTCGGCTCGAACTCGACGGTCCAGCCGGAGGGCGGGAAGGAGCTGAGCTCGACGTCGCGGGCCGGGGCACTGCCCCGGTTGTGCACGACGATTTTTAAGAGATTCTCGCTGCCTGCGGTCGCTTGGGCTGAGAGTCGCCCATCGGGCGTTGTGACGTCGAGATCAGCCTGGCCGGTGATCACTGCTGTGAGCGCCAAGGCCGCTTGGGTTTGATTGCTGTAAGCGCGGACCTTGAGGGGGTACTCTCCGGCTTGGGCTTGGCGCGGGGGCTTCACCTCGATGTCTAAGCTCTTGGACTCGCCCGCCTTCATGGGCAAGCTCGTCACCTCTTCGCTGCCGAAGCGCAGCTTGAACGTCACTTGAAAGCCTTCGGGGGCTTCGGCTTCGAGATCCACGGAGGTCTCTTGGTCGCCCTTATTTGTCAAGGTTGCTTGGTAGCGGAACGTCGTCGTGGGGGGGCCGCGGCGTGTGGGGAGTTCGACTTCGAACTCTAATTGGGGTGGCAGTTGGGCTTCCACGGTCAGCTCAATGGGCAGCTCACTGTGAACTCCTTGGCCCTGGGCACGTACGACAAAGCGATAGGTTCCCGGCTGGACGCCCGAGGGGGGCTCTAGCTTTAAGCTCAGCGAGGCCGAGCTGTCCGTGTCTGCATAGACAGCCTGGATGGGGTGGCCTCCCCCGCTGATAGAAGCCTTCCAGCCCTCGGCGACCTCGCGCATCTGCACGCGCACGATCTGAGGGGGCAGGCCCTGGTTGTGCACGGTGAGCGCGAGGGTGGCCGTCTCGCCGGCTTGCACCGACTGGGCCGGATAGGGCGTAAAGAGCGTCAGCCCCTTTGGTTTCTGAGCCGAAACTGGGAAAGCATATACCAGCACAAGAATTAAGAAGACTGCGTTTATACGAGACTTCATTCATCTCCCTCCCGAAGAAGAAGCTTTCGCTTATTATATCAAACAGATGACAGGGGATTGCAACAGCGGCCGAGATATGGCAAACTAAAAGAACTCCGGAGTGAGAGGGAGCCCCTATGAGCACGGACAAGATTATCATTCGCGGCGCGCGTGAGCATAATCTCAAGAATATAGACCTGGAACTGCCCAGAAATAAGTTGATCGTCTTTACGGGGATCTCTGGGTCAGGCAAGTCATCTTTGGCTTTTGACACGATCTACGCCGAGGGCCAACGGCGCTACGTCGAGTCACTGTCGGCTTACGCCCGGCAGTTTCTCGGCCAGATGGACAAGCCCGAGGTAGACTTCATCGAAGGGCTTTCTCCAGCGATCTCCATAGACCAGAAGACCGTTCATAAGAACCCGCGTTCGACCGTGGGCACGGTCACGGAGATCTATGACTATCTCAGATTGCTTTTCGCTCGTATTGGCAAGCCCCATTGCTATCGGTGTGGCCGCCCCATTGCACGGCAAACGGCCCAACAGATCGTTGACCAAATATTAGATTTGGGCGAGAGCACGAGAATTCAAATTCTCTCCCCTATCGCCCGTGGCCGCAAGGGCGAGTACAAAAAGATCTTCGAGGAGCTACGCAAAGAAGGCTTCGCCCGCGTCCGCGTCAACGGTGCAATAAAAGACTTAACGACCGACGAGCTCTCTCTAGACAAAAAGAAAAAACACTCTATTGAGATCGTTGTCGATCGCCTTGTTGTCAAGCGCGACATGAAAAACAGAATCGCGGACGCCGTGGAGACGGCGCTCAAGCGGGCCAACGGTCTGGTGCTCATTGATCTGGTTGACCAACGGCGGCAGATACTCTTCAGCGAGCATGTCGCGTGTCCCGATTGCGGCATCAGTTACGAAAAGATCGAACCCAGATTGTTTTCATTCAACAGCCCCTTCGGGTCATGCCCTACGTGTACGGGCTTGGGCTTCAAGATGGAGATTGATCCAGGCTTAGTGATAGACCCCCACAAATCTCTGAACGATGGCGGGGTTCTCCCCTGGGCCAACTCGCACAGCAAATGGCTGAAAGGCATCCTTTCGGGCGTCTGCCGGGATTTCAACATTGATCCGGACAAACCCTTGGGGAAGCTCTCGCCTGCCCAGCTCGATCTCTTGCTCTATGGACTCAACGGTGCCAAGGTGCGCTTTCTCTATACGAACAATTACGGCCGGACCCGTACCTTCGAGAGCAGCTTCAGCGGAGTGATCCGACATCTTGAGCGCCAGTACCGCGAGTCTACTTCGGAGTATGTGCGCGAGGAGATCGCACAGTATATGAGCACCAGACCCTGCGTTGATTGTCAGGGGAAGCGCCTGCGCCCGGAGAGCCTTTCGGTGACTATCGCCGGGGAGAATATCATGGGCGTCTGCGCGCTCTCGGTGAAAGATGCGTATAGATTCTTCTCGGAACTCGCACTGACGGAACGGGAGAGGCTGATCGCTCATCAAGTGCTCAAAGAAATCCGCACGAGACTGAAGTTTTTATTGGACGTCGGCTTAGAATATTTGACGCTGGACCGCCCAGCGGGAACGCTCGCCGGAGGGGAAGCCCAGCGTATTCGCTTAGCCACTCAAGTTGGCTCTGGCTTAGTGGGCGTGCTCTATATCTTAGATGAGCCGAGCATCGGACTTCACCAACGGGACAACGTACGCTTGCTCCAGACACTCAAGGGGCTGCGAGACTTGGGCAACACCGTGATCGTCGTGGAGCACGACGAAGAGACTATTAGAGAGTCTGATTTTATTGTGGACATCGGGCCGGGAGCCGGGGCACACGGTGGCGCGATTGTCGCCACGGGCACGCTCGAAGATCTCTGTAATAATCCCCGCTCGATCACCGGGCAGTTTCTCAGCGGCCGACGACAGATCGCCGTGCCCGCTCAGCGCCGTAAGCCCAAAGATTTTTTGATCATTACAGGCGCGCGCCAGCATAACTTAAAAAACCTCACCGTACGGATTCCCCTCGGGGTCTTCGTCTGTGTGACGGGAGTATCGGGGTCGGGGAAGAGCACGCTCGTTGACGATATTCTCTATCGCGGGGTGGCGCAGAGATTGGGCTATGTCGTCGAGCGCCCTGGCGAACACGATGCGCTGCTAGGCCTAGAGCAGATAGACAAGATCATCGAGATAGATCAGTCCCCCATCGGCCGGACGCCTCGCTCCAATCCCGCCACCTACACTGGGCTCTTTGATGAGATCAGAAAGCTCTTTGCCCGAGTACCCGAGGCGAAAGCGCGGGGGTATCTGCCCGGACGCTTTAGCTTCAACGTAAAGGGCGGGCGCTGCGAAGCCTGTAAGGGCGATGGTTTGATCAAAATCGAGATGCACTTCCTGCCCGATGTCTATGTCCCTTGCGAGGTCTGCAAAGGCAAACGCTACAATCGCGAGACGCTCGAAGTGCACTATAGAGAGAAAAATATTGCCGACGTGCTGGCGATGGCCGTCGAAGAAGCCCTTTCGTTCTTCGAAAACCATCCGGCCATTCGACGCAAGCTCCAGACGCTCTTCGATGTCGGCTTGGGCTATATTCACTTGGGACAACCGGCGACGCAACTCTCCGGCGGTGAAGCACAACGGGTCAAATTAGCGACAGAACTGAGCAAGCGCGACACGGGAAGAGCTCTTTATATTTTAGATGAGCCCACGACGGGATTGCACCTGGCTGACATCGAAAAGTTGCTCGACGTGCTGCACAGACTTGTTGACGCCGGGAACACGATCGTTGTCATTGAGCACAATCTCGATGTCATCAAGACGGCAGATTATATTATTGACTTAGGCCCAGAGGGCGGCGATGCAGGCGGCCGGATCGTCGCTGAGGGGACGCCCGAAGAAGTGGCCCACGTGCCGAAGTCGTACACCGGGCAGTTCTTAAAACAGATTCTAGAAACGCAGGCACCCAGCCAGGCCCTCTCGCGCAAGCTGGAGCTACTCCCGCACCAGATATAGTATGGGCACGGCGCGCCGTGTCCTTACTTTTCGTCTCGCGATACGAGCGCCTTCATTAAGTCCAACGGCAACGGGAAGACTATTGTACTTGTGCTGCGTTCCGATGAGATTTCAACGAGCGTCTGCAGATAACGCAACTGTAGTGACGATGGGTTTTTCTGCAGGATCTCCGCCGCTTCGCGCAGCTTTGTCGCTGCTTGTAGCTCGCCCTCAGCACTGATGATCTTACTGCGTCGCTCGCGCTCCGCCTCTGCTTGCCGGGCGATCGCCCGCTGCATCTCTTGAGGAATTCTCACGTCCTTGATCTCGACGGCTTTCACTTTGATCCCCCACGGATCGGTCTGCTCGTCAATGATCGCCTGTAATTGCTTGTTGAGCTTCTCGCGCTCCGCCAGCAGCTCATCCAGCTCGACCTGCCCCAAGACGCTGCGCAGCGTCGTCTGCGAGATCTGACTGGTCGCTTGCAAATAATCTTCAACTTCTGTGATCGCCGACTCAGGCGACATGACCCTGAAAAACACAATGGCGTTGACGCTGACGGTGACGTTATCGCGAGTGATGACCTCTTGGGGGGGCACGTCGAACGTCACCACACGCAAGTCCACCTTGACCACTTGATCAACGATAGGAATGATGAAGAAGAGCCCCGGCCCTTTGGCCCCCTGCAAGCGCCCCAAGCGAAAGATCACGACACGTTCATATTCCCGGACGATCTTGATGGCATTAAGCAAAAAGAGCACGATGATCGCGAGCACGATAATCAGAGTCGTCATCGACATAGTGAGACCTCCTATAAGCTTGAGAAGCGTATCCCAGCCCAGTATTGAACCGAAGAGCACCAGTAAAAACGCGATAGCACCGGCTACTTCAGTCCACCCCTGGCGTGGTCGTTGCCCCATGAATGATCTCCGTGCTATATTAGCAGTCCCGCCGTTATAAGGCAAATACGTTTTTGATCGTGTGAAGCTCAGATCGTTATAATAGCGCATCTATGGGAGCACAACGCCGGAGCCTGCTTGTGGCCAATTGGAAGATGCACTTCGTGCGCGCTCAAGCATTTGAGTATGTAAGGGTTTTTAAAGAGCGCGTACAGACGGTGCGCAAGACAGAGCTTGTGCTGGCGCCACCGTTCACGCTGCTCGAGACTGTCGGGCGAGAACTTCAGGGCACCCAGATCAAGTTGGCCGCGCAGAATCTCTTCTCCGAGCGTGAGGGGGCGTTCACGGGGGAGATTTCCCCGATAATGCTGAAAGACTTGGGCTGCTCTTACGTAATCGTGGGGCATTCAGAGCGTCGGCGGCTCTTTGGCGAGACGGATGAGCTTATCAAGAAGAAGCTGAGAGCTGCTCTTGACGCTGAGCTTGCCCCCATCCTCTGTGTGGGCGAGAGTCTCGCAGAGCGCGGCGCGGGGAGAACGCACACTGTGCTGGAGACCCAGATTCGCAAGGCGCTCGCAGAGCTTGCGCTTCCAGAAGATTTTATCATCGCCTATGAGCCGGTGTGGGCCATCGGGACGGGAGTCAACGCCAAGCCTGAAGAAGCCGAGGCGAGCACGCTTTTTATTCGAGAGCTTGTAGCCCGACTCTCTCACAAAGAGATCGCCAGAAAGATTCGGGTTCTCTACGGGGGGAGCGTCAAGCCCGCAAATTTTGAAGATTTTCTGAGGCAGCCGAATATAGACGGGGCACTTGTTGGCGGGGCCTCGCTCGATCCAGAAGCGTTCGCGCACATGGCCCAGATGGCCGAAAGTTTCACTGAGATTTCTTAAATATCTGGCTCTCTTCGCCTTGCAAAATTCTCTGAATATTGCTGCGGTGCTGCCAGACCGCCATCAGCCCCAAAACCCCAAAGAGCCCAACCAGCTCCCACTTGACCGATGGCACTTGAAAGAGATAGAGCACTCCCGGTGTCAGCAACAGCGCCACCATAGAACCTACGGCAACGTATCGGGTGAGCAACACTGTCACGCCCCAGATGGCAACTGTCACCAGCAGCGTCGGCCAAGAAAAAGCTAAGAGCAAGCCGACCGTTGTGGCTACGCCCTTCCCCCCTGTGAATCCCAGAAAGAGACTCCAATTATGGCCGACGACCGAAAACCCAGAGAGCCATAGGGGAACGTCCAGAGCGCCCGTCAGCCAAGCGGCGGCAGCTCCTTTGCCTACATCACCGAGCAAAGCCAATAGGCCGTAGCCGACCCCCACAACACGGGTGACGTTGGTCGCGCCGACGTTGCCGCTGCCGTGCTGGCGAATGTCTATGCGCTTCAGGCGAGCGACCAGATAGCTGAAGGGCAGGGAACCGACAAGATAACAGCTGACCGCTGCCCCCAGGACCTGCCAATCCATCGAAGCTCTAGGAGCCCTCAGACTGTTCTGTTAGCAGCTCTTTGAGGCCCTTGATGCGCTGGCCCATCGTGATCGCTTCGTGCCCAGAATCTTCGGCGGTCACCAGACGCTCTTGTTTGTGCAGGTTGCGCATGGAGAGCCGCACTTGGCGCTTCTCTTCATTGATCCCGATGATGCGCGCCTTCACCGTCTGGCCCACCTGTAAGACGTCTGCTGGGGTCGAGATGCGCTCTTCGGTGATCTCCGAGACGTGAATGAGCCCCTCAACGTCATCGGTGATCTTCATGAACGCGCCGAAATCTTTCAACTCCGTGACCGGGCCCTCGACCAAGCTGCCCACGGAAAAAGACTCTAAAAACTTGTGCCACGGGTCCGCTTGCAGCTCCTTGAGACTAAGACGGATCTTGCGCTTTCCCGCGTCCGATTTGATGACCTTGGCTGTGATCTCTTGGCCCTCTTTCACAACATCGCCGGGCTTGTTGACCTTGTCCCAGCTCATCTCGGAGATATGTAACAGCGCTTCGACGCCGTCTTCCAGATGCACAAAAGCTCCGAAGTCTGTGAGCTTAGTCACCGTGCCCTGGACAACCAGACCCTCGGGATACTTCTCTTCGATCTTCTCCCAGGGATCGGACTGGACCCGCTTCATAGAAAGACTGACGCGCCGCTCTTGCTCGTTCACGTCCAACACCACGACCTCAACTTGTTGGCCGACTTTGACGACTTCCTTGGGATGCGCCGGATAGCCCCACGACAGCTCTGAGATATGCACCAAGCCCTCGACATCTTCCTCGATGCGCACAAACGCGCCAAAGTCCGTCAGGCTGACGACAGTCCCTGTGGTCTTCGCCCCTGAGGGGTACCGCTGCTTCAGGCCAATCCATGGGTCGGGGCGCAATTGCTTGATCGAGAGCGAAATGCGCTCCTTGCTCCGATCTAAGCCCAAAATTTTCACTGTGACTTTGTCGCCGACTTTATACGTGTTCGGCGGCACAGGGATGTCTTTCCAGCTGATCTCCGACCGGTGGACGAGTCCCTCAAAACCTCCGATGTCCACAAAGAGCCCGAAGTCCACGATGCTCTTGATTGTGCCCTCAATAACTTGGCCCACTTGCAGCTTGCTAAAGAGCTCGTCCTTGCGCTGGCGTTCCAGCTCTTTGAGATACTCCCGATGCGAGACGACGAGGTTGCGCTCCCGGCGATCCAATTCCAAAATAATGAACGGCACTTCCTTGCCACGTAATGCTTCACTATGGGGAGCCAAATCCTCACCTAAATGTGAGCCGGGCAAAAACGCACGAATCCCCGATTTCAGCAAATTCACGTGATAGCCGGCGTCTCTCACCTCGTCCTCAATGGTGCCCGTGATCGGGAGCCGCTGCCGATAGGCCCTCTCCAGCTCGCTGATGCGCTTCTCATAGAGTGCGGCCTTCTCCGAGACGTGGATCGTGCCCTCTTCTTCGTCAATGTACGTAATTAAAACTTCGATCTCGTCGTTGGGTTGCAGCTGGGCCTTATGAAAAGGAGCCAACTCGCTCGGCCGCATAAGCGCTTCGGACTTATAGCCGATATCAACCAACACGCCTTGATCGTTGACTTGGACAACTCGCCCGCGTAAGATGTCCCCCCGCGAATACGTTAACACGTCCTGATCGTCCAAGAGCGCCTCCATTGGAGAGGGCTCGCCTATATCTTTCTGTTCCAATTCCTCAGACATGCTCGATCACCCGCTTGCTTGACGAGAGCCTGTGAGCTGTTCCGGCTCACACCCTCTCGAGGATTTCCGGCCCCTCTGCACTGATCAACTGCTCGATGGCCGATTGGACTTCTTCAATACAGCAATTGGGGGTGGAAGCCCCCGCCGAGATACCGATGCGTCTCTTCCCCACAAACCACTCTCCTTTCAGTTCGGAGGCATCTTCAATATGATAGCAGGTCGTGTACTCCGATGCGATCTCGGCCAGCCGACAGGTATTGGAGCTATTCCGGCCGCCAATCACGATGACCACATCGCACTGTTGCGCCAGCTCGCGCACTGCGTCTTGGCGGTCCAACGTCGCCTGGCAAATAGTGTTATATGCCTTGACTTCGAGACAGTGCTTCAAGACTCCCCCGATTAACTGGGCGAATTTTTCGTAAGGGTGCGTTGTCTGCGAGATCAACCCCACGCGGTCCGACGCTTTTAATTTGAGCTTCTCTATCTCTTCGGGGCCGTGAATCACATTGATCTGAACCTTGAGACCCTCCAAATGGCCCAGAATGCCCTGTATCTCCGGATGCTCAATGTGCCCCATGATCACGAGTCTATAGCCTTGCTCGGCGATCTCGCGCGCGAATTTTTGTGGTATGGTCACCAAGGGGCACGTCCCATCATAAATTTCATAGCCCTTCTGTTGAAGAGCCCGTTTGACCGCTGGGGCGACGCCGTGGGCACGAATGAGCACTTTCTGCTTTTGCCCCGGCTTGAGCGGCGGCAGCTCTTCGGGCGACTTGACGAAAACCATTCCCTGAGCGTGCAGCCGCGCCACTTCGTGCGGATTGTGAATCAGTTCTCCTAAGCAGTAGACCGGGCCTTCTTGGTTTTCGCTCAATAATTTCTCGGCCATCTGCACGATACGCTCCACGCCAAAGCACCACCCGGCACTGCGCGCAATTTCGATAGTCGGCTTGACGGTCGTGCTCATACGACCTCCTGAAGCACCGGGCTGCGTTCGAGCCCTGTGCGATCTACGCGCTCCATTAAGAGATCTGCGAGCTTTTGGTATCGCTCGTGACGGCCTTCAGTGCCAGTCAGATCGAACTCCAAATCTCTCAAACTAAATGGCGCGCTGATATGAGCTGTGATCTGGGGCCATTGGAACGGATACTTAGGAGGGTAGGGCCCGCGAGCGGCTAAGCGAACGGCCACCAGCTCGCTGCCCGTCCGCTCGGCAAAGCGCACCACTCCCGGATGGATCCGCCGTGGCTGCTGCGTCGTCCCTTCGGGGAAGATACCGACGATCTTGCCTGACTTGATAGCATCCAGCACTTTGCGCAAGTCCTCCAACCGAAAATGCTCTCGGTCTATCGTTATAGCGAATAACCTTACGAAGAACGCTAGAAACTTATGCTCATCGAGCAACGTCTTGCGTGCCACAAAATGAATCCGATGGTGACCGCCCAGCGCTACGGCAACCAAGGGGATATCCCAGTAGCTGCGATGGCGCGCTACCAACAGGAATCCCCCCTGCACGGGGATATTCTCTCTTCCTTGGACCCGTAAACGGAAGAAGAGGCGTACAACGATACCCACTAGCATCGCCAAGAAGCGATAGAGCAAACCTTTCCAGGCTTCGGCGGCATTCACTTGTTCAGTTTACCAGACGTTTCCCGTCTCTGCAACGCTGCACGCACGGCCTGCAAGGCTTCTTGTATGACATCGTGCAAGCTCCGGCCGTCGGTACGAATAACGACGGTATCCGAGGAGATTTTCAGCCGTCCAAAGCCCTGGCTGTCGCGGGCATCGCGCGCGCGCATCTGTGCCAAGACCTCTGCATAGGGCTCTTTGCGCTCCTGGCAGCGTCGTCGGGCGCGCTCGTCCGCAGAAGCATCGAGGTAGAATTTCACCTCGGCATTAGGGAGGACAACTGCACCGATGTCGCGTCCTTCCATAACGACGTTCTGATGGCGAGCGAGGGCTTGTTGCTGGGCGATGAGAAATTCGCGCACTTCCGGGCGAGCAGCGACTTGCGAAGCGAGCTCGTCCATCTCTGGAGTGTAGAGTTTTTCTGTGACGTCCTCACCGTTGAGCAAGATACGCTCATCGGGGGCGATTGTGATCTTTATCTCCGAAAGCGTGTAGCCTTGTGAAAATCCTAAGGCCACCGCACGATACATTGCCCCGGTGTTAATGAACAAAAAGTTAAAGTGTTTCGCGAGCGCACGGGCGACGCTGGTCTTGCCCGATCCGGCGGGGCCATCAATGGCGATCTGCATCATATCATCCCCTGCACGCCCTTCCAGATCATATGGATCGCCGAATAGAGCAGCACAACCCCGAAGAGCCGTCGCAGAAAGACTTTCGAGACTTTCGTCGTGCTCCACGCTCCCAGCTGTGCCCCAATAATAATGCCCAAAGCGAGCGGGATCGCCAAGTCTATATGCAGATTGCCCTGGAGGAAGTGCGTCACGGCAGCGATGAGCGACGACGGCCCCATAACGAAAAGACTGGTCGCCACAGCGCTCACGATCTCGACGCCCAGAAAGATGTTCATTGCCGGGACCATGACGATCCCGCCGCCGATCCCAAAGAACCCCGCAGCAATTCCAGCGATCAGCCCGACAAGAGCACCGAGCAGGGGCGTGGGATTCCCGTGGGGATCGAGGCCGCGCTTGAGCAATAATCCCAGCTCTTTCGGCTCTTTGCCCGCGAGCATCAGCCCAGAGACATAGAGCAAGAGCACTCCAAACGCGATGGCAAGCGCGTCGCTAGAGACGAACTTGGTAGCCAACGCTCCCAACCATGCGCCGACAAGCGCCATCGGCAGCAGTGCGAGGGCGAATCTATAGTCTATTTTCTTTTGACGCGAATAGGCGACTGTGCTGGAGATCGCGTTAAAGACTATCGCAGCTAAGCTGGTGCCGACGGCTTCTTGGGTCGTGCCTACAGAGCCCAAAAAGACTAGGAGCGGGACCATGAAGATCCCGCCGCCGACCCCGACCATGCTCGCCAGCCAGCCGATGGCAATGGCTGCAAAAAATAACAATAAAAAGATCAATCTCTGTTCTCCGGCGAATGAATTCGCTGTCTCAAAAGATAGAAGCGTGCTAAAGCACGCTGAGAAGCCTGCTTTAGCAGGCTTCTACCTCCTCAGCCGGATGCTTGGGCATCCGGCCCCCTCTTCCGTCTCAGATACCCTTCAATGAACGGGTCCAGCTCGCCGTCCAGAACGGCTTGCACGTCCCCCACCTCGATCTCCGTGCGATGGTCTTTCACTAATTGGTACGGCTGCAAGACATACGAGCGAATCTGGCTGCCCCACTCAATCGCGCGCAGCTCCCCGCGCACCTTGGCTAGCTCTTCTTCTTTTTCTCGTAACTTCAGTTCATATAAGCGCGCGGTGAGAATATCCATGGCGATCGCTTTGTTCTGGTGCTGGCTTCTCTCTTTCTGACAGGCGACGACGATCCCCGTAGGCAGATGCGTAATTCTCACGGCAGAATCTGTTTTATTGACGTGCTGGCCGCCCGCTCCCCCGGCACGGTAGGTGTCAATTCTCAAATCTTCAGGACGGATCTCGACGTCAGCCTCTTCGACTTTGGGGACTACCGTGACGGCGGCAAACGACGTGTGTCGCCGCGCGTTCGCGTCAAACGGCGAGATGCGCACCAAGCGGTGGACGCCGCGCTCCGCCTTCAAATATCCGTAGGCATAAGGGCCTTGAACTTCGACCGTGGCGCTCTTGATCCCGGCGACTTCACCGGGACTGACTTCGATCAAGCCTGCTCGCCAACGCCGTCTTTCGAGGTAGCGCAGATACATTCTCAGGAGCATCTCGGCCCAATCTTGCGCGTCGGTGCCCCCGGCCCCAGCATTGATCGCAAGGTAACAATCGTTCGCGTCGTATGGCTCGTTGAGAAAGGCCTCAAGTTCCAACGCTGCCAAACGCCTCTCGAACTCTTGAGCGCCCAGCTGGACCTCGCGCTCGACCGATGGGTCGGCTTCTGATCTGCCCAACTCTTCTAAGACTTCCAGATCGTCGAGCTGCGTCTCAAGAGCTTGATATTTCTGAAGAATCCGGCGCTTCTGCTCGACTTGCTGGGAGACAAGCTTCGCTCGGTGTCTGTCCTCCCAGAAGCCGGGAGCGGCCATCTGGTCTTCGAACTGCTTCAGTTCGGTTTCGAGAACTGCTAAGTCAAAGACGATCTGCGATCTGCGTGAGGCGATCGCGAAGTTCTTGAAGCACGGCTATCTTCCTCCCTTGGCGAATCCATGCGCTCTATAGGGGCGAACGGCCGTTCGCCCCTCCTTGCACCATTCACTGACAGTATTCTATGATTGCTGCGTGAGAAATGCAAGAGGCACACTCTTTATCGTCGCCACGCCCATGGGGAACTTAGAGGACATCACCCTGCGAGCGCTGAGAACTCTCAAAGAGTGCGATCTCATTATCGCTGAGGACACACGGCACTCGCGCAAGCTTCTGGCACACTACGGAATCGAAAGACCCTTTGGGCGCAGCTTATATCGCGGAGTGGAGGGCGAGCGCGTCGAATACTTTTTAGAGAAGCTTAAAGCCGGGGCGAAGATCGCGCTCATCTCCGATGCGGGGACGCCTCTTATCTGCGATCCGGGATATGAGCTCGTCCGACGGGCGATCGCTGACGATATTGGTGTGATCGCGATTCCGGGGCCAACGGCGCTGATCACGGCTCTGACCGTGTCGGGCTTTTCTACAGAGCGATTCGTCTTCGAGGGCGTGCCGCCAAAGAGAGAGAGGGCCAAGCGCGAGTTCTGCGCGCGGCTCGCTCAAGAGCCTCGTACAGTGGTGCTGTATGAATCGCCCCATCGGGTGCTGGAGACTCTTACCGTGATGAGCGAATTCTTTGCGGACAGACAGATCGCGCTCTGTCGCGAATTGACAAAAGTGCATGAAGAGGTCTTACGGGGCAGGCCCGGTGAGATTCTGGAGCAGCTGAGATCACGCCCGGCGATCAAGGGCGAGATCACGATCGTCATCGAGCCTAGGAAGTCTGAAGAGTCTGAAGAGTCAAAAGATGCGAAGCTGAGCGTGGTCGAGCACGTGCAGAAGCTGATGGCCGAAGGGCTGAGCAAGAGAGCAGCGATTAAGCAGGTGGCAAAGCTGAAAGGACTGACTAAGCGGGAAGTCTATAACCAAGTGATGAAAAGCAGACCATAGCTCTTAAAGCCACAGAGCTTCTAAGAGAGCGCCGGGATCTCGCGGACTTGATCCCCAGAGACTTCTAAGACGATATTGTCAATCAAGCGCGCCTTGCCGAAGTAGACGGCGAGCGCGATCAAGATTCGTCCTTCTATTTTCTCGACGGGCTGCAGGTCTCTCACCCCAACGATCTCGATGTAGTCTATCTGCGCTTCGCTGGCTAGCTTAATCAGGCCCTCCATCTCCGCGATGACGCTTTGAGGGTCGCGCTCACCAGCGGAGATCAGATCCCTAGCGCGCTGGAGAGAGCGAAAGAGCACGGTGCTCTGCGCGCGCTGCTTTGGGGTTAAGTAGACATTCCGGCTGCTCAAAGCTAAGCCATCGCGCTCGCGCACCGTCAGGGCTGAGATAATCTTGACGGGGAAGTTCAAGTCTTCGACCAATCTCTTGATGATGATGAGCTGCTGTGCGTCCTTCTGGCCGAAGACGGCGACGTCAGGTTGAACAATGTTAAAGAGCTTGCTCACAACCAGAACGACCCCGTGAAAGTGTCCGGGACGCCGCGTCCCGCAAAGACGGTCGGAGAGCTTCTCGATCTGAAATGTGATCAGCGAGCGTTCGGGGTACATCTCGGAGACTTCCGGGGCGAAGATCAGATCCGCCCCACGAGCTCCGCAGAGCCTTCTGTCGCGCTCGAAATCTCGGGGATACGCAGCAAAATCCTCTTGAGGGCCGAACTGAGTCGGGTTGACAAAGATGCTCACCACGACAAAATCGCTATACTCTTTCGCAATGTCTATCAGCTTTAAATGCCCCTCGTGCAGATAGCCCATCGTGGGCACAAAGCCGATGCGCTTGCCCTGAGCCCGTGCGCTGGCTATAGCTGTTCGTGTTTCGGCAATCGTGCGCGTGATGAGCATACTACAGTTTTCTGATCTGCACGCCCAGTTCCTCGCTCAACCGGGCTGCAATCCGCTTGACCATCTCGTTGACTTCTTCGTCGCTCAATGTCTTGTGCCAATCTCTAAAAGTGATCTCATAGGTCAAGCTCTTCATGCCCGGCGGAATCTGGTTCCCTCGGTAGAGGTCATATAAGAAGACGCGCTCGACGCGACGCTCGCCCTCTAAAATCCGGCGCACCTGCACTTCGGGCACGCTCTCTAAAACAAGGAGCGACAGATCGCGTCGTGAGGCGGGATACTTGGGCGTCACTTTCGGTTGCAGCTCTGACCAGATCGGCAGCGCCAGCGTCTGCAAGCGTTGGTAAATCTCTTCGACATTCAGTTCAAAAAGATAAGCCGGCCAAGGCAAATCGTAGCGGCGCGCTAGATCGGGGTGCAACTCGCCCAGCAGCCCCAAGACGTCATCCTTGGCTTTGAGCGTTGCTTGGCGCGTCGGGTGTAAGACCTTCTCTGCGCTGGGCTCGAACGAGAAATTCTTGAACCCCAGCTCTAGCACGAGCGTCTCAACAATCCCCTTCAGATCGTAAAAGTCATACGTCTGCTGGCGTCCTTTCAAGGGCACCAGCGCGCGGCCGGCCAACGCCGCCCCCAAGGCCAGCCGCTCACGCACAGTCCGACCTTCACGATGAAAGACTTTGCCGATCTCGAAGAGCCGGACACTGTCTACTTGTTGGTACGCATTGTGCTGAAGATTTCTCAGTAACCCTGGCCACAGCCCCGCTCTGAGCGCGTAGGATTCATCGCTCATGGGGTTGCGCAAACGCACAAGCTTGCCGTCATCGAAAAATTCTACGTCCTCGTGCGAGATGAACCCGAAGTTGACGGCCTCGCTCACTCCCAGACTCGTCAGAATCTTTCTGATTCTGTCTTGTAAGTCTTCGACGCGATCACGGCGTCCTGCTATGAGTGGCAGCGCCGGTCGCTGCGCCGGGATTTTGTCATAGCCATAGATGCGCCCGACCTCTTCGATCACATCAATCTCGCGCTCGACCTCGCGTCGGAAGCTGGGGATTTCCACGCGCCAGCACTGAGACGCCTCGCGCTCCAGGGAAAACTCGAGTCGCTGTAGGATTCTTTCAGTGCGCTCCAGCGGGACAGAGACCCCCAGAATCTTCTCGATGCGCGCCGCTCTGAGCAGACAGGAGCGGCGCTCGATCTTTTTGGGATAGACATCAAGCACACCGTGGGCAGCCGAACAACCGCCCCCCGATTGCTGGAGCAGCGCCCCAACGCGATTGAGCGCTGTAATGACAATATGGGGATCCATGTCGCGCTCGAAACGATGGCTTGCTTCCGTGTGCAGCCCTAAATTTTTTGCAGTGCGTCGCACGGAGATGGGATCAAAATAAGCTGACTCCAACAGAACTTTTCGAGTGCTCTCGGAGACTTCGCTGGCAGCCCCGCCCATGACTCCAGCAACCGCGACGGGCCGGCGCGCATCAGCAATCACCAGATCGCTGACACTGAGAGATCGCTCGACCCCATCCAGGGTGGTGATCTTCTCCCCGGGGCGGGCACGCCGCACGATAATTTTATGCCCTTCGAGTCTGTCATAATCGAAAGCGTGCGTGGGGTGGCCGAGCTCCAAGAGCACATAGTTCGTCGCGTCTACGATCCTACTGATCGGCCTCAGTCCAGCTTTGGCCAAACGGTGCTGCATTTTGAGGGGAGACGGAGCCGGACGGAAATCGCTAAAGATCCGACACGCATACCGGGGACATCCTTGAGCATCTTCGATCTCTATGGAAGCCAGTGTTTCGACCTTCTTGGCGCTTTCTCGCACGGTAGTGTCGGGTTTGCTCAGATCGAGATCGTACAACGCACTGATCTCGCGGGCAACGCCCAGCACGCTCAGCGCATCGGGCCGATTGGACTTCGTCTCTAAGACTAAAACAAAGTCATCGAACTCTAGCTGTCCAACGAAGTCCTGTCCGACTTGCAACCCCAGTTCTGGTTCTAAGTTCCACACGCCGGGGGATTTTTCTTCCAATCCCAGCTCGGCGCGCGAACAGATCATGCCCGCAGATCTCTCGCCGCGAAATACAAGGGCTTCTACCGTCTGACCATGGGGAAGGCGGCCTCCCGCGCGAATGACTGGGACGAGCGCTCCTTCAGTAATATTGGGAGCTCCAGAGACCAATTGTACCGTTTCACTTCCCAGTGACACCTCACAGATCTTCAGGCGCTCAGCGTTGGGGTGTGGGCTGGTTTTGATCACTTTCCCGACGACGATCCCTTCGGGCAGCCCAACCCGCTCAACATCAGCCACTTCGAGCCCAGCGAGGGTCAATCGCTCTGCCAATTCTCTGACAAAGCCGACATCGGGCGGTATCGGAACGAACTCGGCCAACCATCTATACGGAACGCGCATTAGCGAAACTGCACCCCGACCGAGATGAGCACGTGTTGCTCGTCATAGGCCGCCCCCACGAGGGGATACCCCACGCGCAGCAGCAGCGTGAAAGGCAAGAGTCCTCCCAGGCTTGTGCCACTCAGCCGAAACTCGATCCCTGCTTCGACTTTGGCCCCTTCTGTGTCGAGCCAGCTCTCAAAAGTGGGCGCCGTCCGGGCGGCGAGCACGTAGACCGCTTGGTCTATCTCGTTCATAACGGCAAGATTGAGGACATTGTACCCCATCTCGCGCTGGAGCGGGAAGTTGACTTCGGCGTAGCTCAACCACCGAAACCGATCGGAGAACGGGAACCCATTCACGCTCTTGAAGGACGCCAGCTCGCTCAAGTCAAAGCGAAAGCTCCCCCGGGTGTTGAAGCCCATCCCAAAGTCAGCTGCGACGTCGAGATAGACATTGGGCCAGAGTCTCAGGCGCGTGATCCCCTGCAGTGAGAGCTGGGTAAAGTCGAACCCTTGGCGCAAGGACACCCCAATAATATAGAGATCTTTGAGCAGTTCGCTGCGCTGGTAGTCAAACGCAGCAAAAGCCACCGGAACCAGTGGGCCGCCGGCCCCTTCAGGGGCGTCGAGCAGCCGCGCTATGGTCAGCACAAATTGCTCTTGAGGCACCCAGTAGACACCCCGATAGCCAATATTCGGCTGAGCGAACGTCTGCCAGCTGAGGCTGGCCAGACCAAAGAGATCCATCCCGGTCGTGCTCAGAGCTGCCGTCGCTACCGTCCCGCGCCCCAGATTGAGCGCCCCTGCAAGATACCCGTTCCCGATCACCCACCGGTGATCGTTGAGAAAGCTCCCTTCGACGGTTTGCGATAGGGGGTTGAAACGAATGAGATATGCATCTAACGGCATATCGTTATCGCCGTTGGTGATAACCCGCGTCCGCATAGGGTAATAATTGTTTAAGCGATTGACGTCGGGAGTCACTTCCTGGGGGTCAACGCGGACCTCTTTGATAGGGTGCTTAGCACGAAACTCCCAGATTTCTGTAGGACGATCGCTCTCGTAAATATAGCTGAACTCTTCTTCGAGTTCCGAGACGGCAACAATAGTGACGGGCATGTGAATCGGGCCCTTGCGCTCCAAGTGCACGCGCACGAGATAGCGATCGTCGTTTGGCTCTATCGGTTGGCCTTGCGATTGCTCCAGCGGTGTTGTCTCAATACCAGTGACCGCGTAATCCAAAAAGGGTGCCGGATCGTCGTCGCGATGGAGCCATGCCGCAAAGAACTCTTTGAGGTCTTGGCCGGAGATCTCTTCAGCAAGGGCTTCGAAGTCACCGATCTGCATGAGCTTATGGGCCCACCGCTCTTGAGCTGTCTGCAAGAGCCGGTTCATCTTCTCGTGGCCGATGAGGCCACGCAGCGCCCGCAACACTAGATAGCCCTTATTGTAAAGTCTCACGAAGCTGTAGTTCGCGCAGCGCACCTCTTGCTGCGGCTTGATGATCGCCTCATCAAAGCGATCTTTCCGAGCCAAGACGTAGGGTAATTCGCTGAAATGCTCGCGCAAATTTAAATACCCCAGTTGGGATTGAATGAATTTTTCCAGCAACCCGGAGCGCTCCAGCTTGATGAGATTGGGGCCAAACTCGCCGTACTTCTCTTCAAAGTAGGTAACTGCTAGATACTCGGCAAAGGCTTCAGAAAGAAAGTTCTCAGCGTTCAAATCTACCCCGATGCCGATGCCCCACCATTGATGGGCCATCTCATGGGCTAAGACATACTCTGTTAACCGGTCGAGCATCCCGGCGACTCCCAAGTCTTTCTCGAAGAAGAACGAGCTGCCGAGGATGACAAAGCCATCGGCGGCCATGCCGAAGTACCCACTTGCTGAAGACTCGACGATCACTAAACGCTTATAGCTATACGGCCCAAAGTGCGCTTGATAATACTCAAGAATCTCGCGGGCATATGTAGCTAATAAGCGGGCATTGGCTTCGTGCCCTGGCCGATAGTAGACATAGATGGGAACGGCGTCTTTGAGCTCGTATTGTTTGAAAGTATCACTGATGCTGATGGGGATTGAGCGAATGGGGACATCGGAGGTCACCCGCACGAGCTTCTGCCCTTTCAGTTCTTTCAAAGGCTCTTCAGTGTGCTGGTCAGCTCCTGCGGCAACGACGTAGTCTTCGGGCAGCGTCAATTCCAGCTCATAGAGGGCTGCTGGCATCAAAAACTTATAGTACGGGCGCTGGGCTATATAGCGACCATCAATCAGCTCGCTGGCCGGCACGGGAAGGGGGCTCCACCCGAAACGCCATGTGAAAATCCCATTGTGCAATCCCTCATCAGGACCGGTGATGCGCGGAAATTTGGTGGTAAAATCAATGACGACAGTGGCCGTCTCGCCTGAAGCTAAAGGCTGTGGCAGGTTTACTCTCAGCACGGTGTCGTCTAGCGAATACGTTTGGAACCAATCCGGCCCCCTCTCGAGCCCGAACTGAAGAGGAGTCCCATCGCTGGTTTCGACTTGGTGGACCTCCATCCAGGCCGGTTCAAAACCGTTCCAATACGAGCCATCAAGCACGGCAGGGGCCAAATACGGATTCGGCTCGCGGCTGTAATTGGGCATGAGCAGAAAATAGAGGGCGGGCAACGGCAACGCAGAATCGTTTGTATATTCGACGGCAGCCGTCCCAGAGATCACCCGGCCCTCCGGGTCCAGCGTGACCTGCAAAAAGTAGCGATCTGGCTTCATGTGCTCTGCTTGAGCCCACGAAGCAGAAATACAGACTAACACGGCCCACAGCACACCCCAAGTACTTCGTACGGCTTTGGTCATCACGTGTCTTTCCCTCCTGCTGCAAAGATTATACTTTTGCCATGGCCAACACTTCGATGCGCACCTGGCGCACTTCCTTCTCGGTGGCCTCCGTCACGACGAGACGCGCGCCATTCACCGTGAGCGCCGTACCCACTTTAGGGATCTCCGCGAGCCGATGCAAGAGCAATCCCCCAATCGTCACGGCCTCCGATAGCGGCAAATCCAAGGAGAGGCGCGCGTTCAGTTCGTCTATCGCCGTTTCCCCGTCCACTAGATAGACATTGGGGGCAAGCTGTTTGATCTGCATGGCTGCCCGTTTCTCTTCGGGCTCGTCGTATTCGTCACGGATCTCGCCAACGATCTCTTCTAAAATGTCTTCGAGAGTAACCACGCCCATCAGGCCGCCATACTCGTCCACGACGATGGCCATGTGTTTCTTATTGCGCTGAAAATCGCGCAGCAGCCGTCGGATCGGCTTATTGGGCGTTGTGAAGTGCGCTGCTCTGAGAATGTGCTCCAGGCGTGCCTCGCTCAAGAATTCCCGCAGCCGACGGACTTCGGCTTCGTAGAACGCCCGTTCTTCCGTGAGCTTTTTGAGCTCTTCTGGAGCGGTTGCTTCCTTCATGCGTCGAGGCAGCTCGTCTTGGAGTTTTTTCTTATATTCGTCGAGCTTCTGCTTTTCAGCATACCCAAAGCGCAGTAGGTCTTTGGCATGCAGCACCCCGCGAATGTTGTCCAGACTGCGCTCGTAGACGGGATAGCGCGAGTGGCCTTCGCGGGCGATCAATTCGCGCACCTCAGAGAGCGGCGTGTGGATCTCGATGGCCACAACGTGCGTGCGCGGCACCATCACTTGCCGGGCCACTAGATCGTCATAGGCGAAGATGCGGCGGATCATCTCGCCCTCTTCTTCTTGGAGCATGCCGCGCTCTTCGCTCATCTCAATCAGTAATTTGATCTGATCTTCGCTGACGTGCATTGGCTCTCGGCTGCGATACTGTGCCGGAAAGATGCGCAAGAGCCCATTGGCTGCTCCTTGGAAAGCCGTTGTCAGAGGGCGCAGCACGACGGAGAGCCAATAGAGCGGGCCGATCACTATGGGCGTCAAGCGCTCCGCATTGTTCTTTCCTAAGTGCTTTGGCGTGATCTCCCCGAAGATCAACAGATAGATCGTGATCAAGGTCGTCGCGACGAGCGCCGTCTCCGAACCGCTCAACGCCGGAAAGAGCTGCAGCGTCAACACCGTTGCGATGGAGCTGGCAAATAAGTTCACGAAGTTATTGACGATGGCCATGGTGGTGATGAGCGACGTCGGGTTATCGTACAGGGCTTGCAGAGCGCGTTGCCGGCGCGGGTGCTCGCGCATCATAGATTTCAGTCGCAACCGGCTGACCGACGCGATGGCCATCTCGGAGACTGAAAAGAAGAACGACAAGAGTGTCAGCACCGCCAATACCGTCAATCCCCAGGTTAAACTCATAAGATCTCTCTTGCCTGCTCCTTCAATCTCACTCAACGGAGAGCAGTTTTGCAAGTTCGATTATAAATTTGCCCCGCGCGCTTTGCAAACGAGGCCTCTCATGGGGTATCTTAATAGATCGCTATGGACGCCCAAGAGATCCGAGCCTTGATAGAGATCTTCGAACGCTCATCGCTCTCGGAGTTAACTCTCGAACGCGGGGGAGCGCGCTTGATCCTGAAGCGTGAAGGCACACACACCACCGCGTCGGTTGCTGCACCTTTGCCTGCACAGCCCTTGCCCCAGAGCATCACTCCTGCTCCTCCATCTGCTTCTGGTGTGCCCTCGGCTGATGCTTTTCCCCATAGCTATGTCATAACGTCCCCCTTAGTAGGGACGTTCTATCGGCGACCAGCCCCGGCAGAGGAGCCGTATGTCGAGCTCGGGGATCGCATTGAGAAGGGGGATACCGTCTGTATCATCGAAGCAATGAAAGTGATGAACGAGATCAAGGCCGAACAGGCTGGAATCGTGGAGAAAATCCTGGTTGAAGACAGCAAGCCCGTTGAGTACGGGCAACCGTTGATGGTGATACACCCTGTGTAGGGGCAGGCCCCTGTGCCTGCCCTGGGCAACTCCTAACAATGTTCAAAAAGATTCTCATTGCCAATCGCGGGGAGATCGCCGTGCGCATCATCGAGGCGGCGCGCGAGCTGGATATCCAAACAGTTGCGATCTTTTCCGAGGCTGACCGCGGGGCCTTGCATGCTCGCTTGGCCGATGAAGCCTACTGTATCGGCCCGGCCCCAGCGCAGCAGTCGTACTTAAAGATCGCCGCGGTGATGAGCGCCGCGGAGATCTCTCGCGCGGAAGCTATCCATCCGGGCTACGGTTTTCTGGCGGAAGACCCGCATTTCGTCGAAGTGTGCGAAGCCTCAAAGATAGCTTTCATTGGCCCCGGCTATCACACCATGCTCCAGGCGGGCGACAAGCTCCGGGCGAAAGCCGCCGTGCGCGCCGCCGGTGTCCCCGTGGTTCCCGGTTCGGAAGCCCTCAAGACAGAAGAGGACCTGCGGGCAGCCGTCGGGCATGTAGGGTATCCGTTACTGTTGAAAGCTTCAGCCGGGGGCGGCGGCCGGGGGATGCGCATCGTGTATGAAGAATCAGAGCTGTTAGAGAAGTTTCATGCGGCGCAACGCGAGGCCGAGGCGGCCTTCGGCGATCCGACCGTCTATATCGAAAGATATCTCCCCAACGCTCGGCACATCGAAGTGCAGATATTGGCCGACCAGCATGGTAAGGTCGTGCACTGGGGCGAGCGCGAGTGCTCTATTCAACGGCGCTACCAGAAATTGATCGAAGAGTCGCCAGCGCCCGCTCTCACGGACGAGCTGCGCCAAGCCATGTGGGAGGCAGCAGTTCGGGCTGCGCACGCGTTAGATTATCAAAACGCCGGGACGATGGAGTTCTTGGTCTCCGGGGAAGAGTTTTATTTTATAGAAACAAACGCACGCATCCAGGTTGAGCATCCCGTTTCAGAGATGCGCGTTGGGAAGAACTTAATTAAAGAACAGATTCGCATCGCGGCGGGCGAGAAGCTTGGCTACAGCCAACGAGATATAAAATTTCAAGGGCACGCGATGGAGTGCCGGCTGAACGCTGAAGACCCGGCAAAAGATTTTGCGCCGTCGCCCGGAACGGTACAGATCAAATCGCTGCCGGGCGGGCATGGGGTTCGCTTAGACACAGCGCTCTATGACGGGCTACAGATGACGCCCTTTTACGATTCTCTTTTGGCCAAGCTGATCGTGCACGGACAGAACCGTCACGAGACACTGCGCAAGATGCTCAACGCCCTGCGGCGTTTCGAGCTCGAAGGGATTGCGACGACTCGCGATCTCTGTCTGGAGATCGTCTCTAGCCCCTCGTTTGCCAGCGGCGAGTTCGACACGCAGTTTTTGGAGAAGCGAAAAATAATGCGTTGACAGCGCCGCGACTATACAGTACAATGAGCAGCCAATCTAGATCTTATGTTTAACACGCTGACCGAGAAACTGCATAGCGTTTTGACGCAGTTGCGCCGGCGCGGTGCTCTCACCGAGCAAGACTTAGATGAGGGCCTGCGCCAAGTCCGGCTCGCTTTATTGGAAGCCGACGTCAATTACAAAGTTGTCAGAAAATTTATAGACGACGTCAAGCGAGAAGCTCTGGGCGCAAAGATTTTAGAGAGCCTCACGCCTGGGCAACAGATCGTCAAAATCGTTCGAGACGAATTGGTAAAAATTCTCGGCGGCACACGTGCCGACCTCAAACTGACCAGTTGGCCGGCTGTGATACTGTTGGTCGGTCTCCAGGGCTCCGGCAAGACCACCATGGCTGGGAAGCTCGCCAAGCATCTCACCGAAAAACTCAGCAAGAAAGTCTTGCTGGCAGCGACCGACCTCCAGCGCCCAGCGGCCATCGAACAGCTCAAACAGTTGGGGGCAAAACTCGGCTACCCCGTCTACGCCACCGGGCAAACGCCTATAGAAGTCGCCCACGGGGCCCTGCAAGAAGCGCGAAAGAACTCTTTTGATATTTTGATTCTTGACACAGCGGGCCGACTTCACATCAACGAAGAGCTGATGGCCGAGTTGGGCGACATGAAAGAGAAGCTCCAGCCCACAGAGATTCTGTTAGTCGCCGACGCCATGACCGGTCAGGAGGCCGTCAATATCGCACAGGCGTTCGATCAACGGCTGGATCTCTCTGGCATTATCTTGACGAAGCTCGACGGCGATGCGCGCGGCGGTGCAGCCCTCTCGATGATCACCGTTACAGGGCGGCCCATTAAATTCGTGGGCGTGGGCGAAAAGATAGAAGACTTAGAAGTCTTTCACCCCGACCGGATGGCCGAGCGCATCTTGGGGATGGGCGACATGCTCTCGCTCATTGAAGAAGCCGAGGCCCGTGTAGACGCCAAGAAAGCCGAAGAGTTTGTGAGGAAAATTCAGAAAGAGAGCTTTACGCTGGAAGACTTTCGTGAACAGATTCAGCAGTTGCGCCGGATGGGACCGATCACAAAATTGTTGGAAAAAATTCCCGGCATGCACAAAGTGGACGTGGACGAAAAAGCGCTCCGTCGCGTTGAAGCGATCATCAATTCCATGACCAAGGAAGAGCGCCGCAAGCCGGAAATTCTGAATGGGCAACGCAGGAAGCGCATCGCTCTGGGCAGCGGCACCCACGTCAGTGAAGTGAATAAGCTCTTGAAGCGCTTCGACGAAGCCAAGAAGATGATGAAACAACTCAAAGGGAGAAAGCTTCCCTTCGGGCAGATGCCTTTTGGACGGTAGCGCCCCCTCGCCGCGCTGACACTCGAATACAGAACTCTCAGGAGGAAAGAGAAGCTATGGCCGTGAAAATCAGGCTCAAACGGATTGGCCGACGGGCACAGCCGTCCTACCGGCTTGTGGTCGTCGAAGAGACGAAGCCCCGCGATACCCGTGTGATCGCTGATTTGGGTTGGTATGATGCCCTCCACGGGCAGCATGAAATTGACACAGCTCAGGCGTTGCTATGGCTCGGCCGAGGAGCCCAGCCCAGCCAGACCGCACGCCATCTGCTCTCCAAGAAGGGCATCTTGGCAGAGTTGCATAAACGGCAACAGACAAAAGCTAGCTCGTGAACCAGGTATTTGAGGCATTGCAGTATCTGATCCGGACGCTCGTTGACGCCCCGCACAAGATCGCCATTGAGCGGATCGAGACACCAAAGACGGATATTTATAATATCAGTGTTTCACAAGATGAGATGGGACGGTTAGTCGGACGAAATGGGCGCACCGCCGAGGCCATCCGGGATGTGCTGGGAGCCGTAGGCGCACTGGCAGGCAAAGAAGTCATTTTGGATGTCATCGAAGCTCGGTCGGCTGCGCGTCGGCGAGGCCGATCACGCCCTCAACGTCGCCGAGAGTCTTCCCAGAATGCGCATTGAGATCGTCACGATCTTCCCTCAGATGCTGGCAGCGTTCTTCGAGGCCGGCGTGATCGGCGCGGCACGCCAAGCCGGCTTGGTGCAGGTTCATATTCATGACTTGAGAGCTTTTACTACAGATAAACACCAGCAAGTTGACGATCGCCCCTACGGGGGCGGACCGGGGATGGTCTTGAAGCCCGAGCCGTTCTTTCGCGCTGTTGAATCCATCAAGGCCCAGCTGGCTGCAGAGCCGCGTGTGATCTTGCTCTCCGCGCAGGGCAAGCTTTTTACGCAAACGATAGCGAAAGACTTGGCCCAAGCCCCCGCGATCATTCTGTTATGTGGGCGGTATGGAGGCGTTGACGAGCGCGTCGTCAGTATGTGCACTGATGAGCTCTCCATCGGCGATTATGTGCTCAGCGGAGGCGAGGCGGCGGCCGCCGTGATCGCTGACTGCGTGGCGCGTCTTGTCCCCGGCGTCATCGGCAAGCAAGAGTCGGTGGAGCACGATTCGTTCTATAATGAGAACGAAAAGCTTTTGGGGCCGCCTCAGTACACGCGTCCGCCGGAGTTCCAAGGGTTGCGCGTCCCGGATGTCCTGCTGACGGGAGACCATAAAAAGATCGAGGAGTTCCGCCGCCGCGCGGCGCTGGAGAAGACCTTGAAGAACAGGCCGGATTTGCTCCAGAGATGAGCGATGATGGGCAATCTCTACATCGGGCTGGTGCACTATCCCTGTCGTGATCGCAACGACAAGATCGTGACGACCATGCTGACCCCCATTGATGTGACCGACATTGCGCGCAGCGCCTGCACCTACGAGGTCGCCCAGTTTTTTATTGTTACGCCGCTGCCCAGCCAGCAGGCCATCGCTCAGAAACTCGTTGACTTTTGGCTGAAAGCCGAGCCCGATGTGGCTTACCGGCGCCCGGCCTTGCAACGCGTGCGCGTTGTTGATAGGCTAGAGGCCAGTTGTCACGAGGTCATGCGCCGAGAGGGCCTCGCCCCGGTGCTGGTCGGCACAGATGCACGCGAGCTCCAGGGACCCCGCATCAGCTATGAGCAACTGCGTGAGCTGCTTGAAACTGATCGTCGGCCCGTCTATCTATTGTTCGGGACGGGGTGGGGCATCGCCTTGGAGGTGTTGGAACGGGTTGATTATCTGTTGCCGCCGCTGTGGGGACCCGGTGCTTATAATCACCTGTCTGTGCGGGCAGCTGTTGCTATTATTCTCGATCGCCTGCGCGGCCGCAAACGCAAAGGGAGTGACTCTGTATGAATACCGTCATTATTCGCGAGATAGAGCAAGAATTCTTGAAGAAAGATCTGCCGGCATTTCGCCCCGGTGACACGATTCGTGTCCACGAGCGAGTGCTCGAGGGCGGAGAAGGTCGGGAACGAACCCAGGTCTTTGAAGGCATTGTGGTCAAGCGTGCCGGCAGCGGCACGAGCAAGACGTTCACCGTGCGGAAGCTTTCCTCAGGGATTGGGGTCGAGAAGATCTTCCCCTTGCACTCGCCGCGGATTGTCAAGATTGAAGTCGTCGAGCGTGGTCGCGCGCGCCGCGCGCGCTTGACCTATCTGCGACGCAAGAAGAGCAATGTCTGATGAACTCAAGCCAGACGACCCTCTCTCGGCAGAGCCGACGGCCGCTGATTCTCTTCTGCAAGAGGAGCGCCACCGGCCCTGGCTGGCTCGGCTGCTCCATCGCCTTGGCGTGGAGACCGGCCCCGCAGCCGAGTGGGCGCTAGACTGGCTTCAGATCATTATCGTCGCGGTGCTACTGGCGCTCTTTACGATGAACTTCGTCATCGTGAGGATGCGCGTGCCCACGGGCTCGATGGAACCGACAATAATGCCGGGCAGCTCGTTCTTCGTGGACAAATTGTCGTTTTATTTCCGCAAGCCTCAGCCCGGCGACATTGTCGTTTTTTGGCACAACGAGGGCACCGGCGAAGCCCCCCGCATGGTGCGCTACGTGAAACGTCTTATCGCGGTTGGGGGGCAGACCGTTCAGATCAAAGACTGCTATGTCTACGTCAATGGCGTCCCCCTGCGGGGCACGGCGTTCAACCATCCGGAGCATCCCGATCCAGAGCGCCGCTGTTACTATAATGCCGGCAAGATGGGCGATCAGTTGCTCACTGTGCCAGCGGGGCACTTCTTCGTCCTGGGAGATAATAGCCGGAACAGCTTAGACGGGAGATTCTGGGATTTCCCGTTCGTCTGCGAGAAAGACTTTATCGGGGAGCCGTTCTTGAAAGTGTGGCCTCCAACCCAGATCGGGTTTATGAACGGCTACTTTGGCAGTGCACGCTGAGGAGCTTTTTGACGTTCTTCTCTAGGCAGCTTATAATCTCCCCGGCATGAAGATCGAGCTGCACCCACCCATTACCAATGCCTCCGGCCCGCACTCCGTTACTTATGAAGAACTCGAACGCATCGCCCGGTCGGCCGCCGGCGCCGTCGTCACCAAAAGCATGACCCACTGCCCGCGCACAGGAAACCCCGAACCCAGACTCCGCGCGCACTTAGATGGCGAGCTCGGCTCGCTCAACTCGATGGGCCTGCCCAATCTCGGCTATCAAGAGTACGCCCAGCTCATTCCCAAACTCAAGGAGTTCGGCAAGCCCATCATTGCCAGCGTCGCCAGCGCGACCTGTGAGCACAAGCTTCCCCCGCCAGTGCAGTATCACGAGATCGCCGTGGCGATCGCTCAAGCCGGTGCAGACGCGCTTGAGCTGAATCTCTCGTGCCCGAACTTGGAAGAGGTCCCCATCGCTATGGACCCGCCCAGCGTGCGCGCTGTTCTTCAAGCCGTCACGCGCGCTGTGAACATCCCCGTAGGCGTTAAACTCTCGCCGTACAATAACACACCCCAGCTCTTTGCAGAGGTCGCCCGGACGCTGCTTGACTTCGAGCTGGCGTATGTCGCGACCATCAATTCCGAGCCGCTGACGCTCGATATTGATTTGAAGACCCGAACGAAAGTGATTCGTCCCGGCTTTGGGGGTTTGGGCGGCCCGGCGGTCCTGCCCATCGCGCTCGCCGAAGTCCATCGCTTTTATAAGTTCTTTCAGCAGCACAAATCCCAGATTGCCGTCTGGGGTGTGGGGGGCATCACTAAGCCTGAAGATGCGATCAAGCACTTTTTCTGTGGAGCTGCGGCAGTGCAGATTGGGACGCTCTTCTTATGGGAAGGGCCGCAAGCTTTTGAAAAACTGTGGGCGGGCATCCAAGCATGGCTGACGACCAATGGCTTCTCTAGTCTAGAAGAGATCATTGGACAGGTGAGGGAACTTTAAATCACGGAAAGAACAGAGGAGCACGGATGACACGGGAGCGACTCTTATTCCGTGCTTTCTGTGGCTCGTTTCCGTGCCTTCCGTGATTCAAACTGATTATGATTATTCTCGCAAACGCTGAGGTCTTCTTAGACGGCGAGTTGAAGAGATTTGACATAGCGTTTGACGAAAAGATTCGCGCCATCGGGCGCACTCTTGAGGGAGAGCAGAGAATAGATTGCTCTGGCAAGATCGTCTTGCCTGGCGTGATCGACGTGCATGTGCACGCGCGCGATCTGAAGCAATCCCAGAAAGAAGATTGGGGGTCTCTTGGGCGGGCTGCCCGGGCTGGCGGCGTCACGACGGTCTTTGCCATGCCCAACACCGATCCGCCTTTAGATACCGTCGAGCGCGTGTGCGACTACCGCCGCCGCGCTCAGGCTTCCCTCGTCAACGCATTTCTCTACGGGGCGATCACCCCGGAAAATTACAAAAATCTCGATAGACTTGCCCCGTACGTCGAGGCCTTTAAGCTCTATCTGGGCGAGACGACGGGGCAGCTCATCGTCGGCGACAAAAGACTTCATCGCGAGATCTTTAAGATTGTCGCTCACACCGGGAAAGTGCTCGCCGTGCACGCCCAGCGCGGCGGCGATCCCACAGACGTCACGCGCCATGAAGCCGACGATATCTGTTATGTCTTAGATCTGGCAGCAGCCCATGAGACGAAGCTGCACCTGGCGCACGTGACGACCCAGCGGGCCGTCGAAGCGATCTTAGAAGCAAAAAAGTCCCACATAGACGTCTCGTTGGAAACGTGCCCGCATTATCTCTTCTTCACAGCCCAAGATAGGGACAGAGAAGGAGCCTGGTTGAAGATGAATCCCCCCTTAGCTACGGCAGAGGACCGCGAGTTTCTCTGGTGGGCACTCAAGAATAACTTCATAGATATAGTTGCGACCGACCATGCGCCACACACGATTGCAGAGAAGAGCGTAGGGTACGAGAGAGCAGCGGCGGGGGTGCCGGGCGTAGAGTTTCTGTTGCCCTTGCTCTTCGATGCCGTCAACGCTGAAAGATTCTCTCTTCCCCGTCTGGTCGAAGTCTGTTGCACCAATCCGGCGAGGCGTTTTGGGCTTTCCACTGGTGAGCTGCGTGTCGGGCTCGATGCTGATCTTGTCGTCATTGACCCGGACAAACGCAAGATGATCGTGCGGGCGGATGTGCAGAGCAAGTGTGGGTGGTCGCCCTATGAGGGGATGACGCTGCGTGGCTGGCCGGTGATAACGTTTGTCCGGGGGCTTAGAAAAAATCCTCCGTCCGCAGTTCCCTCAAATGAAAGACGGAATTGACCGTGAAGACTTCGTATGAGTCGTCGTCTTCTCTGTCAATGATGCTGACCGAGCAATTGTCTACAGCAAAGTGCCCGTTGCCCGGACCAAGACCGAGCACGTAGCGCAAGATCGCTCGGATCGTCCCGCCGTGGCTGACAAGCACAATCCGTTGCTTGGGATGGCGTGCGACGAGCTGGGAGAAGGTTTGAGAGGCGCGCTGGTAGAGTTCTCTGCGGCTCTCCCCGCCGGAGGGACAAAAGTTCGTTGGATCGGTCCTGCGTAGCTCGTACTCATCGGGGAATCTTTCTAAAACTTCGTCGCGGGTGAGGCCCTCCCAGAGCCCGTAGCAGGCCTCACGCAATTCGGGGATGGGGATGGCGTCGAGTTTGTGTTTGGCTGCGATGATCTGCGCCGTCTCTACAGCTCGCGAGAGGTCACTAGAGTAGATCGCAGCAAATTCTTCTTGGGCCAAGAGCTCTGCCGTGCAGCGGGCTTGTTCTCTCCCGATATTGTTGAGGGGGATATCAAGCTGGCCCATGACGCGCCACTCGCGGTTCCATTGGGTTTCCCCGTGACGAACAAGATAGACGCGGGTTTTATAGAAGCCGTCCATAGCGGGCTATTATAGACAGCTGAGCAGGGCCCGGCAACAGAGAAAAGATGGCGTGGGGCGTCGTTCCGTGCCCTTAGTGCTCTTGTTCACCCGTGTCGGCCGTGCTCCGGGCTTGCCGTTCCGCGCGTACGCGCAACACCGCGTACCCGAAAAAGCCGACCACCCCAATAAGCCCCGCAATGAGAAAGACCTTCGGCGCCGTCGGCGGTGAAAAGACCATATATCCCAAACCGATAAACCCAATGACAGCTCCAATCAGCATCACGACGGCAAAGAACAATTCACTCATTTTGTGCGTTGTCTCCTCGGTCAGGCTTTGCCCTATTCTACGGGACGTACTCTGTGCATGCAAGAGATCGTCGCGACGACGGTCGTCTGTCTGTGGGGCACTGCCCCATACGTCCACCTCCCACCGGAAGAAGTCGCTCATCTGCCTAGACCTTAGACACCGTTAAAACTCTCTCCGGCTTTTACAATGTGAACCAAGCCTTGAACCCAAGCGAGGTGCTATGCGCCGACAGATTTGTCTTCTCGCTCTCGTTGTATTGCTCTCTATCTCAAGCCAGTCCGCCGATGCAGCTTGCCCGTCGGGGAATTTAGTGATTACCGTCACGGCCAGCCCGTTCGCGATGGTCTCGCCGGGTGGCCCCAGGGTCGCCACGCTCTCCGCCAAAATCCAGAACACCGGCACAGGCCCCGTGAACAACGTCATTCTCTCCATCGGAAACGGAACCGTGCCGGGCGCATTTGACGAAGTCAACGGGCAAAGTTTACAGATGCTCGGCTCCGATGCCACACGCCCCTTGGGGAACCTTGCCGCAGGCATGACACGAGTCGTCTACTGGCACGTTACATATCCATCTACGATGGATGTCTCCTACCCTTATACTGTATGGGCCACTTCGGATGACGGCTGCTCGGCAGCGCAGAGTGCCACACTTCAAACCCGTAACTCTTCTGCAGCCAGCTCCAATCGTATTCTGCCGTCCGATGGCTCGGTAACGGTGGAACCCAGTTCCGGCCAGATTGGTGTGGGGCAGCTGGTCACGGTCACGATCACAGGCTTTGACTTGGGCGCCGTGGGCGCCGGCCCCGAAGCCGTCGAGGACGTATGGTTTCAACCCGTCAGCAACTCCAGCTTCGACCCCACGTGCTTGCGATTGATCAGCACGGAAGTCGCACTGAATAGCATCCGTGTCACGCCCTATAGCGATCAGCTCTATTTCACCGGCATCAGCTCCAACAACCCGCCGCCGAACTACAGCCGGAATGTCGCAGACTATGTCAGATACACGTTCATCGGCCTGCGAAATTGCTCGACAACGCTCCAGCCCTACCAGCAAGCTGCCTCCGGCAGCGGGCACAAATTTAATACTGACATTGGCGCGATCAATCTCAGCATCCAAGTCAGTGAAGCCCTGGGCAAACTTTTAGTGGACAAATCCGTCAGCCCGACAACGGCCAGCCCGCAGACAGTGCTCACCTATACAATAGAGTACGGCAACACCGGCGGGGCTGCGATCGGCGGTTCGGGCAACGGCGTCACGATCACCGATCAGCTTCCGGCGACGGTGACGTACGTTGCCGGAAGCGCGACGTGCAGCGCCGATTGTCTGGTACTCTGGTCCACCGACGGCGGTGCGACGTTCGTCTCGACCGAGCCCGGCGCGCGCGTCAATGCGCTCCGCTGGGTGATTCTTGCCCCCGTTCCCGCCGGCCAGAACCCCGCCGGTACGGTGGGCTTCCAAGCGACTACGACCTCCTCCGATGAGGTGTGTAACTCCGCTCAAGGCGCCATCAGTACGGCTGCCGTTGTCGCTACTGATACAGCGTGCGTGAACAGTTCTACAGACGTTCAGATCACCCAATCCGGCCCGACGACCGTCCTGCCCGGCGGCTCGTTCACTTACACCGTGAGCTATCGCAACAACGGGCCCTCCGTCGCCGAAGATCTAGTCATCACAGATACTCTGCCCGCCGGGGTGCAGTTTGTCAGCTCCAGTCCGGCGCCCACGGGCAACTCCGGCCAAGTGCTGACGTTTGTGATCGGCTCACTCCCCGCCGGCCAAGGGGGTTCTATCAGTATCAAAGTTTCAGCACTGAGCTCGCTCTCCACTGGGACGGCGTTGACGAATATCGTCCAAGTGATCACTCATTCTCCGGAGACCAATACCTCCAACAACTCGGCCTCGCTGAATACGACCGTAGGGGCGGGCGGGCCCATATTGCGGGCGACCAAGACGGCTTCCATCGTTGAGGATGCACCGCCTTTGGGAGCCGGCCCCGGCGATACCATCGAATATCTCGTGACGATAACCAACACAGGCTTAAGCCCTGCGACCGGCGTCGTCTTTCGCGAGACACCGGACCCAAACACCATACTCGTAGAGGGCAGTCTCACGACCAGCAACGGTACGATAGTATCGGGAAACAGTGCTGGTGACTCCCAAGTACGAATGGATCTGGGCAGCCTCGCTCCCAACGCGTCGGTGACCGTGCAGTTTCGTGTTCGCGTGAAGAGCTTGCTGCCCCAAGGCACAGTGAGCATCCGCGGGCACGGGCTGGTCTCCAGCAACGAACGCCCCGATGAGCCAACGGACGATCCCACCACACCCGCTCCCCACGACCCCACGGAGATCATCGTGAGCACGGCGCCACTTCTGAAAGTTCAGAAGACTTACACGATGTTTAACGATCTTGACGGCAACGGACAGCCGAGCGCCGGCGATATTCTCAAATACACAGTCACAGTCACCAATCTCGGTCGTGAGAACGCCGGCTCAGTGATATTGTCTGACGGGCTCGACCCCAATGTTACTCTCGTGATCGGCAGCGTGATCACGACCCAAGGGGCCGTGCTCTTTGGGAACGCAGAAAACGACAGATTTGTCCAAGTCAACTTAGGCACACTGGCAAGCGGCGAGAGCGCGACGATCACCTTCCGTGTTGGGGTGAACGTCCCTCTGCCCGGCGGCGTTGCTATAGTCTCTCATCACGCCGTCGTCAGCAGCGAGAGCGCCCCAACTTTTGTGAGCGATGACCCCCTCACTGCCGGCGAGCACGATCCGACGGTTACTCCCGTCATCGAGCAGCCCTATCTCTTGGTCACCAAACGCGACTTTCTCAAAAATGACGCCGACGGTGACGGCCTCCCCGGCCCCGGTGATACCCTCAGCTATCATATTTCAGTCATCAACATCGGCAATGCCGACGCGACCAATCTCTTTTTCAGCGATACCCCTGACACCAACACAGTGCTCGTCGTGGGCAGCGTGCGCGCCTCCCAAGGGACGGTGCTGACAGGCAACACCGTCGGCGACGCCTCGGTCGGCGTCTCTTTCGATGCGATCACGCGATCCGGCGGAGCCGCCCAAATCTCCTTCGATGTCCTCGTAAGAGATTCTTCGGGCGTCGTCAGTATCTCTAATCAAGCGCTGGTCAACATCCCCGGCGTAGGGAGCATCCCCAGTGATGACCCAGATACCCCCGCTCAAGGCGACGCCACGGTGACCGCGATCGCGGCGGCGCCCTCTCTACACTTCACCAAAGACGTCTCTCTGGTGTACGATGCCGACCACAGCGGCGGCATCAGCCCCGGTGATATCATTGAATACGTGCTGACCCTGATCAATATCGGTTCACGGGATGCCACGGATAGCGTGCTCTCCGACACGCCCGACCCCAACACACGCCTGCTGGTGAACACCATAAAGACAAGCCAGGGGAGTATCCTATCAGGCTTAGCGAGTCCCACCACGAGCGTGAACGTGGGAACGATCGGTGCGCTGGGCGGACGGGCGCAGGTCAGCTTTCGCGTCCAGATCAACAATCCTGTCACACCCCAGGCGCTCACGCTCTCCAACCAAGCCCAGATCTCCAGCTCGGATATCCCCGTGCAATACAGCGACGATCCCCGCACCCTGACGCCAAACGATGCCACTCTTGTCGCCTTGGGAAGCTCTTTTCTGTTATGCGGAGACGTGGATAACAACGGCATCGTTGAAGATATTGACGCGCAACTGGTCGCGCGCGCAGCGCTGGGCACGATCCAATTGAGGGAATCTCAGCGAGCTGCTGCGGATGTCGCCCCGCCCTTCGGCACGATTGACGTGCGTGATGCTACGCTCATCAGTGAGATCGCACGCGGTTATCGCGCCTATTGCCCGCCGCTCGATGCGCGAACTGCTGCGGCAACAGCGCTACAGGCCCCTTTGCACGTCGAGCATTTTATGAGTCAACGCCTCGGCCGAGCGATCCGCTTTAGTGTGCAGGGATCGGGTATCTTTGAAATACGCGTTCAGGTCTTCAATCTTGCCGGCAAGGCGATCTTTACCAGCACTTGGCAGAGGGGCAGCGAATTAGAATGGCGCGCCCTGACCAACGATGGACGTTCCGTCGCCAACGGCGTCTATCTCTATGTGATCTCTGCCCGGAGTGGCGACGGCTCGCTGGTGCGCAGCCGCATCCAGAAGTTGGTGATCCTCCGATGAGTTTTTCTCGCTCTCTGCTCTGTCGCGTCTTGGCTATAGGAGCACTTCTCTTGCTGGCAGGCTGTGAGGGGTCCTACAGGACGCGGGTCATAGTCAGCACAGTGAACCTGCCGGCGGGCGGGACGGGCGTCATCCGGATTAGCTTGCTCAATCCCCCAGATGCCCAAACGATCCAAGTCGGCCCTACGGGTCTTTTGACGTTTGATCCTGGGGTCATTCAAGTCACGGGCCTTGTGGGGGTAAACGGCTTCACTCTTTTGGGGAGCACGGTGAACAACACGATGGGCTGGGTGCAGTTTGCCGCGGGCTTTGCCGGGGGAAGCATCCGGCCCATTGTCGCGCCGGGAGTCAGCGTGCTTGATATCGCCATTATTGAGATGACCGTGCAGGCCGTCGGTGCGGTCGGTGCCCAGACGACCTTGACGATTACGGGCGTAGATGTCTTCACGGATCGCGTGGGGCAGCCAATCCCCATCGCGCCCGGGCAGCCCGGCACGGTGGTGATCATCGCGCCATGAGAAAGATTATTGTCTGTCTTCTGATTTCTATTTTCTGTCTTCTGATTTCTGCTGTTCTCTCGCCCGTACGCGGCGCTCCGGTCTCCGGAGAGATCGCAGTCGCCATCTTCTTTGAGCCGCTCAACCCCGGCCAAACGAAGATTGATCAGATCAACGTCGACGTCGAAACGACCGTGCGGCTGGGGCTGTTCATCAGCGGCTTGGCGCTCACCAGCACCAGCGTACTCAGTTTCAAGGGCGCGGAATTTCAGGCCTTCGAGATGCAAGCGGGCATGCTCGTTTCCATGCGCAACGTGGCGATCTTCTCCCCCAATATTCTTGAAGTAGACGATGACCCGCTCTGGACGGTGCAGCTAGCCTCGCCCGATCCGGGGTTGGTCGGCGTCCCGTTACGGATGTTTCTTGACGAGCTGGCCTCACCTTTGGACCTGGCCAAGCTGCTCGCGCCCACGGTGGACGACCCATTGCAACTGCGTAAGCTCATCACCCAGTTGGCGATGAACGTCTACGGCGTCAAATTTTCCGTCACCCTGCTGATAGCGAACTTCGGCGCGGTGAACCAACCAGATATGCAAAGCGGGCTGATCTTTGAGGCTGGCGGTATCACGCTCGGCGGCGCAGAAGTGATCGCTCAGACCTATATCGGAGCACGCCAGGGCTGGGAGTGCTTTGGCGAGTGCAAACTCCTCGAACGCTATGGTGAAGGGCGGGTGGTGCCGGGGTTCCAATTCGAAGAAGAGAAACTGTTTATTCGTAATCTGACGATTGCCGGGGTGACGTTTGGAGCCGAGCTCGCCTTCGATTTCACGACCATTGAGCTTTCTCAGATTGTGCTGTCGCTGCGTGTGGCGGTGCTTGGTGCTATTTTAGAGCAAAAGATCGTGCTGAACGATCTTGCTACCCCGTCCTTTGTCAGCTTTGGCTGGACGGTGCAGCTGGGCGACGGAGTCTTTCAGATCGAGTTCATTGATCCCAACGGTCTCTTTCAATTCCCCGCCAAACGCTTGGGTTTCTCCGTCGAGTGGGGAGCGATCTCCTTCAAAGACGAGCTGGTCCTGCAAGACCCTGTCGGATTGATGCACACCCTCGAAGTCGCAGCGCAGTTTGACCCCTTCCGGTTCCGGTCGCAGACGGCTTTTCTGGGAGGGCTGCTCAACGGCTTTTACAATCAAAAAGTCGAGATGGGCTGGGGGATGGTCGGGCCGGGGAGCTGGGCCTGGCTCGCTACGCTAGAAGTACAGGTTCGTCGAGAGTATCTGCTCTATATCAGCCCTTCAATGAGCGCAAAGTTTTAGCACTTGCTTCGTTCTGCTCCTACACGCTAAGATAAGAGCGATGAGCCAGATGCGGTCGCTGTTTGCAGAACGACGAGGGGCATCAGAACTTGCTACGCAAGTATTCACCGTCGGTCAGCTCAATCACGTCGTTCACGATCTGTTGGAATCCGGCCTGCCCGCCCTGTGGGTCGAGGGCGAGATCTCTAATTTCACCCATCATCGCAACGGCCATATGTATTTTAAGCTCAAGGACGAAGCGGCCGAGATCGAAGCCGTCATGTTTTCAGATCGCAACGCGCTCTTGCAGTTTAAGCCTGCCGACGGCCAAAAAGTCATAGCGTTTGGACAGGTGACGCTCTACGAGAGACGCGGGCGCTATCAAATTAACATGTACGAGATGCGTCCGGCAGGCATCGGGAAACTTCAATTAGAGTTTGAAAAGCTCAAGGAACGGCTTCAAGCAGAAGGGCTCTTTTCGGCCCGCTTCAAGCAGCCGATCACGCGCTTCCCGGAACGGATCGGGATCGTCACTTCTCCCGAAGGGGCGGCCTTGCGCGATATTCTGAAAATTTTGAGGGACCGTTATCCCGTCGTCGAGGTCTTGCTCTTCCCGGCCAAGGTCCAAGGCGAGGGCGCGGCGCACGAGATCGCCGAGGCGATCCGCCAGGCCAATCGCTACGCTCTGAATTTGGAGAAGATAGACACGCTGATTGTCACGCGCGGGGGCGGCTCGTTGGAAGACCTGTGGGCGTTCAATGAAGAACCCGTGGCCCGCGCGCTCTTCGAGTCTTCGGTGCCCATTATCTCGGCCATCGGCCACGAAGTGGACATAACGATTGCCGATCTGGTCGCAGACGTCCGCGCCCCAACGCCGACGGCTGCCGCTCAGATGGCCGTCCCAGACAGAAGAGAGCTTTTGGAATACGCGCAAAACTCGGCGGTCCGGCTGCGGCAACGGGTCTCTTCTTCTCTCGAGGACCGGCTGGTGCGAATGCATATGCTCATACGCAGTCATGGGCTGCGTCGTCCGACCCAACTGCTGCGCGAACACCGGCAGACGTTGGACCATGCGGGAGAGCTTGTGGGACGAGCCATGCGTCAACGATTTGTCTCTCTGTCTGAGCGTTGGCGCGGGTTGGTGGGCCGTCTCGAAAGCTTGAACCCCGCCGGCGTGCTCCGGCGCGGCTTCTCCGTGGTCGAAAGCGAGCACGGGCAGATCGTGCACGCGGCAGCGCAGGTCGCGGTGGGCGAGCGCCTGAAGATCAGATTGCATCAAGGACGGCTGCTCAGCCGAGTCGAAGCAAAGGAGGTTGACGATGGAGAAAAAATCTCTGAAGGTTGAGCCAGCGTTGGCACGCTTGGAAGAGATCGTGCGACAATTAGAAAACGAACAGATTTCGCTCGAGCAGTCGTTGGAGCTTTTTGAAGAAGGGGTCAAGCTGGCGGACTCGATTCACCAGAGACTAAGTGAAGCGCAGCTACGCGTCAAGAAAGTGATCGAAGAAGCCGAAAGTTTTAGACTGGAAGACTTCGGGGGATGAACCGCTATGCATTCGATGTGTCGTGGGGTCTTCGTATTTTTGATCGTCATAGCCGGGAGCGTCTTTGCCGTATCGGCGCAGTTTCTCGACTTAGACCCCCGGCTCGATTGGCACGTGCTACAGACAGAGCATTTTAACGTCATTTATCACGACGGCTTGGCAGCTATCGCTCAAGAAGCGGCTCTGGTCAGCGAAGAGGCCTTTCAGTTTTGGGTGAAGGAGCTGCGCTACACCGTGCCCTTCAAGATTAATGTTATCTTAGCAGACCCGGCGGACTTTGCCGTCGGCGCGGCCAACCCCTTCGGTGACGTGATTGCCAGCGTCTCCAACGCCCGCGTTTTTAACGAATGGCTCAATCCCCAGAACCCATCTTGGCTCGAGAATGTGCTCTACCATGAGATCGGGCATGTCTTCGATATCACGAAAGTTTCAGGGCTCTCTGAAAAGCTACGCCCCTGGCTGGGACCAGTGCTCACCCTCTCCAACTCCAGCAAGCCGGGCATGGTTCTAGAAGGGATTCCCATCTATTTTGAACTGAAACGCTCCGGTGCTTCACGCTCCAATGCTAGCCGAGATGCGATGTACTGCCGCGCTCAGGTCCTAGAGAATAACTTCATCACCCTTGACCAGATGGGATCAGGCTACGGCTATGATCCCCAACGCTGGCCCTCGGGGTATATGCTGGCCCACGACTGGGGCGCGTGGTTTGCGCGCTTTATTGCCGAAAAATACGGCGACGAGAAGCTCGCCCAGATCAATGAGATCAACGCCGACTCGCTCTGGCCCGTTTTTACCCTAGGTGCTCTCAACGACTTCGAGAACGTCTTCAAAAAAGCGCTCGGCGTCTCCGGTCAAGAGCTGGAGCGCACTTGGCGCGACTGGCTCAAGGAGCAGTTCGAGCCCCAGATCGAGAGAATCAAGAGCGCGGGCGTCACGCCATCACAGAAGATCAGTCGCCTCAGCTATTGGAACAATGATCCGGCGTGGTCGCCCGACGGGAAGTTTATCTATTACTATCACAAAGATAGAACTCGTGAGGCGTCCATTCGTCGCGTTACACCCGATGGCAAAGACGATCAATTTCTCTTCACCGTGCCCTTCGAGCTGGGCTTTTTCAGGCCACCCTTCTTTGCTCCAGCCCCCCAAGTCTCCCCAGACGGCAAGAAAGTCCTCTACACCAAGCACGAGATCTTTGACAATCACTATACATACGCCGATCTCTATCTATGGGACTTAGAAAAGAAAGAAGAGCGAAGGCTCACAGAGCGCGCCCGCGCCTATAATCCCGTCTTCTTCCCCGATGGCAAAAAGATTCTCTTTGCCCAACAGCGCCCCCACGGCCAAACGCCAATTCTTGCACTCTACGAGTTGGACAACGAGCGCATCGTGCCCTTCTATGAATTCCCCCAAGGGGCTCTGATAGACTCATTTGCGATCTCGCCCGACGGCACCCAGATCGCCCTGACGCTCTGGAAGATGGGCGGTTATCAAGATTTGTATCTTCTGAGTGTTGACGGCTCTCAGCTGACGGCTATCACCCAAGACAAGGCCGGAGACTTCGACCCCGATTGGTCTCCCGACGGGCAGTATATTCTCTTCAGCTCGGAGCGCGATGGCGTCTATAATCTCTACGCGTATCGTCTTTCAGATGGGCAGTTTTTCAAAGTGACGAACGTGCTCACCGGGGCTTTTGCTCCGGCGGTCTCGCCCGACGCTCACAAGATCGCGTTTATCGGCTACAGCACTAAGGGCTACGAGCTCCATCTGATGGACTACACTCCGCAGAGCTGGAAGCCCGTGCAGTTCAATACGGAGACCATACGCGAGTGGACCGGCTGGCGAGCGAACGATCTGCACCCCAGCTCCTACCGTGCCCAAGATTTTCTGGCGCCGCGCCTGTGGGTGCCCATCCCCAACCCGTTGCAACCTGCAGCACTCTTTGTCGGGTTCGACCCGCTTGGGCATCACGACTATACTCTCTATGCTGGGCTCGATCTTGCGACCCAGCAGCCGGTGCTCTCGTTTGACTATTCTGTCGCCTTGGCGCTCAAGAGCCAAGGGTGGTTGGCCGATGCGGTCAACTCCTTGAGCCCCAGATTTCTCGTGCATCTGGAGCACAACGCCCAGTCTGAGAGCATCGCGCGTGGCGAGATCGAGCTCACCTCTTCACGTCTGATGAGTCGGGTGCAGACGCTGGCCTTGGGCGCGGAACTTCGTCAGTCTGATCGGACAACGCCGTCGCTGCTGGCGCGCTACGAAGAGTCCTTCGAAGGGGGCAGCGATCTGATGCGCATCGGGCGCGATCTGAGCCTGCAAGCACAGTTCGTCTTGCAGAACAGCATGGGGAAGATGGTCTTTCAGATACGCCAACGAGAGCGCATACAGTTGCCGGTGGGGTTTGCGAATCGCTTGAGCCGCCTGACGGTGTTTGCACGCGACGAAGTGAAGTCTTTCCGTGTAGGTGGGCCGGGTGGGGCTTGGCCTTTGCGCGGCTTTCCGGCCGACTTTAGAGAAGCGACGCAAGTGATCTACACGGGCTGGGAGTTCGCATTCCCACTCTTGGCGATTGAGCGGGGACTGGGATTATGGTCACTCTTCTTCGACCGGCTCGATGGGCTGCTCTTCACGGAAGGGGTGCGGCTCTCCGGCGATCCGCTCTCAGAAGACGAAGCCTATTTCAGCTACGGTGGCGAGTTGCGCCTGAGGGTTGTATTGGGGTATCGAGTGCCGGTAGAGTTTCGTTTTGGGGTAGCCCAAGGAGAGGGTCAGCCCGGGCCGGCGTTCTATGTTGACTTCGGGGGCGGGTTTTAGTTTGTTCTGATCTGATGAAATCCACCCCGTCGTGCCTTGGACGAGGCGGCCTACGCAGCAGTGGTGGAGCTGGGGAAGCGCAAGCTGGAGCAGGCACGGAGTGGGTGATCTCTCAATGATTGCCGTCTATTCTCGAAGTCAAGTCCCCATACGTTTGACTCAGGAGCGATGGGAGCATATCCTAATTTTACTTCAGCGCCGTCCGCAAGGAGGGTGAGCGTATGGGAGCGTTAAAGATCTTGGAAGGGGAACCCCAGCTCAACTGGACATACGACGAAGAAGCCGATGTGCTCTACATCTCGGTAGGGAAGCCCCGGCCGGCCGTGGGTGTGGACATGGGTGAAGGGGTCATCGTGGGCTTACTCAGAGCGGGCGCGAGGCGATCTACGAGGCCGTGGTGAATTTAGTCCGCGCGCGGCTGGAGCAGGCGCGGAGCGTGTGATAGGCTCATACACGGAGGAGAGTGCCATGAGAAAAAACCTTTGGCTGGTAGGAACGTTTGCACTGGTTGGCTTGTTTTGGTGTACTCTGACGGTGTCAGCCCTGCCCAATGAGATCTCCTATGAGATCCAAGCTAGACTAGACACCAACGAGCACAAGCTCTACGGAACCGAGAGAATTCTCTTCACCAGTAAAGCCGAAAAACCCCTCACAGAGCTTTATCTTCATCTGTGGCCCAATCGCTTCGCCGAGGGGAGCGTCCAAGCCCGCGAGATGGGCGCTCACTCTTTCGATAGGCTCTTCCCCAACGGCCCCGACTACGGCTATCTCTTCATTCAAGAGCTGAAGCTCGACGGCAAAGAAACCCACTACTCCATTGACGACACGATCTTGAAGATCACTCTAGAGACCCCCATCGCCCCCGATCAGACCGTCGAGATCGCTATACGATTCATCGTCAAGGTCCCCAATGCACTGGAGCGTCTCGGTCACGATCAGGGCAATTATTATATCTCCTGGTGGTACCCAAAGATGAGCGTCTATGACAGAAAAGGCTGGCACCCAGATGTGGCCCATGCCTTTGGTGCGAGCGAACCGTATGAAGACTTTGCACACTACTCCGTCGAGCTGACCGTGCCCGGCGAGCTGGTCGTCGGCGCCACCGGACAGCTCTATCGCGAGACGGTCAACAACGACGGGACCAAGACGCTCACATACATAGCCGAAAACGTGCACGACTTCGCCTGGGTCGCCGACGCCCGCTATCAGAGCGAGACCGTCCAATGGGAGGACGTGACGATCACGTCGCTCTACTTCCCCGAAGATGCCGCTGCCGGAAAACGCGCGGCCCACTACGCCAAAGACGCTCTCGAATACTTCAGCAAGCGCTTCGGGCGCTACCCCTATCCCAATTTCACCGTCGCTGAAATCCGGGGCCTCGGCTTCGCTATGGAGTACCCCCAACTGATCCAACAGAGCTATATGCTCTATCGCATCCCGGAGCTGTTCACGGTTCTTGACAGCGTCACGGCGCACGAGACGGCCCACCAATGGTTCTACGGGCTCTTTATGAACAATCAGCTCGAGGAGACCTGGCTCGACGAGGGCTTTGCCACGTTCGCCCAAGTAAGCTACATCGAGCACAAATACGGAAAGACTGCAAACTCTTTTAACACTCTCTGGCTCAAAGCTCATGGTCTGAGTTTCCTCACAGAGATACTTAAAGAGAGCACCGAGCGAGCAGGTCTGCTCAGCACCTACACACGCGTCGCCCGCGAGAATCGTGAAGCCCCGCTTGCTACACCGTTACATACAGTCCCGCTGGGCAAGACAGTCTTGCCTTATCAGAAGGGTGCGCTCACGCTCTTCGCCCTCGAAAATCTGGTGGGCACGGAGACGTTTGATCAGATTATGCAAGAGTATTATCGGCGCTATCGGTATGAAAAAGTCACTTCCGAAGATTTCATCAAAACGGCTGAAGACGCCTCTGGGCGCAATCTGAGGGAGTTCTTTGCGCACTGGCTGGAGACCACCAAGAGCCTCGATTACGTGCTTGAAGGTCTTACGACTCACAAGGTCGACAACAGATATGTCACACGCGTCCAGATTCGTCAAGACCGTGAGATGACTATGCCCGTTGAGGTTGAGCTGACGCTTGCTGACGGCCACACGAAAGTTCGGCAACGCTGGGAGGCACTCGACCGGCGGGGCACACTCACCTTCATCGCCGATCAGCCGGGGCGCTCGGTCGTGATTGACCCAGATGGAGCCCTGCCCGATCTCGATCAGAGCAATAACGCAACACAGTCTCTTCTCGCCGAGATTTCGCCCTGGTTCGATCACGGGATGCTGCACGGGCACGACGCAGACGGCATGATGTTGGGGTTGCAATGGGAATCGCTTCGAGTGGGCTACGCTTTCGGCTTGGAGAAGATCGTCTACGAGTACAAGAGAGAGCGCGCGTTTTGTTTTGCCGACCGTTGCACGTCGGGATGGAGCGTCTTGCACAAGGACGACGGGCATATCATCACACGCGATAGCAGTCTCAGTTTGCGATGGTTCACCGGCACGGCTCAAGTGAGTAACAATCATCGGCTTTCTCTAGGAATTTTCTCACACAATCGCTACAACGTCACGGAAGATTACGGCTTAGTGCGAGGGCTGCGCATCAGCTATGAACTAACTTCGCAACATCGGCGGGGCTTCAGCGTCAATTTGAAGCTAGAGCACCGGGTCGGACTCGGCGCCTGGATGAGCGACTATGCTTTTAAGAAGACCAGTGCGGAGTTACGATTGCAGTATCGGTTGGCGTGGCAGACGCCGCTCAGTGCACGGCTGTTCTGGGGCAAGCGAGATGGCCACGAGCCCACAGAGAAGGGCTTTGATCTGCAACGTGATGGAGGCTTTCGGGGCTTCAGCGGCCCTGTGAACTTGCTCTCCGTCGTGGGGCTGGAGATACGCCGTCCAATTCCGGGATTGAATAAGATTGACATCGGGTTTATTCCGTTCTCTCTAGGGGTGATCGTATTTGGCAACGCGGGGCTGGTGATGCCGTCGCACTTTGCCCTGCGGGCGGATGGCGGGCTGGGCGTGACACTCGGCCTTTATGGAAGCCCTATTGTGTCCTTTGAGTATACGCTCTGGACGAACACTTACGAGAACAACGCCCGGCGGGGCTGGGGCGTGCGCTTCGAGCGGAGTTTTAGCTTTGGAGGGTTTTAACTAAGGAGGAGGTTCTGCCCATGTCTGAAAAAATTCACAACCCGTATAAATATCTCTTCTGGGGAATGGTGCTCATTCTGGGAGGGCTCGCCTGGCGGCTGTCGCTGATGGGCTGGTTCGAGTTCTCCTGGAGGTTCGCTCTGCCCAGTATTTTAATTATTTTTGGGTTGGCGCTCTTGATCTCGGGCTTGATCCGTCACCGTCCGGCGCGGCCATCTGAATCCCCAAACGACACCCAGCCAGGAGGCCAACCATGAGATCAGGCGCTGTTCGCTTGGGCGAGTTTTTAATATTTATCGGCGTCTTCGTGCTCGCGCTCCAGTACATTGACTGGGGCGCCTTCGCTCCTCTAGAGCTCGCAGATCTCGTTATCGCTGGCGGAGTAGCGTTGCTTATCTGTTTTGTGTTGGCCCTCTGGTCGCGCTCGCCGCTCTTCGATGAGCTGCTTCACTTGATCGCGCTGATTATCGGCGCGGCGGCGCTGGGGCTGCTGGTGTCGGGATCGGGAGCCTCGGCGTTGGTAAAGCTGGCCGGCCCGTATCGTGCCGAAAAGACCGTCTCGTTCGACGGCTCTTTCTCCCCCGACGCGACGACGCTCACCGTCACGCTCGATTTGCAGAACGGCAGTGCCACCGTTCGGACCTGGGAACAAGAGACGTTTCAAGTGGCGGTCACGGCTCGTGCCCGCGCTTGGAGCGAGAAAGAAGCCCAGAGAATCCTGAGCGAAACGTCGCTAGAGCCGCGCCTCTCACCCACGGAGATCAGCTTTCAGCCTCCGCGCTCTTCGTTCGGTTTTTTCAGTAATATCGAGACCAATGTTCAAGTGCTGCTGCCGCGCGGGCGCGTCTACGAGCTGAAGCTCACATCGGTCAACGGGGCGCTCAACGCGCAAGAGATCAACGCCGCACAAGCCGAGCTGAGCACGGGGAACGGGCACGTGCGCGTGAACGCGCTCACGGCGCAACGCGTGACGCTGCATACGGTCAACGGGGCTATCGGCGGCCAGTTATCGTCAAGCGAAGCGACAGCTTCCACCACGAACGGGTCCATTGATCTGATCTTGGGGAGCGTGACGGGAAGCTACACTTTCAGTGCGCTCAACGGTTCTATCGAGCTGGATGTGCCCGATGACCCTCAGATCGGGTATGCGATCTCCGTGCAGAGCGTGACCAGGCGCGTCAGAGTACAGATTCCCCATCTGGTCTATCGGCTGCAAGAGCGCCGTCGGGTTGAGGGCGAGACAGACAATTTTCAGAGCGCGGCTACTCAAGTTACCATCAGAGCGAACACAACCAATGGGAGTATCGAGATTCGCTGAACGGATTTGCCTTGTCTCACTGGCGTCGCTATAATAAAAATGGGGTGCGCAATGACGACACGGTTGGACTGGCATGGCAAAGACGTCATCTCCATCCGTGATCTCTCCCGCGAACAGATCGAAGACGTTCTCGCCCACGCCTACCTGATGCGACCCGACCCAGACCTCTTGCGGGGCCAGGTCATGGCCTCACTCTTCTTTGAGCCGAGCACCCGCACCCAGCTTTCGTTCGCTACGGCGATGCAACGCCTAGGAGGACGCGTGATCGGCTTCTCTGGGGTCGAAAGCACCAGCTTAGCTAAGGGGGAATCACTCCAAGACACGGTGCGAACGGTCGAAAAGTACGCCGATATTATCGTCATGCGCCACCCCTTGGAGGGCAGCGCCCGCCTCGTGGCCGACACCGTAGCCATACCCGTCATCAATGCCGGCGATGGCGCCAACCAGCACCCCACCCAGACTTTAACGGACCTTTTCACCATTAGAAAATTCCACCACAGGCTCGATGACCTGAAGATCGGCATGGTGGGCGACTTGAAATACGGCCGGACGGTGCACTCCCTGGCGACGGCGCTCACACGGTTTCAAAAGATCACGCTGCGACTGATCTCGCCGCCGAACTTGCGTATGCCCCCTGCTATCTTGCAAGAACTGAACGGCATTGTGCCCTATGGCGAGACCGAGGAGCTAGATCTGCGAGACCTGGATGTCGTGTATGTGACGCGCATCCAGAAAGAGCGCTTCCCCGATATCGAAGAATACGAGAAAGTCAAGGGGGCATATATTATTGACGTGAAAGCGTGTGAGATGCTCAAGGCGACCGCTACGCTCTTACACCCCCTGCCCCGAGTGGACGAGATCGCCCCCGCCGTAGATAGCCTCCCTCAAGCGAAATATTTCGATCAAGTGCAGAACGGTGTGCCGGTGCGCATGGCCCTGCTCAAATTGTTGCTAGGGGGAGCTTGACATGGACGACGTCGAACTGAAAGTCTCGAAAATCAAGAACGGTACGGTGATTGACCATATCACCGCGGGGATGGCCCCCACCGTGCTGAAAATCCTGGGGATCGGTCGAGGCTCTCCCGATACGGTGATCGTAGCGATGAACGTCAAGAGCGATCGCTTGGGGTTGAAAGACATGGTGAAGGTGGAGAACCGCGCCCTGCCTGCTGAGGCGGTCAAGAAGATTGCCATTGTGGCTCCGCACGCTACAGTTAACATCGTCAAGGATTTCAAAGTCACGCAGAAGCTCCAAGTCGAGCTGCCCCAAGAATTGATCGGTATTGTTCGCTGTCCCAACCGCAACTGTATCACCAACAGCGGCGAGCGAGTCGTCTCGTTCTTTCTCATAGAAAACCGTGATCCCATCCGCTTGAGATGCCATTACTGCGAGAGCCTTGTCGAGGGTCCCGCGGCGGACACGTTGCTCTGACATGCGTCTCTTTTACTGTCTGGAGCTTCCGGCTCCTGTCCAAGCCGAGCTAGCTCGGATCGTGCAACCTCTGCGTATGGCTGAGGCCCGTGTGACCTGGGTGCGGCCCGAGAATTTTCACGTTACCGTCAAATTTCTCGGCGAGCTGACGGCCGTGGACGCCCTCAAAGCCCTTGGGGGGCAGATTGCTCCATTATTTCACAAATTCGAGCTCACTTTTGACACTGTGGGGGCGTTTCCGAGCAATCGGCGACCGCGGGTCTTGTGGGTCGGTTGCTGTCGGGCTCCTCAGGCTATCTTTGACTTGCAAGCACGATTCGAGAGGGAACTGACAAAGATGGGGTTTGAGGCCGAGCGGCACTTTGCGCCGCACGTGACCGTCGGGCGGGTCAGAGACGAGCACACGGCGCGCGTGGCACAGTTCTCCCAGATAATTTCTCAGATCAAGCCGTTTGCATGTCGCGCGCCGATCGCGGGTGTGACCTTGATGGAGAGCCGGTTGTCGCCGGGGGGCGCGATGTACACGCCTGTAGCGACGTGGGAGTTTGGAGCCAGCTAACCCTCTTCTCTATGCCCTTTGAGTATCGTGACGTCACAGCCGAAGTGGGCATCCGTGCCTGGGGGAGCACGCTGGAAGAAGCCTTTGTCGAAGCCGCCCGCGCGCTCTTCGAGCTGATGGTGGACACAGCAGCGGTGCGAGCCGCGAGGGCTCTCTCTCTTGAATTGAGCGCCGAATCACCGGAGATACTTCTGGCCGACTGGCTAAATAGGCTCATTCTGGAGCGCGACCGTACGGGGTGCGTCTTCTCAGAATTTCGTGTGACGATCTCCTCTCAAGCGCAAGGCTTCTCGCTGATTGGAGAAGTCCGTGGTGAGCCCTTAGACCGAGAGCGCCACGATCCGCGCCTAGACGTCAAAGCTGTGACGTATAATAATCTTCAAGTGCTCCAACACGCCGACGGAGTTCAAATCGAGTGCGTGTTGGATATCTAATCTAATTATAGTCCAAGTCGGTGAACGAATTCACTGTTTTTCCAAGAGAATACACCATTCGGCTTCCGCCGTTTGCTGGATGTGTACTACCCGATGCCCAGCGCTTGCAGCCCACCGCGGGATGGTCTCCACAGAAGGGGCATAGTCCAGAAGGACTTCTAACTGCTCGCCCGCTTTCAGCTCCAGCATGCTCTTCTTGGTGAGAGCCAGCGGGTACGGGCAGACCTGTCCACGCACGTCCAGCACTTTGCTCATCACTGCAGATGATACTCCTTAGGCCAGTCGGCAATATACTCTTTGGCGACCGGCGGCACGGACAGAATACCCTCACCCGGCCCTGCGACAGAACCAATGATCTGAGGCCGATAGCCCAGCCCCTCGAGATCACTAGCAAAACGCTCAATCACTTCTGGAGCAGCGATGACCGCCACGGCACCGTTGGTCCCCGCCGTGCTGTTGGGCACAATATAGTGCTGCGTCGCCAGGCGTGCTAAGTCTTCAAAGAGCAGGGGGATTTTCTCCAGTCGCATATTGACTCCGGCTCTCTGGGCTAATTCACGCAAGACGTCGATGCCCGGGCCGGAGAGATCGCCCGTGACTTTGATATGCCGCTGGGGATGAAAGGGCTCGCCCAGGGCCGGCGAATATCTGTAGATCAGCTGGCCGACCGCGAGATTGGGGGTGGCCATGACCTCGACGACCGTTTCTTTAGCCCTGCGTACTGCTTCGTTGTCTAGTCCCTCCCCCATGACCAAACTCTCGATATAGAGATTAATAGGAGCCAAATCGCCAAAAGCCCGATGAACGAGAATTTGATCGTCTGCCCTCAGTTGGTCATAAAAGGCCGGAGGCTGACGGTCTGTCTGCCCCACGACGGTCGCGCCCAACAGAAGCGTCTCCTGCGAGACGGGCTCTTGGTCGAGGAGTTCAAAGCCGTATTGGGAGCTGAAGGCTCGAATATTCTCTTGGATGGTGCGAAGGAGCCCTGCGGTCGGAGCGGCGATCACCGGCAGAATCTTGATATTGTTCACCGCGCCCAGCGAGAAGAGATCGTTGAGTGCGTTGGCCAAGGCGACGGCGGTCTGGGAGGAGTCGCCGGGGTCGAGCGTTGGGTCAATCAATTGAATGGTGTCGTTATTGGAGACCAGATACCCTCGGGGCTCAGAACCGTGGGCGGCGCTCCGGAAGAAATCGAACAGAACAAATTCGCGCTCCGGGGCGTCGGCTTCGATCGTATGGCCCTTGCCCACGACACAGCGCAGGCCGGCATCAGCGAGTTTTCGGTAAACACTCAGCCATCGCTCGGCGAGGAGCTCAGGCGTGCTCGCGCGATAGACCGAAGTCAGAGTGATCGCCCGCAGCGGACCATCACCCCGAAGCGCTCTGGTGCGACCGACCCTCACCCATCTCTCTTCCTTGCCGGGTGCAGGGTGAGGGGGCAAAGAGAGAATGAGTCGCTGGATCTGTGGGGGATCATACAGTTCGGCGATGTCGGCGTCTTCGCGTGGCGCGATGGAGAGCCCCCATTGCGCCAGGTGGGGCCGAAGTCGTTGGAGCGCGGGGTAGACAACCCGGCGTAAGTCGGTCTTCACAGCACAGCCGCAGGCGAGACGATAAGGGTCCAAACCGAGCTGCGCCAAACGCTGTTCGAGCTCTTCCCATTGAGTCATCGGGAGATATTGTATACAAAACCGGCTGCAAAGTCCGCGGTTTGCGCCAGCTTTGCACGGCTTGAGTATGCTCTGGGCTGTGACACCAAATCGAACACCCTAAAGGAGGGGTAAACGATGTGCAACAAGCAGCGTGTCGTGCGGACGGTCGTAGCGGTTCTGGCCTTGACGGTGATGGGGGCGGTCTTGGGAGGGCTGGCGCAGCAGCAGCCCACGAGCCCCAGCGATATAGCGAGCGCCTTGGTGGCCTACTTCAAGATCGGCAACCGACCGACGAGCATCACCGTAGCTGAGATCGAGCAACGGATCATCAACTTCCCGGACTT